>JACXTT010004487.1_pt1 | contig 20716 bp, 18 predicted proteins | sample 9270951 | NCBI WGS metagenome assembly JACXTT01 (sample SAMN15532306, study PRJNA645909) | rock metagenome | isolation source: weathered quartz diorite | place: Puerto Rico | collected 2017-06-21
TCTTACGTCGGGCCGGGTTCGCGGACTTGGGCTTCCGGACGCCCGCGCGTGCGCTCGGGTTCCACCTGAAACGCGGCAAGCTCGGCGCGCAATGCCGTCAGCCGCGCTTCAGTTTCGTAGGCCGATGTCTGTAGACGCTCGCGCTCCTGCTCGTTGGCGGTGACGTCTTCGGAGAGAATACGCAGCTCATTGGCCGCCAGGTTGAGGTCGAGTGCCGCCTTGGCCGCTTCGCGTTCGAGCTGCCTGAACTGAGCGGCCAGCACCAGGCGCAGCTTGGCATCCATCTCCGCTTTCAGCTCGCCGTAGCGCCGCGTTTTGGACGCCTGGCGCTTGAGCGAGTTGAGCTGCCGCGTGACTTCTTCCAGGATGTCGAACACGCGCGCCAGGTTCTGCCGCGCGCTCTCGAGTTTGGCTTCCGCCAGGCGTTTGCGCGTCTTGAACTTGCTAATGCCGGCGGCCTCTTCCATGATGGCCCGGCGATCCTGCGGCCGCGAGCTGAGAATCTGGCCGATGCGGCCCTGCTCGATGATGGCGTAACTCTCGGGGCCTAGACCGGTGCCCATGAAGAGGTCCTGAATGTCGCGCAAGCGCGCAATGTGGCCATCCACCAGGTATTCGCTCTCGCCCGACCGGTAGAGCCGCCGCGTGATCGTGATTTCAGCCGGTTTCTCGGGAGCATGCTGCGGGTCGTGCATGGTCATCGTGACGGTGGCCATGCCGGTGGGCTTACGGTCGCGCGTGCCGGCGAAAATCACATCTTCCATCCGCGCCCCGCGTAGGCTCTTGGCCGATTGTTCGCCCAGCACCCAACTGATCGCATCGCTCAGGTTCGACTTACCGCACCCGTTCGGACCAACGACGGCCGCAATACCACCGCCGTTGAACCGTAGCTCGGTACGATCGCAAAACGATTTAAAACCTTGCAGCTCCAGCCGCTTCAGCCTTAGCAAACCCTACCTCCCATCTTTCAGACGCAATACCGGGGGATTGTGACCATACTAAGCGCGAAATGCTGAAAAGTAAAGCACATTCCACGCGACCTGGAGTAGCTAACTTCGGATAGCCCCAACATATTGTGCCCTATTCACAGATCGACCTCAATTTCTAGCTTCAGCAGCGCCGCGCCGAGCGTCTTTCCCTGAGGATCGACGCGCAGCGAAACAGTGCCCCCTCCACCCAGTGCTTCGTGGAGCAGAAAATTCAGTGCCCCGAGATTCGGCAATTCGAACCGCTCGACCTTGCCTTTGACGAAACCGCCGAAAAACGCCTTTACGCGCTCCGCGGTCAGCTCGCGGACCAGGATAGGGTAATGGCGCGGGTCATTGGCGATGACCCCGATATTCGAAATGTCGCCTTTGTCGCCCGAGCGGGTATGGGCGATGGTGGCGAGCGGAACCCTCATCCCAGCACCTCGATCGAACTCCGGATTTCCTCGCGCGGCATGAGCGCCGGCCAGTAGGCCACAATTTCGCGGACGGGCGGGCGGCCATCGCCATAGCCCGTGGCGCCCGGTGGGCCGCTTAACACCAATGGAATCAGCTCGCGCGTAAAACGCTCGACGGCGCGGCGGTCGTGGCTGCGAACGCCGATGCGGAGCTGCACCTCAGGTGGGTTGGGGCAGGGGTGCGCGACCGGGCCGTGGCAGGCGCTTATGCCCAGGAATTCGGTGTGGATCTCTTCAAAATGCAGGCCGAGGGATTCTAGGCGGCGGCGCACGATGCGATCGGCAACCTGCGCCTTTTCAGTAGCTTGCGGCCAACTATAGACCAGGGTCCCGATGGATTTCCAGCCGTTACTGTAACTGATTGACAACTTGAAGGTTGCGGGTCGCTCGCGGCCCCGGACGCCGGAGACGCGCACACGGTCGAGGCCGATGTCTTCCAGGTGAATCGTGGTGAAATCGGCGACGCAATCCGGGGCGAAGAAGTTCTGGGGATCGCCGAGCTCATAAACGAGCTGCTCTTTGACAATGTCGGAATGGACTCGCCCCCCGGTGCCGGAGTGTTTGGTAACGACGAAGGTTCCGTCGGGCTCGGCCTCGACGATGGGGTAGCCGATGTTGGCCATGTCGGGGATGTTTTGCCAATCAACTTGGCAGTTGCCGCCGGTGGTTTGGGTGCTGCATTCGATGATGTGTCCGGCGACCGATCCCGCGGCCAGTTTGTCCCAGTCGGTGGGGCTCCAGTGGAAGGCGTGAATCATAGGAGCCAGAGCGAGGGCGGGGTCGGCGGCGCGGCCGGCGAGAACGACGTGAGCGCCGGTGGCCAGGGCTTCGGCGAGCGGGAAGGCGCCGGTATAAGCATTGGCGCTGAGGATGCGGGTGCGGATGGAAGCGAGCGGCCAGCCGGTATCCATGTCCGCCATGGTGTAGCCCTTGGCGAGAAATTCATCGAGGCGGCCGAGCACATCATCACCGAGGACCACAGCAACCTTGATGCCGGGCGCGGCTTTGCGGACGGCCTGGGCGCAGGCAATGGGATTGACGCCGCCGGCATTGGCGATGACGCGCACGTTGCGTTCGAGCATCTGTTTGGCGATGCGGGCAATGAGCGGCGGGAAATCGCGCGCGTAGCCGAGCGAGGGGTCGGCCTGCCGCTGTTTTTGCAGGATCGACATGGTGACTTCGGCGAGGTAGTCGAGCGTGAGGTAATCGAGCGGGCCCTGCTCGATCAGGCGGACGGGAGCTTCGAGCCAGTCACCCCAGAACCCTTGGCCATTGGCAATCCTAATCATGTTTTTTCAACGCCGAGACGCGGAGACGCCGAGATCATAAGGTCTCCAGGGCCAGAGGGGTGGAGCGGGGGCGCTGCATGCAGACGTCGAGGGCGAGCGACAACACTTCGCGGGATTCGAGGGGGTCAATTAGTGCGTCTACGTGACCGCGGGCGGCGGCGTAGCGAGCGTCGAGCCAGCGTTCGTAATCGGCACGGGTCTTTTCGATGGATTCCTGCAGGTCATCGGGCAATGGCTGGCCGCTGGATTTCCATTTCTCGAGATCGGCGGAAAAGAGCGCTTGCACGGCGGAATCGCCTTCCATCACGCCGATGCGAGCGGTGGGCCAACTGAAAGTGAAATTGGGGTCGAAGCCTTGGCCGGCCATGGCATAGTATCCTGCGCCGCTTGCGTGGTTGATGGTCAGGATAATTTTGGGAACCGTGGTGGTGGCCATCGTCTCGACCATCTCGGCTCCGGCGCGGATGATGCCTTCCTTTTCGGCTTCGACACCCACCATGAAACCGGAGACGTCCTGCAAGTAGATGAGCGGGAGCCCGAGACGCTCGGCGGCCTCGACGAAATACGCCACCTTGCGCGCGGACGCGGCGTAGACGATACCGCCGATGCGCGGGCCGCCTTCGGATTTCAGAAAGCCGCGGCGGTTGGCGATCAAGGCGACGGGCCGGCCGTTGAGTTTTGCGTTGGCGCAGAGCATTTCGGGCGCGTGCTCGGGCTGGAACTCGAGATAGTCGTCGCGATCGAAGATGCGGAAGATGACGTCTTCGATCTCGTAAGGGAGACGATGATCGGAGGGCAGGACGCCGCAAAGGTCTTCGGGTGATCGCGCGGGCGGAGCGCCAGTTGGAGACGGTGGCGGCTCGGGGAGGCGGCGGACGTGCTCGCGGATGATTTCGAGCGCCGCGGCGTCGTCCTTGGCCATGAAGTGGGCGACGCCGCTCGACTCGGTGTGGAGTTTCGCGCCGCCGAGCGATTCGGCATCGATGACTTGGCCGGTTGCGCCCTTGACGAGGTTCGGGCCACCCAAGCCCATGAAGCTCGTCTTTTCGACCATGATCAAGATGTCGCTGAGCGCTGGAAGATAGGCGCCGCCGGCGATGCAAGGACCCATCACGGCGGCAAATTGCGGCACCCGGAGCCGGCGCCGCATAAGAGAATTATACAGGAAAATGCGGCCGGCGCCGTACTGGCCGGGAAAGATGCCGTCCTGGTAGGGGAGGTTTACGCCTGCGGAATCAACAAGATAGATAATCGGCACGCGGTTGCGCATGGCGATTTCCTGGGCCCGCAAAATTTTGGTGATCGTTTCGGGCCACCAGGAACCGGCCTTGACGGTGGAGTCGTTGGCGACGATGACGGAGGGGCGGCCCTCGATTTTGCCGATGCCGGTGACGACGCCGGCGGCCGGCGCCTGGCCTTCGTACTGGTCATAGGCGATGAGCAGGCCGATTTCGAGGAAGCGCGCACCGGGGTCGAGGAGTTTCGCGATGCGCTCGCGCGCGGTGAGTTTGGCGGCCTTGTGCTGGCGGTCGATTTTCGCGGGGCCGCCGCCCAAGCGGAGGCGCTCTTCGAGCTTGTGGAGCTGATCGACGAGCAGGCGCATGTGGGCGGAGCGGGCGAGGGGAGAGGGGGGATCGGCAGGCATAAAGACTATTGTTTCATGATCCGGAATGGAGACTGGTGGTTCGGTGTGAGGCCTCGATGCGTGTTTCGCCTCGAAAACCCAAGGTGTCTTCGTCATATGATCTTGATTGACACATGCCTAACCTTATCAACTGGAGCGCTGTCGAAAACCGGATCCGCCGATACGAGAAGCAATTCGAATACGAGACTCGCTCACTGGCATTGATCCACGTCGGGTTGGAATCACATTTCGATTTGTCTCCTGACGAAATCGCTGACTGCATCACCGATGGCGCCAGGGATCGAGGTATCGACGCCGTTTATGTCGAACGTGTCGGCAGTCGCGAGCGCATACACCTTATAAATGCAAAGTGCTGCGATAAGGTGGACAGCGCAGACAAATTTTTTCCATCAAACGAGGTGGACAAGATCCTCAGCTTCATCGCTGACCTGCTCTCGCGAAATGGCGATATGCAGAAAAGCTGTAATGCTTTGCTTTTTGTGCATGTCCAAGCAATCTGGGCGCTCTATGAGTCGGGCGTTACCCCTGAACTAATGGTGCATCTTATCGGTAACATGGGCGCATTACTTCAAGACGAGGCGCAGCGCTTTCGCAATGCCGTAGCCCCGTACAGGTATGTAACTCTTCACGAAGATACACTCGATGTGCTTGCCAACAGCCTCATTGAACGCGAAACTCCTAGGATTGACCGCCAAATACGCGTGATCGACAACAACTATTTCGAGAGGGTAGACGGAAATATTCGAGGTTTGATCGCGACAGTCGAAGCTAGGGAATTAGTCGACTTCATCCGTGACCCGGCAGACCCCACAAGCGTATATCTGGATTTGTTTAACGACAATGTCCGCGTATATCTGACGAGCAAGAACAAGATCAACAGGGCAATACTGCAATCGGCGCTGTCCGAGGACAACGCGTATTTTTGGTATCTAAACAATGGAATCACGATGACATGTGACTCCCTTGAGTATCCGCCTGGCACGCGCGGACCTACGCTGCAACTTACAAACGTGCAGATCGTAAACGGTGGACAGACATCGCATACACTTTTCGAGGCATACGCCACCGATGCGGACAAGGTCAGCCGTGTTCTTCTATTGGTACGAATTTATGAGACGCGTCATCGCGACATCAGCCTCAAGATTGCTGAATCGACGAATAGCCAGACTCCCATCCACAGCCGCGATCTTCGCGCCAACGATGATGTGCAGAAAAAATTGCAGCAAGCCCTTATGGATCTTGGGTACTACTACGAACGAAAGGCCAATGAACATCGCGATCAGGAAGTGCGATTGCGGATTGATGCCTTTGCCGCTGGGCAAGCGTTTGCTGCATATTACCTTGGCTTTCCGGAGGTCGCCTACAAGGATAAGAGCCGGATTTTCGGTGATTTGTATGAGGACGTCTTCAGCGAGGACACGACTGCGGAGCAAGTCTTGACTGCATGGCGCGTACTTACGGAGGTCAAGAAGGAGAAACGTGCGTACGAATCTCTTCTACGAAAGGGAGAGGAAATTGACCTCGAAGGCTATGCGGTAATTGCCGGATCATTTCACGTGGCGTACGCTGTTCGTGTACTTTGCATCGCGCGTAAACTCGATCCGAACGATGTGAAATCCGCTCTTGGGCAGGTCTCGGACGTGTGAGGTTGTTCAGGAGGCTGCACGGAATCGATACGAAGTGTCGAGCGAAAACGATCAGCCGTTTGACATCGGCAAGTTCTTCAAAGATACGGATACGAAGGAGCTTGTACAAGTGGAGGTGGGTGAGTTTCTTGACTGACCGGAGCGGAAGGCGGGAGACCCTGGAACTCGAGGAATGCGACCGCAAGGGTTACGAGGTCAGCCCGCCAGACGGCGACGAACTGTCCGTCTGGGAATCAGAGGCGGCGTGGCCCGCATGATGGCCGCTGCGCAGTCAAACGCGGTTACGATGTTATAACCGCCACGAACGACATCACTGGGCGGCATACTGGACAGCGGCCGTCCGCATAACTTCGTCGCGGAAATACCGGCTCAATTCAGCAGGAGTGCGGAGGTCGATTTTGCGGCCGCCAAACAGGCCGGAGAGTTCCGTCTCCAGCGCCGCCATTCGCATATAGCCCACTCGCGTGGCGGGCTCGAATTCGACCAGAACGTCGATGTCGCTCGCGTCAGTGAAGTGCGGTGTCAGCACCGAACCGAAGAGAGCCAGCTTGCGGATACCGTTGCGGCGGCAGAATTCGGCGAGCTCTGGTTTGCGAACGTTAAGTAAGGCGCCCGGCATCCTGTGTTTATTATGCCCCAGGCAAAGCCGTTCTCACCTGCCGCCGTGCAGATACCACTTCCGCACGACGTCCATGGCCGGTTTTCCCCAGGGGGTGTGAGAGCCGTCTGAGGGGCCGCCGAAATTGTCGGTGCCGACTTTCCACCAGTAGACGCCTTGGAACCAGGGCTTCGCATAAAACGCTTTGAGGAGGGCTTCGTAGCAGCGGGCCTGATCGGAGGGCGAGAGGGCGCGCGGGGTTTCGTCCCAGGGGGCGCGGTGGGGATTTGCGTAACTGGGGAAGCCGGCTTCGGTGAAGATAACGGGGCGTGCGAACTTTGCTTGCACGATTTCGACGGTGCGGACGAGCGAGGTGGTCGAGAGATTGTCGGGGAGCGGATAGTATTCGTTAAGGCCGATGTAGTCGAGGGCGTCCCAGAAGCGGATGGTTTCAAATTCGGGGCCTTGCGTGGCGGAGTAGACCAGCGGGCCGGGGTAGAGAGCGCGGGCGCGGGCGATAAGGGCGCGCCACTCGGCCTCGTAGGGCGTCATCTTCCCGAGCTCGACACCGATAGAGAAAATATCGGCGTGCATGCGGGCGGCGAGGGCGGCGTAGTATTCGAGAAACTTCCGGTATTCGGCGAACCATTGGGCTCGGCGGGGCGGATAGGGGAAATCGAGATTGCCGGGGAAGCCGCTGCGGCACCAGAGCTGCGGCTTGAGCAGGACCTTAATGCCGCGCTGGTGCGCGAGCGCGGTGAGGGCTGCGATGTCGTCGGAGCGTTCCATACTGTTGCCGCCGTAGCGAACTGTCGGCTCTTTGGTGCTGGCGAAGCCGTAGGGGACGAGCGCGATGGAATCGACGCCGCAGGATTTTAGTTTGTCGAGAAGCGGGAGGATGGATTGGGGGTCGTAACCGATGGGGCCTTCGGCGGTGAGGTTGACGCCGCGCTGGAAGAAGACCTTGGGGTAGGGGGCGGCGAGGAGCGACAGGGCGAGAAAAACGGAGGTGCCGTTCATGGTCCTTCACGCAGCCGGGAGTCGAGTGAACGATGTAAGATGTAAAATGTAGGTTAACAGAAACAGTAGTAACCGCTCTCTTACGTTCGCGGCTCGATAACTCAATGTCAGGGATTGTCCATCCATCAACTCCGTCGCGCGGGAAGTGGTGGATTGCGCTCGCGGCGATCGTGCTGGCTGGCGGCGGGGCGTATGCGCTCACCCGGGGTGGGGGGCAGCCGGCGACGGCAGTGACGGTGCGGACGGCGAAGGTGTGGGTAGGTCCACTGGAGCGGGTGCTGCGCATAACCGGCACTACGGCGGCGCGGAGTTTCGCTTCAGTTACCGCGCCCATGATGCGAGGACCGGACTCGGGACGCGACCTGGTACTGATCAAGCTGGCAACGGCCGGCGCGAACGTTAAGAAGGGCGATCTGATTGCGGAGATCGACGCGCAGCCGGTGAAGGATCACGTGGATGATGTCACGGCGCTGGTGGTGGCGGCGGATGCCGATCTCAAGCAGCGCAGGGCCGAGCAGGCGATCGAGATGGAGAACCTGCGGCAGTCGGTGCGGGCGGCTAAGGCGGCGCTGGATAAGGCGAGGATGGACAACCAGGCTTCCGAAGTCCGCATGCCGATCGACAAGGAACTGCTGCAACTGGCGATCGACGAAGCCGCCGCGCAATACAAAGAGCTGCAGAGCGAGCTGTCGATGACGGTGGAGAAGCAGCGGGCCGAGATGCGCATTCTCGAGTACACGCGCGACCGGCACGCTAGACATCGCGACCGCCACAGGCGGGACGTCACGCGATTCACTATGCGGGCGCCGATCGGAGGGCTGGTGGTGATGCAGTCGGTGTGGCGTTCCGGCGATTTCGGCCAAATCCAGGAAGGCGACCAGGTGTGGCCGGGACAGCCGTTCATGAAGATCGTGGATACACGGAGCATGCAGGTGGAGGCGCGAATCAATCAAGTGGAGAGCGAGGATGTGCGCATAGGGCAGCCCGCGACGGTGAATTTCGACGCATTCCCCGGCCTGCATCTAAACGGAAAAGTGTACAGCGTAAGCGCCATGGGCGTGGGCGGATGGCGGGACGACTATTACATCCGCACCCTTCCGGTGGTGATCTCGATCCAGGGCGGGGACAGCCGGGTGATTCCGGACCTCTCAGCCAGCGGTGACATTCTGCTGGGCCGCAAGGAGAACGCACTGATTGCCCCGCGCGAAGCGGTCCGCTCCGAGGGCGGCAAGCAGGTGGTCTACGCGAAGCGAGGCGACGGGTTCACGGCACGCGAAGTGCGAGTGGGCGAGAGCAATAACACGCAGGTCGAGATACTGGCGGGGCTCCGGGCGGGTGACGAAGTTGCGCTGGGGCCGCCGGCGGCAGAGAAGCAGTAGTTCACAGGCAGGAATGCCTGTTCCACATATACTGGTTGCATGGCGATCGTCCCACTCATCGAACCTTCAGAAAACGAATTTTTGGCCGAACTGGAGCGCAAGGGCAAACGGGAGAATCATTTCTTCCGCCTGATGGCGCGCAAGCCGGAGGTGCTGAAGCACTTCGTGCCGCTGTACGGGGCCATCATGGGGCCGGGCGCAACGGACCGGCGCACGAAGGAGCTGGTCTATCTGGCGGTTGCGCTGACGAATGAGTGCCCGTATTGCACGGCGGTGCACAAGGCGGGGGCTGCAAAGGCCGGAATCAGCGAGGAAGAGATCCGGGCTCTGGAGACGGAGCAGTATCAGGACTTCAGCGTACCGGAACGCGCCGCCATCCAATACGCGCGCGAATTGACGGAAGAAGCGTCGGCGTTTGAAACCGGGCGAGGACTGTTCGGGCATTTCAATGACGAGCAGGTCGTCGAGATCACGCTGGTCATCGCCATGGCCAACTTCACCAATCGCCTCAATAACGGACTGGGGCTCCAGCCGGAGCCGTAAGCCGTTGCCCGTTCTGATCGGCATTCATCCCGTTGCGGAAGCGCTGCGCGCGCGCCGGCCATTGGACCGTGTGGTGGTGGCGAAGCGTGCGGGCGGAGCGCGGCTGCAGGAAATTATCGACCTTTCGCGCAGGAACTCGACACCCTTGCGGTTCGAAGAGCGGGCGGCGCTGGATCGCCTGGCGGGGGGAGCGGCGCACCAGGGCGTAGTGGCTCTGGGGGCGGCGAAGCAATATGCCGAGCTGGAAGAGGTCGCCGAACATGCGCGCATGCTGGTGGTGCTGGATGGAGTGGAGGACCCGCACAATCTGGGCGCGGTGATTCGCACGGCGCACGCGGCGGGCGCGGACGCAGTGGTGGTGCCGGAGCGGCGCGCGGCGGGATTGACGGAAACGGTGGGGAAAGCCGCGGCCGGTGCGTTGGAGTATCTGCCGGTGGCGCGCGTGATCAACGTGAACCGCGCGCTCGAAGACCTGAAGAAGCGCGGTTTCTGGATCTACGGAGTGGACGAGCGGGGCGATCAGGATTACGACGGAGTGGACTATGCCGAGCGCGCGGTGGTGGTGTTCGGCGCCGAGGGCAAAGGGCTGCACCAGATGGTGCGGCAGCATTGCGACGTGCTGGTGCGCATTCCACTGGCGGGAAAGATTTCTTCGCTGAATGTATCGGTGGCGGCGGGAGTGGTGTTGTTTGAGTGGAAGAGGCGGCGGGGTTAGTGCAAAACAGGCTGGAAAGCCTATTCCACTGATAGAATCGAAACTTATGCGAAGAGTTGCGCTGCTCGTAGTGCTAGTGGCGGCCGCGGGCGCGGGACTGAGTGGGCGCGTGCCGGTGCGAGCACGGCACGGCATGGTGGCGGCGCGGGAAGCGCACGCGACCGATATCGGGGTCGCGGTACTGGAATCGGGCGGCAACGCCGTGGATGCGGCGGTGGCGGTGGGCTTCGCGCTGGCAGTAACGCACCCGGCGGCGGGGAACATCGGCGGCGGCGGATTTCTGCTGGCGCGGTTTGCGGATGGGCGGACAACGTTCATTGATTTCCGCGAGAGAGCGCCGGAGAAGGCATCGCACGACATGTACCTTGGGCCCGACGGTAAGGTTACGCGAGATAGCGTGACCGGATACCGCGCGGCGGCGCTTCCGGGGACGGTGCGCGGGCTGGAGGTGGCGCTCAAAAAGTACGGGCGCAAGCGGTGGGCGGAGCTGGTGGACCCGGCGGTGCGGCTGGCAGCGGATGGCTTTCCGGTTTCCTATGGACTGGCGCGTTCGCTTGCGGCGAGCAGACGGCTGGCCGAGTTTCCGGAGTCGAAACGAATTTTCTTAAAGGACGGCAAGTTCTACGAGGCGGGCGAACGGCTGGTGCAGCCGGAGCTGGCGCGTACGCTGGAGCGGATTCGCGACCGCGGGGCGAAGGGTTTTTACGAAGGCGAAACCGCCGAGCTACTAGCGGCCGATATGCAGGCGCACGGCGGGCTGATCACGCTGGAAGATCTGAAAAACTACAAAGCCATCGAGCGCCAGCCGTTGACCGGCGCATATCGCGGGTACACGATTGCGACGGCGCCACCGCCGAGCTCGGGCGGCGTGGGGATTCTGCAAATGCTGGGAGTGCTGGAAGGATCGGGATACGAAAAATCGGGCTTCGGCTCGGCTGCCACTACGCATTTCATGGCGGAGACAATGCGGCGGTATTTCGCGGACCGCAGCGAGTACATGGGGGATCCGGACTTCTACCACGTGCCGGTTACGGGGCTGCTGGACCGGGGCTATATCGCGGGGCTGAGGAAATCGATAGATCCGGAACATGCCACGCCGAGCGCGGCAGTGCGTCCGGGGAAGCCCGCAGGTTACGAAAGCGGCGAGACCACGCATTATTCGATTGTTGACGCCGAAGGCAATGCCGTGGCGGTGACGTATACCTTGAACAACGGTTTCGGCAACGCGGTGACGGCGGCCAAGCTGGGGTTTCTGCTGAATGACGAAATGGACGATTTCGCGGCCAAGCCGGGCGAGCCAAATCTGTTCGGCCTGGTGCAGGGCGAGGCGAACGCCATCCAGCCGCGGAAAACGCCGCTTTCGTCGATGACGCCGACGATGGTGCTGCGCGATGGGAAGCTGTACCTGGTGGTGGGATCGCCCGGCGGGCCGACGATCATCAACACGGTGCTCGAAGTGATCGTCAACGTGATCGACTTCGGGATGAATGTGGCGGATGCGGTGGATGCACCGCGCTTCCATCATCAGTGGATGCCGGACGTGCTGCGGCTGGAACGCGGATTTTCGCCGGACACGGTGGCGCTGCTCAAGGCGCGCGGGCACGAGATCCAGTTCGAGGACGGGCAGGGCGAAGTGGCGGCGATTATGGCGAAGGACGGATGGCTCGAGGGCGATGCCGATCCGCGGACGGAAGGCACGGCGAAAGGATATTGATAGCATGAACCGCGTACTTTCGACGCATCTACTGGTGAATCACCGGCTATCGGTGGCGTGGCTGAGCCGCGTGATGCAGGCGGGGATCCCGGCGGTCGAGATTTTTTGCGCGCGGCAGCACCTGGACTACCGCAACCGGGCGCAGGTGGCGGAACTGGGCCACTGGTTTGGCGACGCAGAGCTGAAGCTGCATTCGGTGCATGCGCCGATGTACTCGGACGAGTTCTGGGGACGGTCGGGGCCGCACTCGATCATTACTCTCACGGAGCCAGTGAAGTCGCAGCGGCTGCAGATGGTCGACGAGATCAAGCGGGCGCTGGAAATTGCGGAAACGGTTCCCTTCCGTTACCTGATCCAGCACATCGGTGTATCGGGCGAGGAGTTCAGCGACCGCAAGGTGGACGCGGCATTCTCGGCGCTCGAGGAGCTGAGTATTTTCGCGCGGCAGCGGGGCGTCGAGATCCTGCTGGAGAATATTCCGAACGATCTTTCCAGCGCCGAGCGGCTGCGGTACTTCCTGGAGGCGACGCATCTGGACCTTGGGTTCGTTTTCGATGTGGGCCACGCGAACATGGGCGAGGGCGTGGAAGGGGCCTTCAGCGTCATGAAAGAACGGATTCGCTCGACGCACGTACACGACAACGATGGCAAGGAAGACAAGCACCTGTTTCCGTTTCTGGCCGAAAAAGGAACGGTGGACTGGAAGCGCACTATGAGCCTGCTGCGTTCGCGGCCGGGACAGTATCCGCTGGTGCTGGAACTGAGGGAAGTGGAGGGCATGGAGCATCCGCTGGACCGCGTCAACGAAGTTTTCGACCGGCTGGAGAGCATTCGTGAAGACTGAGCGGATCAGGATCGCAGACGCCGCGCAGCACGTAGGCGAAACGGTCCGGATTCCGGGATGGCTCTATAATCTGCGCAAGTCCGGCAAGATCGCGTTCCCGCTTCTGCGCGACGGAACGGGAACAATGCAGTGCGTGGCGGTGAAGAGCGCGCTCCCGGAGGCGGTGTTCGAAACCATCAAGGACCTGACGCAGGAATCTTCCATCGTCATCACGGGCAAGATCCGGGCGGATGAACGCGCGCCGGGCGGCTACGAAATGGATGTCGAGAACGTGGAGGTGCTGCAACGGATTCCGGAATCCGATCCGTACCCCATCACGCCCAAGGATCATGGCACCGATTTCCTGATGGATCACCGGCACCTGTGGCTGCGCAGCCACCGGCAGCACGCGATTCTGGGGGTGCGGCACGAGATTATTCGGGCGGTGCGGGAGTACTTCGATTCCAACGGATTCACTTTGGTGGATACGCCGATCTTCACGCCCGCGGCGTGCGAAGGGACAACCACGCTGTTCGAAGTGAATTACTTCGAGGACGAAAAAGCATACCTGACGCAATCCGGGCAGCTTTACAACGAAGCCACGGTGATGGCGTTCGGCAAAGTTTATTGTTTCGGTCCGACGTTTCGCGCAGAGAAATCGAAGACGCGGCGGCACCTGACGGAATTCTGGATGGTGGAGCCGGAGATGGCTTACGCGACCCTGGAAGATGTGAAGCGCGTGGCCGAAGGGATGCTCGTATTCGTGGTGGGGCGCGTGCTGGAGCGGCGGCGCACGGAATTGAAGGCTCTAGAGCGCGACGTCGCGAAGTTGGAATGCATTCAGGGGCCATTTCCGCGTATCAGTTACGACGATGCCGTGAAGTTTCTGCAATCGAAGGGCAGCGAAATCCAGTGGGGCGGCGATTTCGGAGGCACCGACGAGACGCTGCTCAGCCAGGAGTACGACCGGCCGTTGATGGTGGACGGATATCCCTCGGCGGTGAAGGCATTCTACATGCAGCCGCAGCCGGACCGGCCGGAAGTGGCGCTGTGCGTGGATGTGCTGGCGCCGGAAGGATACGGGGAAATCATCGGCGGCGGGCAGCGTATCCACGATTACGATCTGCTCTTGCGCCGCATTGAAGAGCACCAACTGCCGAAGGAAGCATTCGACTGGTATCTGGATCTGCGGAAGTACGGGACGGTTCCGCACGGCGGCTTCGGCATGGGAATCGAGCGGTGCGTGGCGTGGATCTGCGGCCTGGAGCACATCCGAGAAACCATTGCCTTTCCGCGCATGCTCTACCGGTTGCGACCGTAGTTTTCATGCAGCGATCTCACATTGCCATTATCGGAGCGCCGCTCGATCTGGGCGCGGGCCGCCGCGGCGTGGACATGGGCCCGTCGGCGATGCGCGTGGCCAACATTAATAAGCGCGTGGCCACCCTGGGTTACGACGTGGAGGACCTGGGCAACGTGCCGGTGGAACAGCCGGAAAGTCTTCCCGAGGGACCTCGCCACGCGAAATACCTGCCGCAGATAGCCGCCACCTGCCAGCGGCTGGCGGCCATGGTGGAGCAGGTGGTGGATGAGGAGAAAGCGCCGCTGGTGTTAGGCGGCGATCATTCGATCGCCATCGGAACGGTGGCGGGGATGGCGCGGTATTTCCGCAAGAAAAAAAAGCGCATGGGCCTGCTGTGGATTGATGCGCACGCGGACATGAACACGCCGCAGACGTCGCCATCGGGCAACGTGCATGGGATGCCGCTGGCGTGCTGTATCGGGCTGGGGCCGGAGGAACTGACCAGACTGCTGGGGTTCGCGCCCAAGGTAAATCCGCGCAATGTTGGTCTGGTCGGGCTGCGGGACGTGGACATCCTAGAGCGGCCGCACGTGCGCGAGAGCGGGGTGCGCGTGTTTACGATGCGGGACATCGACGAGCGGGGACTGCGGGCGGTGATGGAAGAAGCGATTGGCATCGCGACCAACGGGACCGCCGGTTTTCAGCTGTCGCTGGATATGGACTTCGTCGATCCGCAATACGCGCCGGGCGTGGGGACGCCGGTGAAGGGCGGCGCCACTTATCGCGAGGCGCATCTGGCAATGGAAATGATCTGCGATTCGGGGCAGATGGTTTCGATGGAGGTGGTGGAGGTAAATCCGGTGATCGACGAGGTCAACCGGACGGCGGATCTGGCGGTGGAACTGGTGATGTCGGCTCTAGGAAAGAAGATTCTTTAGAATGCCTGGTTCACGAACGCGGGTGGCGGTAATTTACGGCGGGCGCAGCGGCGAGCACGAGATCTCGGTGCGATCCGCCGAGTCCATCCTGAAGGCCATGGACCGCGCGAAGTACGAGATTGCCGAGTACTTCATCAGCAAGGAAGGGAAGTGGCGGCCGGGGCCGATTCTACCCGAGCCGGGCGCGCATCCGGAAATCGACGTGGTCTTCCCGGTGCTACACGGGACATTTGGGGAGGACGGCACGGTGCAGGGCCTGCTGGAGCTGGCGGATCTGCCGTACGTAGGAGCGGGCGTGCTGGCGTCGTCGCTCGCGATGGACAAGGAGATGATGAAGCGCGTCTGCCACGAGCGCGGGTTGCCGGTAGTGGAATATGTGACGCTCCTGCGTGGCTCGGTGGATACGGGGGAAATCATGGCGCGGCTGCCGTTTCCGGTTTTTGTCAAGCCGGCGAATCTTGGATCGTCGGTGGGGATTTCGAAGGCGAAGAACCGGGCGGAGCTGGACAAAGCGGTGGCGTTGGCGGCCGAATACGACCGGAAGGTGATCGTGGAGCGCGGAATCGCGGGGCGCGAGTTCGAGTGCTCGGTGCTGGGCAACCAGCAGTCCGAAGCATCGCTACCGTGCGAGGTTATGCCATCGCGCGATTTCTACGATTACGAAGACAAGTACATTCTCGACAAAGCGAAATTCAAGTTGCCTGCGGATCTGCCGCCCGAGAAGACGGCGGAACTGCGGCGGCTCGCGGTCGAGTGTTACCGCGCCGTGGAATGCGAAGGGATGGCGCGGGTCGATTTTCTTCTGGAGGGCGCCACGGGGCGGCTGTATATCAACGAGATCAACACCATTCCCGGATTCACGTCGATCAGCATGTATCCCAAAATGTGGGAGCGGACGGGCCTGGCGTACCCGAATCTGATCGACCGGCTGATCGAGCTGGCGATCGAGCGGCACGCCGCCAAGAAGGCCACGAAGTTCACGCGCTAGAATAAGAATAGCCGCATGGGAACAACGACCCGAACGGTCACCTACGACGAGTGGCTGAACATGCCGGAAGTCCAGGACGCCATCGAAGAAGTGGTGAATGGCGAGATCCGCATCATGCCGCCTGCAAAGCTCAAGCACACACTTATTGTCGAAAACCTGGCGACGCAGCTGCGGCGCCAGGCAGATGAGCAGGAAACGCTCGTCCTGATCTCGCAGTTCGGCCTGGTGATTCGCAAGCGCCCGTTGACCTCTCGCGTGCCCGATCTGGCGATGTTTGTGAGGAAAAATATTGTAGAGCAGGATGGCTATATTCATTCGGCTCCGGAATTGATTGCCGAAGTCCTGTCGCCGGCGAACACGCGCGCTGAGCGGGCGGAAAAGCTGGGTGACCACGAGTCGTTGGGCGTTCCCGAAGTATGGGTCCTCTCACCAGAAGCACGGACGATCGAGGTGTTGCGACTGCAAGATGGCAGGTTACAGATCACGCAGGCGGTAGAGCAAGGCAAGCTTTCACCAACGCGATTCCCCGGTGTAGTCGTTGACGTGTCCTCAGTCTGGCCTAGTTAATGCCGCGCTTTCTCCCCGCGCTTTTCCTGGTGGTTTCCTCCGCGCTGGTTGCCGATGAACTGGAAGACCAGGTCAAGCGGCTGACGGAGGTGTTTGCGGTGGTCGAGCAGAACGCAGCGGACCCCGTGTCTTCCGAGCAGGCGTTTTATCAAGGTGTGATTCCGGGCATGCTGCGGCGGCTCGATCCGCACTCGGTATTCTTCGATCCGCAGCAATTCGAGCAACTCAGGCAGCTCGAAACGTCCACGCGCAAAGGATTCGGCAGCGTGGTTTCGGTGCTGCCCGGGCGAGTAATCGTGCTGCAGACGACGCCGGGGACGCCTTCTGCGAAATCCGGGATGAGCCCGGGAGATGAGATCCTGGCCATCAACAACGTGCGGCTGGACCGGCTGAATCTCGAACAGTTGATCGGGTTGTTACAGGAATCGAGGCAGCAGCCGGCGCGCCTGGTAGTTCGGCGGCCGGGCAACATGCGGCTGCTCGATTTCACGCTGACGCCGGAAGAGATGCAGCAGCCCAGCGTGGAGCGGGCATTCCTGGTGAAGCCCGGCATCGGGTACATCCGCGTGGCCAGCTTTGACGAGAAGACCGGCGCGCAGATCAAGCAAGCGATCGAGAGCCTCGGGGGCCGCAAGTTGAAGGGCCTGGTGCTCGATCTCCGCAACAATCCGGGGGGACTGCTGACGTCGGCGCTCGAAACGGTGTCGCTGTTTCTGAAGCCCGGACTGCCGATTCTGACGGTGCGGGGCCGCGCGGTTCCCCAGAAGGAAGAAAAGGTCCCGGCGAGCGCGGAGCCATACGATTTTCCGGTGGCTGCGCTGATCAACGGCAAGAGCGCCAGCGCTTCGGAGATTGTGGCCGGGGCGCTGCAGGACCATGACCGCGCGGCGATCGTGGGCGAGCCGAGTTTCGGCAAGGGCCTGGTACAGAGCGTGTTCCCGCTGGCGGACTCGACGGGTCTCGCGCTGACCACGGCGCTCTATTACACTCCCAGCGGGCGCTCCATTCAGAAGCCATTCGATGCCGCGCAGTTTGCGCTGGGCGCCACGGCGGCCCATCCCAATGCGAAGAGCGAGTTCCACACGGACAAGGGACGTAGCGTGCGGGGCGGCGGCGGCATCATGCCCGACGAAGTCGTGTATCCGGCCCCGGTCTCGCGCTTCAAGGCGGCGATCGAGGCAAGCGGATCTTTTACTTCTTTCGCCACTCAGTACACGCAGAAGCACAAGGTGACCGAGAGTTTCGAAGTTACTCCCGCGCTGCTGGACGATTTCCACGTTTACCTGGCCGATCGCAACATACAACCGAGTGTCGCCGAATGGTCGGGCGAACTCGACTTCATCCGCAACCGCGTGAAGACTGAGATTTTCAATCAATCGCTGGGTGTGGAGAAGGGCGATGAAGTGGAAGCGCAGCGGGATCGGCAGATCCAGCGGGCGGTGGAGCGGATCACGGGCGGTTAGAGACCGCCACCGATGTCATAATAAGACCCGGAGGTTTTTCCCTATGGCCACCCTGCTTTCCGCCGAGCAAGAAACGAATCCGTGGCTGGCGGCGGAAGCGCGTTTCGATGAGGCCGCGAGCCGGCTCAATCTCGACGATGGCATCTGCAAGGTGTTGCGCAGCCCGACCAAGGAAATTATCGTTCACATTCCGGTGCAGCTTGACGATGGGCGGATCGAAGTATTCACCGGCTACCGCGTGCAGCACTCGATCGCGCGCGGTCCCGGCAAGGGCGGAATCCGATTCGGCCCGGACGTGACGCTGGATGAAGTGCGGGCGCTGGCTTCCTGGATGACTTGGAAATGCGCGGTGGTAAACATTCCGTTCGGCGGTGCGAAAGGTGGCGTGATTTGCGACCCGCATCTGCTGTCCGATGGCGAGCTGGAGCGGGTGACGCGGCGGTATACGGCGGAGCTTATCGAATTTCTCGGGCCGGAGCGCGACGTGCCCGCGCCGGACGTCAACACAAACGACCGGGTCATGGCGTGGATCATGGACACGTACTCCATGCACGTGCGGCACACCACGACCGCAGTGGTGACGGGGAAGCCTATCGATCTTGGCGGGTCGAAGGGGCGCACCGAGGCGACGGGACGCGGCTGCATGATGGTCACGCTCAAGGCGCTGAAAAAACTCGGACTCGAGCCGGAAAAGACCAGCGTTGTGGTTCAGGGATTCGGAAACGTGGGCGGGATGGCGGCGCAGTTGATGGCGCGGGCGGGCTTCAAGATCGTGTGCATCATCGAGTACGATGGCGCAATCTACAACCGCAACGGGCTGGATATTTTGGCGCTCATGGAGCACCGGAAAGAAACGGGCTCCATCCGCGATTATCCCGGCGGTGAAAACGTAGACCGGCACGAAGCCATGTTCCTGCCTTGCGACGTGCTGCTGCCCGCGGCCACCGAGAACGTCGTCACCTCGGCCAACGCGGACCGGCTGCGCTGCCGGATTCTCTGTGAAGGAGCGAACGGGCCGACCACGCCGCTGGCCGATGAAATTTTGCGCGACAAGAAAATTTTTGTCATTCCGGACATTCTGGCGAACGCCGGCGGAGTGACAGTCTCCTATTTCGAATGGGTGCAGGACCGTCAGGGGTTTTTCTGGAACGAGGACCTGATCAACAAGCGCCTCGAAGAAATCATGGTGGCGAGCTTTGACGCGGTGGTCAGCTATGCTGAAAAGCACGGCGTAAATAACCGGACCGCGGCCTACATGCTGGCGCTCGACCGCGTGGCGTTCGCCATCAAGCTGAGGGGCATCTATGCATGACCTCACAGGCAAGAATGCCTGTTCCACCGTTGGTTAGATGGCTTCTGACGCCACTACGCCGCTGATGCGGCAGTACAATTCCATCAAACAGCAAGTGCCGAATGCGCTGCTGATGTTCCGGCTGGGCGATTTCTACGAATTGTTTTACGAAGATGCCGTGGTGGCGGCGCGCGAGCTGGAGATCACGCTTACGTCCCGCAACAAGGAGAAGGGCGCGGCCATTCCCATGTGCGGCGTGCCGTACCATGCGGCCGAAGGCTACATCGCGCGGCTGATCCAGAAGGGCCATCGCGTGGCCATCTGCGATCAGATGGAAGATCCGCGGATCGCCAAGAAATTGGTGAAGCGCGAGCTCACCCGCATCGTAACACCGGGTACGGCGACCGACGCGCACCTGCTGCGGTCGCATGAGAATAACTACCTCGCGGCGGTGGCGCCGAACGGCAGCCGCGTGGGACTGGCGCACGTGGATGTTTCGACCGGCGAGTTCCGGGTGACGGAACTGGAGGCTGTCGAAGTCGCTACCGCCATCGAGCAGCTTGGAGCGCGCGAGGTATTGTTCCCCGCGGAGGCGCCGCTCGCTCCGATGGAAGACAAGGGCCGGCGCTTCCTGCGGACGGAAGCCGACAGCTGGACGTTCAGCTACGACTATGCCGAACGCACGCTGCGCGACCATTTCCGGCTGCTTTCGCTGGATGGCTGCGGTCTCGCGGAGCGGCGGGCGGCGGTCTCGGCGGCTGGAGCGATTCTGCATTATCTGCAGGAGACGCAACGCGCGGCGCTGGATCATCTCGACAGGCCGTCTTACTACGATCGCGCCGAGGGGATGGTACTCGACGCGGTGACCGTGCGGAACCTGGAGCTGGCGGAGCCGCTGTTCGCGGGCGAGGGCGCGACCTTGCTGTCGGTGATCGATCAGACCATGACCGGCATGGGCGGACGGCTGCTACGCCGGCGATTGCTCGGCCCGTCGCTCGATCGCGGCGAGATTGAAGCGCGGCTGGATGCAGTGGGCGAACTGCTGGGCGAAACTATGGTTCGCGCGGGGCTGCGCGGCGAGCTGAGCGGCGTGCTGGATATCGAGCGGCTGCTGGCGAAGGTGACGATCGGTTCGGCGGGTCCGCGAGAGTTGCTGGCGCTTGGCAAGTCGCTCGAAAAAATCCCGCTACTTAAGAAGATCATCGAGGGCCGGCGCGCGGGGAGATTGCGAGCGCTCGAGGAGCAGCTCGATGAAGTACCGGAAGCGCGCGATAAGATTTTGAACGCCATCGCCGAGGCGCCTCCGATCAACATCGCCGACGGCGGAGCAATACGCGCCGGTTATAACGC
>JACXTT010004488.1_pt1 | contig 20713 bp, 15 predicted proteins | sample 9270951 | NCBI WGS metagenome assembly JACXTT01 (sample SAMN15532306, study PRJNA645909) | rock metagenome | isolation source: weathered quartz diorite | place: Puerto Rico | collected 2017-06-21
ACCGACAGGACGGAGGAAACTCCCGGCGAGGACGACAATGGTGGTGAAGTCACCGGCGCGGACTTTGGCGAGTCCGTATTGGTCATGGAAGAAAACAGTGAGGAAGCTGGCGAAGCCGACGAAGCCGCCGAAGGTGAAACAGTAGAAAAAACAGAACCAGGCGGTGTCTGATTCGCGGAGCACAAACGCGACCTCGGACCAGGTGAGCGTCTTGCCCTGATGCGGACTGTCTTTCGCCAACAAAGCAAAAAGCAGAATCACCAAGAGCACGGGCAGCATGGCGAGGGCGAACGTGTTCGCATAGCCGAATCTTTGTGCCAGGCGCGGAGCGAAAAGCGTGGCGATGAGCGTTCCGGAATTCCCTGCACCGGCGATGCCCATGACAAGACCCTGATAGTCGGGCGGATACCACTTGCCGGCAAGGGGTAGCGCTACGGCGAAACTCGCGCCACCGATGCCGAGCAAAAGTCCGAGAAAGAAAAATTGACCCGGTGTGTGGGCGAATCGCCAGCCAAGGAGAAGTGGAACAAGCGTAAGGCTGAGTCCGAGGAGTCCCGTGTTGCGCCCGCCGATGCGATCGCCGAGCACCCCAAGAATCGGACGGAGGAGCGAGCCACCTAGTAGCGGAATCGCAGTGAGCAATCCTTTTTGCGTGGCGGTGAGATGCATCTGCTCTCCAAGAAATGGCGCGAGCGGGCCGAGAAGTACCCAGACCATAAAGCTGACGTCGAAATACAGAAACGCCGCCATGAGAGTCGGGAAGTGACCTGATTTGAAGAAGCCTTTCGTGTTCATCTTTAGACCTCGCTGGAAGCGGAGCGCGTGAGATAAGGGCCCTGGGAAATCGTTGCCAGACAATCCTGCGGAAAATGGATGGTCGCAGAGGCGGCCACGGGAATTTCAAGGGATAGGACGCCGTTTTCGACCTGCGTTGCGAACGTTTTCACGCACGGGGGGGCAGATGGCTGATTGATCGTTTTGCCGGTTGAGAGATCGATTTTCCAAGCGTGCAGGGGGCAGACGACGGTGCCGCCAGAGACTATCCCGTCGGCGAGCGGGCCGCCGCGGTGCGGGCATTTGTTTTCTATGGCGAGAAAATGAGAACCAAGATTGAAAATGGCGACTTCGTGGCCGGCGATTTGGACGGCACGGCCTTCGCGAAGAGGAATCGCCTCAGTGCACGTAACGCGCACCCAGCGCTTGGTGGGCGGTTGGTTTTCGTTCATTGGAGCACCTTCTCGATCGGTTCGATCTGAACAAACTGGGTTGGGTGGCGCGGGTCGTCGCCTTCGAGCCAGGCGTCGCGCGCGAGGCGTTTCGATTTGCGGAGCCGTTCGCGCAGACCTTGTTGCACGGCGAGCGGTGCGTACACGGTTTCGCGGCGGACTTTTTCGATGCCGACACGCTCTATGAAGTCATAGGTGCGTTCGAGGAAGTTCGCATTCTCGCGGTAGTACTGGAAAAAAAGTGTCGCAGCTTGGAGCGCTTCTTCGGTGGATTCGACGGTGATTAGCAGATCTGCTTTACGAACCTTTTTTCCGGCGGCGCCACCGACAACGACCTGCCAGGTACCCTCCTGACCGACGAGGCCAATATCTTTGACAGTGGCTTCGGCGCAATTGCGGGGACAGCCGACAGCACCCATTTTTACTTTTGCGGGAGTATAGAGATGTTCGAGGCGGCGCTCTAGTTCGATGCCGGCTTTAGTGGAATCTTGCACGCCGAATCGGCAGAAGTCGGTGCCGACGCAGGTCTTCACCATGCGGACGCCTTTGGTGTAGGCCTGCCCGCTTGGCATGCCGAGGTCAGCCCAAATTTTGGGAAGGTCGGATTTTCTCACGCCAAGAAGATCGATGCGCTGGCTGCCGGTGACTTTCACCATCGGCACTTTGTATTTTTCGGCGACGTCAGCGATGCGACGAAGCTCATTGGCGGAAGTGACGCCACCGCGCATGCGCGGAACCACGGAAAAAGTACCGTCTTTTTGAATGTTGGCGTGGACGCGGTCGTTGATGTACCGCGCAGAGCGGTCTTCATCGTGATCGCCGCACCAGACGACGTCCATCATGTAGCTGAGAGCCGGCTTGCAGATTTCACAGCCGAGGCCGTTGCCGTAGATGTCGAGAACTTGCTGAACGGAGAAAATGCGCTGGCCGCGGACAATGTCGCGTAGCTTTTCTTCGCTGTAAGAAAGGCATTTGCAGAGGACGCGTTCGGATTCTTCCTGAAATTCAGGCACCACGGCTTTCAGGAGTTGCTGGCAGTGTTCGGTGCAACTGCCGCAGCCCGTGGAAGCGCGAGTGCATTCCTTGAGTTGCGCGAGAGTGTTGACGCCCTTCTTGTGAATCGCCTCGATGATGGCGCCTTTCGTTACACCGATACAGCCACAGACGACTTTGGTATCGGGCATAGATGCGACGTCAAGACCGGCGTCCTCCGACGGGGCAGGGAAGAGAAGCTGGCGCCGATGAGGCGTGAGATCTTCCTGCGAGCGCAGCCAGTCCATGTAGTGATGGCTGTCGGAAGTGTCGCCGACAAGAATGGCTCCGCAGAGTTTTCCGTCGCGCAGCGTGAGTTTTTTGTAGATGCCAAGAGCAGGATCCTCATAGCGGACGACATCGGTGCCGTGGGTCTTGTCGGAGAAGTCTCCCGCAGAGAAAACGTCAACGCCCATGATTTTGAGTTTCGCAGCGGGGACGGACCCTTCGAAACGCGGGCCTTTGTTGCCGGTGATAGTGGCGGCGAGGATTTTGCCCTGTTCGAGAAGCGGCGCGACGAGGCCGTAACAAGTGCCGTTGTGCTCGACACATTCTCCGACGGCGAAAATGTCCGGATGGGAAGTTTCCATGAAATCGTTGACGACGATGCCGCGATTGACCTGAAGGCCAGCCTTTCGTGCGAGATCAACGTTCGGCCGAATGCCGGCTGCGATGACGACGAGGTCGACGTCGAGCGTGCTGCCGTCTCTGAAGGAAAGGCCTTCGACGTGACCGTTGCCGAGGATGGCGGTGGTGCTGCGTTCAAGAAGAACTTTGACGCCGAGACACTCCATTTTCGATTTGAGGTAACCGCCGCCCGTGAGGTCGAGCTGGCGCTCCATGAGCGTGTCCATGAGATGAACGACGGTAACGTCGCAGCCCTGGACCTGAAGTCCGCGCGCGGCTTCCAGGCCGAGGAGGCCGCCGCCGATGACCACAGCTTTGACGCCTTTGCCGGCACGATCGAGAAGCGCGCGCGTGTCGTCCAGATTGCGAAAGACGTAGACCCCCTCTTTTTTCGTGCCTTCCATCGGCGGAATGAGAGGGTTACTGCCGGTGGCGATGAGAAGTTTGTCGAACGGAGTGATGGACCCATCGTCACCGGTTACGGTCTTAGCGATGAGATTGATTTCCGTGATTCGGACGCCGAGGCGAAGCTGAATCCGGTTTTTCTGGTACCAGTCGAGCGAATTCAGAACGATATCGTCGGTTCCTTTTTCTCCGGCGAGAACTGAGGAAAGAAGAATGCGGTTGTAGTTGACATGTGTCTCTTCGCCGAAGACGGTTATTTCGAATTTTGGCGCATGCTTCAAGATTTGCTCTACGCAAGCAACGCCTGCCATTCCGTTTCCGATGACGACGAGTCTGTTCATGCGCGTTGCTCCTGTGGGCCAACGGATGTTTTGCGGAAGAAGCCGCGGCGCGGCGGTTTCGCGCTGGATGGAGGGGTCTTCTCAATGCGCACGGCGCACTGCTTGTAATTTGGTTCGCGAGAAAAAGGGTCGAAAGCGCTCTGTGTGACTTCGTTGACGTTGGTTTCGGCGAAGTGGAATGGCATGAAGACCTGACCGGGCGCGACCATCTCCGTAATACGAAGTTCGACGCCGCTGGTGCGGCCGCGGCGGGAAACGATGTCGACGTGCCCGTGCGGCAGGAGTTTGAGCGCGTGGGCGTCACGGGGATTCATCTCGAGCCACGCATTGGGTGAGAGATGCTGAAGGATAGGTACCTGCGCGGTTTTGGTGCGCGTGTGCCAGTGCTCGACGGTGCGACCCGTGTTGAGAATGAAGGGATAGTCTTCGCTGGGCTGTTCGGGGAATGGTTCCCACTCAATGGGAAGGAGGCGCGCTCTGCCATCTTCAGTCGGGAATTGCCCGTTGGCGTAGAGACGGCTTGTGGAGACTTCGGTCGTGCCCGCAGGAAAGGGCCACTGAATGCCACCGTGCGTCTCAAGAAGAGCGTAGTCAAGGCCGGAATAGTCGCAGAGGCGGCCAGCGGAAACGCGTTTCCATTCGTCGAAGGCGTCCTGCGGAGTACGCCAACCGGGGAAGAGTTCTTCGCGACAACCGAGTTTTTCCGCGATGGAAAGGAAGATATCGAAGTCGGAGTGCGCTTCTGCGGGCGGTGACACAGCGGCATTCACTTTGCTGACGCGTCGCTCGGAGTTGGTGTAAGTGCCTTCTTTTTCGCCCCAGATGGCGGCGGGCAGGACGAGGTCAGCGAGTTCGGAAGTGGGAGTGGGATGGAAGCCATCTTGGACGACGAAGAAATCGAGCGCTTCAAAGCTTTGCTGGAGGACGCCGAGATTGGGAAAAGAAACAATAGGATTGGTAGCGATCACCCAAAGCGCGCGAATTTTCTTGGCAAGCGCGGCCTCGATGATATCGGGATAAGCGAGACCGCGCGAAGTTGGAATGCGGTCGGGCGAAATGCTCCAGAGTGCAGCGATCTCCGTGCGGTCGGAAACGGATTCGAATTTGCGGTAACCGGGAATGCTGGAGGTGAATCCCGCTTCGCGGGTGCCCATGGCGTTGCACTGGCCGGTGATGGAGAACGGAGAGGCGCCCGGCTTGCCGATCTTTCCGGTGACGAGCGCGAGGTTATTGATTGCGTTGACGGTCTCGGTGCCTTTCGTGCTGTGATTAACGCCCATAGTCCAGCCCATGAATGGCGCTTCGGCGTGACCGTAGTGGAGCGCGACTTTGAGGATGGTTTCCTGGGAGAGACCTGTGAGTTGCGAAACCAATTCAGGCGTGTATTTCTGGACAGATTCTTCGAGCGCGGCGATGCCTGTGGTGTGTTGGGCGATGTAGTTGCGATCTACGAGATTCTTGGCAAAGAGAACGTGAAGTATTCCATCGAGAAGCGCGATGTCCGAACGTGGTTTCACAGGCAAGTAGATGTCCGCCATCATCGCGGTCTTAGTGACTCGCGGGTCGGCCACAATCAAAATTTTGTTTTTGTTGGCCTCGAGTCGCTGGCAAAGAATCGGATGATTGTCGGCGATGTTCGCGCCAAGAAGAAGAATCACGTCAGCTTTTTCGAGGTCCTCATATGCGCCCGGAGGGCCGTCGCTGCCGAAGGAGCGCTTGTAGCCGGAGACAGCGCTGGCCATGCAAAGCGTCGTATTGCCGTCGTAATTCTTTGTGCCGAAGCCGAGCTGGATCAATTTGCCTAACGCGTAGAACTCTTCTGTGACGAGCTGACCGGTGCTGAGTACGCCGAGCGAATCGCTGCCGTATTTTTCCTGAACCGCGCGGAATTTCGTTACGAGAGCGTCGAGCGCTTCGTCCCACGAGACCCGGACGAGCTTGCCGTTTTTGCGAAGGAGCGGGAACTGCGCGCGGGTTTCGGTTTCGATGGTGTGGTGCTCAGAAAGACCTTTCGGGCAAAGCATGCCGCGGTTGACTGGATGATCGGGATTGCCGCGGACGCTCACGGCTTTGCCTTCTTTAACGCCGACGAGAATGCCGCAGCCGACAGAGCAATAGCCGCAGGTCGTAGCGACCCAGCGATCTGGAATTTTTTGCGACGAGGTAAATCCCATGACGGGATCGGAATCGTACGAATATTTCTCGCGGAGCGTGTCGAGGCCGAGTTGGCGCTTGAGCGTCATGCAGCCGCCTTGTGCCTGCCGAGATAAGAGGCAGCCATGTTCTTGGGAACGACGCTGACGAAAAAGAGGTAGCGGCCGAGAATCTCGCCGCCGAAGGCGAGGACGAGAGCGGCGCCGAGGCTGGCTACGGAACGCGATAGCAAAGGAAGAATGATTCCACCGACAATCAGCAGCACACTGCGCAGCAAGACCAATGAACGAAGTTGCGTGGAGAGAAGGCGCGCGCTGGCTTTGAGTTCGAACGTATCTGAACTGACGAGCCAAAAGAACTTAATTGCGAGATTGAGGAGTTGCAGAACGGCTGCGGCGACGGTTGCGGTAAGAAGCCACTCCCTTGCGCCTAGGCCAATGGCGGCAGCGAGAAGCGGACCGAGGAGGGCGGCCGAAAGATAGAATTCGGCGAGCGTATGTTTGCTGTGCCATGCGGGACGTGGGTGAACAAGATAGATGCACGCGCTGGCGGCGACACCAGCGAGTCCCGCGAGCACCGTTAGCGCACCGACAATACGGCTTGCGGGAAGGCCGAACCACAAAACCGTGGCGTAAACGCAGGCGACTTGGGAAAATGCGCCGAAAAGTAGTACTTCGCGGCTGAGCCAGGAACGCTTCCACATTTTCAAAGCGCGATAGGCGAATATCGGGCGACCGAGGTGGCTCGTAGATGCGCCGAGCGCAAGGCCGCCGAGTGTAAGAGAAACAAGTGCGGCGACCCTCAATCGCGCTTGCAAGCCAAAAGCTTGCAGTAGCCAGATCGTGGCGAATGCGCCGACGGAGAGTTGGGTTAGGACCGTCATGAAAACGAGTGGCCAGTGTGGGTGTTCGGGCCGGATGCGGTTCATGTCCACTTTGCGCGTGTCGGCAGGAAGGTTGGCGGGGAGCGTGATGCGTGTTGTCGAAAGGCTATCGTCAGCAGAGGGAAGCCCCGGCGCATTTGCGCTCGCCGCGTAGTTGCGCTTCCACTCGGCGATGTTCACAATTTCGATTTGAATTGCACCCTCAGGGCACGCACTGACACAAGCTGGTTCGCGGTTTTCGGCCAGACGGTTGTGGCACATATCGCATTTGCCGACTACGCCGCGTTCGGGATTGTATTGCGGCACGCCATACGAACAATTCCAAGTGCAATACTGACAGCCGATGCAGGCTTCGGCGTTGTGAAGAACCACGCCCGTGACAGGGTCTTTTGAATAGGCATCGACCGGACATCCGGAGAGGCAGGTCGGCTCCAGGCAATGATTGCATCCCATCGAGAGGTGAAGCCGCTGCGTATTCGGATACCAACCGCCTTCGATTTCGCCGACCCGACGCCAATTGATGTGGGCGGGATTCCCGTTCTGTTCGTTGCAGGCGACGACGCAACACTGGCAGCCGATGCACCTCTTCATATCGAAATGAAAACGATATTGCTCGCCGGGTTGGAGAGCGCGCTGGGGAATGCGAGGGGCAGACGGATCGAAGGAAGTGGAGCAGTGTCGACCGGCGGCGGAGCTTGGGGCGTTCTTCTGCGTGAAGAGGAAAGCCGCGCTTTGTTCTTTCGCTCGATCTAATAATGGTAGCTGCATCTACACCCCGTCGTGGCTGGCTGCGTTCGCTGAAGAACGCATTTGGCGGCGCCTGTGAGTCCCTGCGCTCCGTGGACTCAGCTCACCCTGGCTCGCAAATGAAACTCTTCTTACTGGCGGACACGACGTGGTATCCGGAGAGACTGAACCGACCGACTACTTCGAAGAGCAGTTCTTTCGACATGGAAAGAACGGAGGAATTACTTACTGTGGAAACGTTAGCGGCAATACCTTAGGGAGGCAAACGCAAAATTTGGATGAGCTGCATCCAAATTCAGAGAAACCATCGATATGGGATTAATCAATTTAAACGGACCCTTCGCCTAATGTGACGCCATTTCCCCTGTTCTTTCAAACAGTGCTAAAGCGCCAGGTTGCGGAGGCATCCTCTGGTAGAAAAATTCAGGTGAAAAATCGGGCAAAACCCCTGTGGCATTTGGGGTTAAGACCCGATTGTGAGGCCTGGCCGGCGTGGGCTACTGTCACCATTGAACCGAGCACGTGTCGGTCACGCGATTGTCGCGGGGACGAGCAGGCGGCTTCGAAATGCCAATCAAAGACACAGTCAGGGCACCAGAAATGGGACTCAAAGAGCAGTAGCTTGTCGTACGGAGCAATCATGGATTTTGGAAACAAATTGTGACCCTGGTATGCGATTTTGACCAGAGCTGGAAGCGAAAAGTTTGTTGCGTTGCAGCTTGAGAATGCAGGTTATGAGTGCCATTTGCCCATAGGGCGATTCCCGCAAAAGCTTGGCAACCGAACGAGAGAGTTGGAAGTTCTGTTTTTGCCCGGATGCCTGTTCTGCCGAATGAATTCGCGCGATCGACTAACCGTTCTGACAACGCCTGGCGTGATCCAAATCGTGGGCATCGGCAGCACTCTCATTCCCATCCACGAAGCGGAGATTGCAGCTATCCGCCGCGTGGAAAAGAGTCTGTTGCCAACGACGCCATGGCCCTATATGCAAGCGGGCCAGCGTGCTGAAATTGTGGACGGACCGCTGAAAGGCATCGTCGGGATCGTGTTGGAGACCAAATCCGGGACAAAACTGGTTTTGTCGATTGACATACTCGAGCGCTCAATAGCCGTGGAGATTGACGGCAAGTGGATGCGCGAGACACCTGACGATGGACCTTTTGCAAGGCGGGCGTCGATCCGGGCCAGGTCGATTCCGGCCGGCCCAGGGAGTTTCGAAGAAGAGCGGTCCGTTTTGAGGCGGGGTTGACCCGGCTCACTTCGAAACAGTTCGAGCCAAGGCAACGCAGGCTAGGCCGGAGGCGGACGGGCGAGGCAGGACTCAGATGTTGTGAATCAAAGGGCGGTAGCTCATGCAAATTGCCTTTGGCAGGTTTGGACATTTGCGCTGTCGTCGAGCGCCTGTCGGACTTGCTGCAGGAGGTCCCTGGAGCGGAGCTTGTGGGTAAGGCTGGAGGCGTGCCCGAAGCGGTGCAAGCCATCCGCACGATGAAGCCCGACGCCCTTATTCTCGATCTCCAAATGCCCGGCGGCAGCGGTCTTGACGTGCTTCGTGCTATTCGCGCCGACTATCCGAATCTTCAGATCCTGATTTGCACGAACTATCCTTATCCTCAATATCGCGAACAGTGCATGACTGCCGGCGCGAATTTCTTTCTCGATAAGTCCGCCGAGTTTGAAAGGATTCTTCCCATCCTCCGGCAATTGGTCCGGGACGAGGCGAGCCACCTGCCAGCGGCCCGCTGAAGCATCTTCCACCCATCCACTGGAAGCCCCCGTTCCCATTGCCCGCTCAGGAATTTTCCAATATCAGATCCTCTTGACCAAACCTTGAACCGTCGCTTGTGTGTTGCGCACCAGCAGCAAAACCAGAATCATTCCCACAAACGGAATGAATCCCGCCGCGATCATGATGGGATCAAAGGAATGAATGGACGCCGCTTGCCGCGCGTCGGAAAAATGTCCGACAAGCTTGAACGCAATGATGGTTCCGATTCCCGCACCAGTTCCGCTCATGCCGCTCACGGAAGCTACAGACTCGCTGCGGTAAAGATCCGTCGGCAGGACGTTGGCAATTGTAGAGAACGATGCATAACAAAACGTCGCCAGCCCGAAAAGCAATGTAAGTAAGTACAAATTCACTGTAAAAATTGTTGGAATCAATAAAGTGACGCCGATTCCTCCAAACACAACCATTGACTTTCGCGCTCGTCCAACCGGCCAGCCTCTCCGGATGAGGTAATCGGAAGCTGCGCCTCCAAAAAAGTTGCCCAGATCTGCCGCCAAAAACGGAATCCAAACGGCAATCAGCCCGCTCCTAAGAGAGATCCCTTTGGCCACCAAATAGATCGGAAACCAGTCCGTGATGAAAAACCAAACGGGATCCGTCAGGCCTTTTGAAATAATCGTTCCCCATGTTTGGGGCAACTTCAAAAGGTCACGCCATCGCGGCGAAGATTTGGCGATAGGCTCTGCATCCCTGTGATCCGCTAGAATCATCTGACGCTCGCCTTCACTTACCAGCGGATGCTCACGCGGCGGAAAGTACATATAGCGCCAAACATACAGCCAAACGAAGCCCAGCAAACCTGGAATGACGAATGCCACGCGCCAGCCGAATTTGAAATAGACAGGCAGAATGAGAAAAGGAGCGATTGCGCCGCCGACGGAAGAGCCGCTGTCATAGAACGCAGCGGCCAATCCTCTTTCTCGCTTGGGAAACCATTCCGAAACTGCCTTGCTTGCTCCCGGCCAATTGGCGGACTCTCCTGCCCCGAGGAGAAAGCGAAACACGGCAAAACTGGTGATGCCGCGAGCTAGTGGAGTCAAAAGAGAAACGACCGAATACCAGGCGACGCTGATCGTTAGTCCCAGCCTGGTTCCCAGGTGGTCAATCTGCTGCCCGCAAACCGTTTGCCCAATGGTATAGGCAATGCGAAATGCGATTGCGATATTGGCGTAGTCTGAATTTGTCCAGTGGTACTGTTGTTTCAGAAAGGGAGCCAGGATGGATAGCGTCTGACGATCGATGTAATTGATTACGGTTGATGCGAAGAGAATGCCGCCAATCCACCACCTCAGTGAGCGAATAACCTTGCGGCGAGAATCCCCTACTTCGATCACCGTCATGTAACGATCGCTCGGGCGGTTTCGCCCTCGGAGTAGGGGATTGAATCGAGCGGTCTATTAACAGATTGTCCGATAGGCGTCGGCATGGAAAACATGGCAGGGTTTAGCCAACGAGCCGATTCTCTATCCAGATAAATTGTTGTAGAAGGATGTGTCCGCAAAATAGAAGCGGGGGCAAGCGGACTGATTTCGCCTTCAAAACATACCCGGACCGCCTCCGCCTTGCGCGCGTCAGGCACCACGGAAATGATTTCCTTCGAACTCAAAATCTGCTGCACAGACATCGAGATAGCTTGTGTCGGCACTTCCGACAAATTCTTGAACCATCCCTCGCCGACCTGTTGTTTGCGGCAAGCTTCGTCCAGAGTGACGATTAAGTAGGGATCAATCGTTTCGAAGTCCGCCGGAGGGTCGTTGAAAGCTAGGTGACCATTCTCTCCAATGCCGGCGAACGTCAGGTCCACAGGCGCCGACCGTAAGATATCGCCAACGCAGCGCGCGACTTCGTTTGCGTCCATCTCGCCATCTAGCAGATGATATTTCCCCAGATTGATTTTTCGAATGAAGCGCTCCAGAAGATATTTGCGAAAACTGGCCGGATGATCAGCTGGCAGGTCCACATATTCATCCAGATGAAACATTTCCACTAGTCGCCAGTCAATGTTTGTTGTTTTCGTGAGAGTATTCAAAAAATCGATCTGTGACGTGCCTGTCGCAACTACGATGCGCGCCCGTCCCCGAGCTTGGATGGCATTGCGAAGTGTCGTCGCAGCTTGCATTGCCGCGGCATAACTCAGCGAAGCTTTGTCTTCGAACACTCTTACGTTCATCACCTGGTCCTGCCGGCTTGAGCCAAGTGCTTTTCCCGCTTGCTCACCGGCCGCATGGAGTCTTCTTTCCGGATTTGCAGGCAGCGTAAATTGCTTCCACCAGCGCCACGCTCCGTCGTCCTTCGACGCCATCGCATTTTGGTCTTGCATCGGTCTCGATCGCGTGAATGAAATCTTCCAAAACAGCTTGGTGTCCTCTTACGTCGCTGACGACGGGCGAAAACGCGCTCGGATTTTTATCAGCCTCCGCGCCTTGAAGAAGCTCCCCGGAGGCATTACGCAAATCTGCTGACAGCAATCTGTCCTGCTCAATAATGACGGTCCCCTCCGTTCCAGTAAGCTCGAGCCTCCGAGGATAGCCGGGATAAGTTGACGTTGTCGCTTGCAAGACTCCGGCAGCGCCATTGGCAAATTCGAGCAGCGCAACGAGCGTGTCTTCTACTTCGATCTTGTGAAGCGCCGTCTTGCAGGTGGCTTGCACGTTAAGCACATCGCCGTAGATCCACAAGAGTAGGTCAACCGTGTGAATGGCCTGGTTCATTAGGGCGCCCCCGCCATCGAGCGCATGTGTCCCACGCCATCGAGAGTCTGCATAGTATTCAGGTGAGCGATACCACTTCACGTGAGCATCTGCCAGTATGGGGCGGCCGAGCACACCAGAATCCACTGCTTTCTTCACGCGGATAATGTCCGGCTTGCATCGGTCCTGAAAAAAAACTCCGAGTTTGACTCCTGCTTTTTTTGTTTCTGCGACCAATAAGTCCACTTTTTCGGCCGTGATATCAATCGGTTTTTCTGTAAGCACATGTAATCCCCGCCGCGCTGCCGCTATGCCTTGTTCAGCGTGCAGACCGGAAGGGCTGCCAATGGCCACCATACTGAGTGGTTGGTGATTCAGAAATTCCTCAAAGTTCGTGTAGCCGATTCCTCCGAACTCGCGACGCAGTCGTTCGACTTTCTCTTTGTTTGTTCCGTAAATCGCCGTTATCTCCACGCCATGTATGTCGCATGCCGCTCGCGCATGCGTTTCCGTGATATTCCCGGAACCGATCAGTCCGATATACGTAGTCATCTTTTCAGCTGCGATTCCGTGAACTTGCGTTGATAACGATTGGTGCCCGGCCAGAGACACTCTCCCGCCGCGCCGCCATTCTATCTCCTAGGTTCTGGAGTGGATAGATGAGCTTAGCCCGGAATCGATTCGATATGTATGTGCCCGTGATCCAATGAAGAATTCACAAAATCGCCGAGACTGGCGGCGTCCGAATACGACCTCATTTGATGTCCGTCCCAGCTGCTGAGCCGAATCAAACGTTCTCGTGCCATGGTGGCAAATTCTTCACGAATCCTGCGTTCAGGAATGTTGAAGTAAGTCGAAAGTTGATACGTACGCAAGCACACCGTCCCGCTCCGCCTAGATGCCAGCCGCAAGACTTCTTTGCGTAAAGAAAGCAGGGAATTCATACCTCTACTCCGAAAGTATGACAATGGGCTTGAGGGCTGTTGACTCTATCTCGGCTCCCAGCGATTGTCGAGCGTCTTAGCCATCGGCCCTCGCCTTCCAGTCAAAATCTCCTGCCGAATCTGTCACGGCTGGGGTTCGGTGCCCATATTTCTCGCAATCTACTGTTGGCGCATGACCAAAACTGCGAAGCTTCCCGGCTTCATCTTGCCTCGGCGCTCGCCTGGAGCAGGCGGATCAAATTCCGCCGAAGGTAGAAACACCGCATGTGTCTTCAGATCTAACCCCATAGTGCGCGCGGTTTTCTTCGTTGGGACGTCTTCGACGACAGAATACTTGTCCGGCGTATCTTCATGTACGACCGTAAGGTGCCCATCGCCCGTGGAAGCGAACGCGCAATTTGTCGCCGGGTCAAACCCATTCGCGTCCACACCTTCCCCAATCGGCGGTGTTGCAATGATTTTTCCCGTCTGCGCGTCCACGACAGCCATCATTTTGTTGTCGCAACCTGCAAAGAGCCGGTGGTTCTTCTGATCGATCGCCAAGCCGGACGGCTCCTGGCATGGCGCCAGCGGCCAGCGATGCAGGATCGTTAGTTTTTGCGCGTCAAAATGAACCAATTCCGATTTGTCCTCTAGGTTCACATACATTCCGCCCGTTCCATCCGCAACGGCGAATTCTGGCTTGCCTCCAATAGGAAAAGTCCCCGCCGCTGACCCGTCCGCAGCATTTAAAGCAGTCACATCCTGGCTTCTACCGTTAAACGTGAACACTCGCTTTGTTACCGGCTCAAATGCGATCGCATCGGGATTTGTTCCGGTTGGATACACGCCAATGACCTTCAAAGTCTTCAAGTCGAAAAATGTAGTCGTGTTCGCGCGGCCGTTGCTTGTAAATCCGCGTCCCAACTCGGGGGCAACAGCGATGCCGTGTACCCCTGCCGTATCGGGAATGTCTCCCACAATCGCGTAACTATCCGCATCGAGGACGACAACGTGGGAGCCATGTGAGATGTACACACGCCTCGCGGCGCTATCCACTCCAACGTAGTCCCAACCTTCGTCGCCTGGAATCGAAATTGTTTTTGCCAGTGTGTAGCGCGATGGACCAGGTGTTGCCGCCGGCCGTGCGTTCATCCACGTAGCAGCTGCCGCTGAAATTGCCAGACCGCCCAAAATCAATAATGTCTTGCTTCGCATCATCGCTTAACGCCTCCTCCGGATCTCACCTATCCGTTCGCTTCTATCCTTTGAAAGATGAACAGGAGCTAAATTTGCCCATGTCATCCAAAAATTCATCTGCCGCCAAAGAAGCCGCAGAGGCATTATGATGCTTCCATGCGTGTATTGTTGGTAGAAGACGATTCGCGAATCGCGCGCTTCGTGGCAAAGGGGTTGCGCGAACAGACCTACGCCGTGGACATCGCTGCTACCGGCGAGGATGCTCTCTATCAGGCTGCAATCAACACCTATGATTTGGTGATTTTGGATGTGATGATTCCCGCGCCGGACGGCTTTGCCGTTTGCAGGGAATTGCGTAAGAGCGGCCAACGTATGCCGATTCTCATGCTCACGGCGCGCGACGCAGTCGAAGACCGCATCGCGGGTCTCGATCGCGGCGCGGACGACTATTTAACAAAGCCATTCGAATTTGGTGAGCTGCTTGCTCGCATGCGCGCGCTTTTGCGCCGTACCGGTGAGCTTCGTCCGCCTCAGATTGTCGTTGCCGATCTGGTTGTAGACACGGTCGGCCAGCGCGTTTCGCGCGCCGGTAAATCAATGTCATTCACTGCAAAAGAATATGCGCTAATCGAATTTCTGGCGCGTAATGCGGGCCGCGTGGTCGGGCGCGCCGAAATCGCCGAACACGTTTGGGATGAACAGTTCGATCCTTTCTCCAATCTCATCGAAGTCTACGTGAATCGCATCCGGCGCAAGATTGATGCGCCGCCCAATAAGCCTCTGCTCCACACGCGCCGCGGCGCAGGCTATGTCCTTGCCGCCGAAACCGAAACAGATAGTCGCAGCAACAACTCTAACCAGTCCGTAAAGAAATCCCATGCTTGATTCCGTGCGCGTTCGCTTGACGCTTTGGCACGCGGGCGCCGTTGCGTGCGTTCTGCTTATTCTTGTCTTCGCAACCCTTTTTTTGCTCCGCCGAAGTTCCATCAAGCGCATTGACAATTCGCTGGAAGACGTCGCAAATGCCTTTCTGGCTACGGTCCGCGCGGAACTGCACGACCCCGATAGTTCCGGCCGGTTCAAGGACTCCGTGGCTTCTGCGATTCAGGAACATACCTATCGGGACATAAGCTTCTCCGTTTTTAGTGTGGACGGAACCCTTGTCCTTTCTTCTCCTGCGCATCCCGCTTTTCTTGAATCAGAGATGTCGCGCTTTTACGAGCTTCGTCAGAGAGCCCTTGCAAATCCGCCCGCACATCATCCATTCCGAACTCTCTCTGCCTCCGGACATCTTTATCGTGGATATTCACGCTTGTTCGATGCGGAAGGGAAGGACTACATCCTTGTCGTCCTGCAGTCCTTACACAGCGAGAATGAATTTGTCGAAGCTTTGACGCAAACCTACGCGCTGCTGATTCCGCTTGCCGTTTTGCTCGCGGGGCTCGGCGGGTACTTTCTCGCTCGCCGCAGCCTTTCTCCCGTGGTTGCCATGAGCAGCCAGGCCGGACGCATCGGCGCGGAAAATCTTCATGATCGGCTCCTTGTGCGAAATAGCAAGGACGAGCTCGGCCATCTCGCGCGATCGTTCAATCAACTCTTGGATCGTCTCGACGAATCCTTCCAGCATCAGCGCCGTTTCGTTGCCGACGCCTCCCACGAATTGCGCACCCCCGTTGCCATCCTCAGCGGAGAAGCGGAAGTTGCTTTGTCAAAGAACGATCGTTCGCCCGAGGAATACCGGGAATCTTTAGAAATCCTTCACAAAGAAGCGGTTCGCCTAAAGCAAATTGTAGAAAACCTGTTTACGCTCACACGAGCCGACATTGGACAACTGCCGCTGACGAAGACGAGCTTTTATCTCGACGAATTGGCCGCGGACTGTGTCCACAATTTCCGCGCTCTCGCCCAAGCCAAGCAAATTTCTCTCAAGTGCGAGGCGTCTTCTGAAATGCCCATTGTTTCGGATGAAGGGCTCCTCCGCAGAATGTTCACCAATCTGCTCGACAACGCAATCAAGTACACGCCCGCCGGCGGCGCCATTTCCGTTTGTTCGGGCCGTTCCGATTCATTCTATGCCGTGAGCTTTGCCGATACTGGTCCGGGCATTCCTCCCGAACTTCAGCCTCGAATCTTTGAGCGGTTTTTCCGCGCGGACGAGTCCCGTACCAATGCAGATAGCGCCACTGGCGGCGCTGGCCTCGGCCTCGCCATTTGCCGTTGGATTGCCGAAGCCCATCATGGCCGCATTGAATTGACGCGCTCGGACTCCAACGGCAGCACATTCACTGTCTTTCTCCCCGCTCCGGAACCTCCAAATTCCTAGGAATTCCGGTTAATCCCGCATTTATCTTCCAAACGTTAGTGTGAATTGTCGAATAACAATGGCCTGGTCCCGAGGAGCCGCTGGAATGGCTGCTATTTTTCACGACTTTTACCGCGCGTGCTTTTGTCTGAGCGCGACGCTCCTGCTTGGCTCCGGAATTTCTGCCCAAGATACCCCCGCTGCTGCGCCGCCTGCGACAGCCCCGATTCATCTGACTCTTCAAGATGCCCTTGATCGGGCGAAAAAAAACAGCACGGTATTCCAGTCCTCTGTGACGGACGCCGCAATCGCTAAACAGGACAAGTACCAGGCACTTACCACGCTTCTGCCCAGCGTGAACTACAACAACTCCGCAATCTTTTCGCAGAGCAACGGACCCGGCAGCACGGTTCGCTTTATCGCCAACAACGCGGTTCACGAGTACGTCAGCCAGGCTAACGTGCACGAAGTTCTGGACGTCGCAACATTCGCGCAGTATCGAGCCGCCGCGGCGGCAGCAAGCGCTGCTAAGGCCAAAGCGGAGATCGCTTCCCGCGGCCTGGTTGTTACTGTTGTTCAGAGCTATTACGCCGCACTCGCTGCGCAAAAAAAGCTCGAAGCCGCGGCCAAAGCGGCTCAGGAAGGCGAGCAATTTCTGAAACTAACGCAGGAGCTGGAGCACGGAGGCGAAGTCGCTCACGCTGACGTCATCAAAGCCGAGCTGCAAGTTAACGATCGCCGCCGTCTGTTACAGGAAACCAAACTAGCCGTGCTGAACACGCACCTGGATCTCGCTGTTCTAGTCTTCCCCAATTTCAATGACAACTTCGATCTCGCTGACGATTTGCACGCCGCTGTTCCTCTCCCGACTCTTGCCGAAGTCCAGCAGCGCGCCGCGCGAGACAATCCCGATTTGCGCGCCGCTTTAGCTACAGTCCAACAATCCTCTAACAATGTCACAGCTTCCTGTGCTGGCTATCTGCCTTCGCTCAGCTTTGACTATTTTTATGGCATCGACGCCACTCATTTCGCTACGCGGACCGATGGTATTTCGAATCTCGGCTCTTCAATCATCGGCACGCTCAACCTTCCCGTCTGGAATTGGGGCGCCACGCAAAGCCGCGTAAAACAAGCAGAACTGCGCAAAGCGCAGGCGCAGCGCGAACTCTCCCTCGCGCAGCGAAAGCTCCTCGCGGAAACGCAATCTCTCTTCTCCGAAGCGGAAACCGCATCTAATGAATTAGCCAGCCTCGAGCGCTCCGCGGAGCTCGCTTCGGAGAGCCTTCGCCTCGCTACCCTTCGCTACAAAAACGGCGAGACCACCATTCTCGAAGTCGTGGACGCGCAGAACACCGCCACCCTTAGCGACGCCGCGTTTCAAGATGGCGCCGTTCGCTATCGCGTTGCCCTCGCCAATCTTCAGACTTTGACAGGAGAGCTCACAACGCCATGAAGGAGATTTCGCAAACTTCCGTTTGGCTCACGCACAAAGCGATTCTGTACTTTTCCGCGGTCTCCTTCGCGATTTTCTTGATTGGCTGTGGTGGTCCGGAAAAAGAAAAGGAACCCGTCGTCTCCGTTCAAGTGGAGTCTGCTCAAAAAGGCCCAATCGAACAAATTGTTTCGGCCGAAGCTGTCGTGTATCCGCACCAGCAGGCCGTGATCTCGCCGAAAATCACTTCCACCATAAAGGAGTTTCGCGTCCACCGCGGCAGTCGTGTCCGCAAGGGCCAGATCCTCGCAATCCTGGAGAACGCCGACCTTTCCGCCGCCGCAGAACAAAGCAAAGGCGAATTCGAACAAGCCCAGGCAGGCTACGTAACTACGACCGACGCCAGTCTGCCCCAGCAAATTCAAAAAGCGGAGCTCGACGCGGCCGCTGCCAAAGCTGCTTTCGAAGCGCAAAAAAAAGTCTATGACAGCCGCAAAGAGCTTTTCGCGCAAGGGGCCATTCCTCGCCGCGATTTGGACGCAGCGGAAGTTGCTTTCGCCCAGGCTCGCACACAGTCCGAAGTTGCCGACCGTCAGCTTGCCGATCTCCGCCGCGTTGGAAAAACGCAGACTCTGAAATCTGCGCAGGGCCAGCTCAGCGCCGCGAAAGGGAAGTATCTCGGCGCCGCCGCGCAACTGAGCTACTCCGAAATCCGCAGCCCGATCGACGGTTTCGTCACCGAGCGTCCCCAATACGCGGGCGAACTCGCCACCGCAAATCAGCCGCTGCTCACCGTCATGGATATTTCGACTCTCATCGCCAAAGCGCACATCGCTCAATCCGATGCCGCGCAATTGAAAGTTGGCAACTCCGCGCAAATTCGTGTCGCCGGCTCGGAAGATCCCATTCCAGCCAAAGTGACTCTGGTTAGCCCCGCGCTCGATCCCGGCAGCACTACCATAGAAGTTTGGGTGCAGTCCAACAAATCCAATCCTGCTCTTAAGCCCGGCATAACCGCTCAGATTCAGATCACCGCGCGTTCCGCGAAAGATGCGCTCACCGTCCCGGCGTCTGCTGTTTTTAAGAACGACGATGGCTCCGAATATGTTGTTGTTGCCGGTTCCGACAATCACGCTGCGGTCAAAACCATTCAAGTCGGCATACGCGGCAAGGAACGCGTTCAGATCACAACCGGAGTCAACGCAGGCGACAAAATCATCACGTCCGGTGGCTACGCTCTCCCCGACAAAACGCAAATCAAGATCGAAACGCCGGCCACCGACAAAGAAAAAGCTTCCTCACAACAAAATTCCACCGGCGCGGAGAAGGAATAGCGACACATGCCACTCCTCCCCGGGTCCTCATCTTCAGGCAGATCTCCCTCACAAGCTCAACCGTGGTTTCATCGTTTCGCGCGACCAATCCTGTTTCTGATCGTTAGTCTTGCCGTCGTCGGCGGCTACCGTGCAGTGACCATGCCCGTCTCTGTTTTTCCTTCCACAGATTTTCCGCGCATTGTCATCGGCGTGGACAACGGCGTCATGCCCATCGACCAAATGCTCGTCACCGTCACGCGTCCCATCGAAGAAGCCGTTAACAGCGTCCCCGGTTTGCAAACCGTTCAATCCATCACCAGCCGTGGCTCAGCCGAAGTCGATCTTTTCTTCGACTGGAATTCCGACATGATCCTCACCCTCCAGCGTGTGGACGCCGTCGTTGCCCGCCTTCAGTCCGAGCTTCCTCCCACCGCAAAAGTCGAAACGCACCGCCTCACCTTCGCCGTTTTTCCTGTCATCGGCTACAGCCTCACCTCGGATCGCATTCCTCCTTCGAAGCTCTGGGAAATCGCGACGTACGACATCAAGCCGCGCACGAATCGCCTCAACGGCGTCGCCACTGTAATTATTCAAGGCGGCCGCGTGCCCGAATTTCAAGTTACGCCCGACCCCGCGCGCCTCGTGGCGGCTGGAGTCACCGTCAACGACATCCTCGAGGCGATTCGCCGCACCAACGTTATTGAATCTCCCGGCTTGATCGAGAGCGAACATCACCTCGTGCTCGGTCTGGTTAGCGGACAAGTCCATACTCCAGAAGAAATCGGCCAAATCACCATCAAAAATTCTCCCGCGGGCATCCCTATCCGTGTCGCTGACGTTGCCGCCGTTGCGCCCTCCAATGCGCCCGTCTACACCGTCGTCACTTCGAACGGCAAACCCGCCATTCTGCTCAACGTCAATCGCCAGCCGGAGAGCAACACGCTCGACGTCGCCGCAGAAGTTCACGCTTTGGTTCGCGAACTCCAATCGACGCTACCGCCCGGCGTCCACCTCGAACCTTTTTACGACCAGTCGACGATCGTCCACGACTCCATCGCCAGCGTTCGCGACGCCGTTTTTCTCGGCATCCTTCTTTCTTCGGTAATCCTCGTGCTTTTTCTCCGCGACTGGGGTACGTCTCTCATCGCCGGCCTCGTCATCCCCGTCACGCTGCTTATCACCTTCATCATCCTTAGTATTTCCGGTCAAAGTTTTAACTTGATGACCCTCGGCGGTCTCGCCGCTGCCGTTGGCCTCGTCATTGACGACGCCATCGTCGTCCTCGAAAACATCGTCGCACACCGCGACCTCGGCCAGGGCCGCCTCGAGTCCGTGCAAAGTGCCTTGCGCGAACTTATCATTCCCCTCACCGGCTCGACCATCACGCCCGTCGTTGTCTTCGTTCCGCTCATCTCCATGACTGGTGTTTACGGCAGCTTCTTTCGCGCCCTCGCCGTCACCATGTCCGTCGCGCTGTTCACATCGCTCTTTCTTGCGCTCACGTGGACGCCAACCCTCAGCCGATATCTTGTCCGCAGAAAAGAGCCAGCTTCAGGTGCATCCGTTTCATCAAGCAATGAAGAACCAAAGCAAATCGAACCGGCCACGCAGACCCAGCATGTCCTTACTGCCGAAGACGAACATCT
>JACXTT010004489.1_pt1 | contig 20709 bp, 17 predicted proteins | sample 9270951 | NCBI WGS metagenome assembly JACXTT01 (sample SAMN15532306, study PRJNA645909) | rock metagenome | isolation source: weathered quartz diorite | place: Puerto Rico | collected 2017-06-21
CTTCAATGTGCGCAGAACCGGGCCTCTGAAGATGGAACAGGATCGCCCGGCTCAATTGTTCGTTCCGGAACCCAACTTCTTTCTGAAAAACCTTGACTGACCCCCTCAGGGCGTGACTCGGCCGCTCGACCTACCGTTGACGAGTGACTGTTGTCAAAGGTTCTTCGGCCACGGCTCGACTATGTCTTCGATTGCTCCGCGCCGATTCGTGCCATATGTTGAACAACTTCCGAGAGATACTCGTCTGCCATATTTCGCTCGCTTAAGGCCGCATATAGGTTTTCAATGTATTCGGCATTACTCCCAAACACGCCAGAAGCGGTTGCCGCGAATCGGGCCACCGTGGCAACGGCTGTGTCAGCCTCATACAGAGGCTGATCGGGATTTGCGACAAATGCTATAGCGACGACTGTCCCACCGTTGGCGAGTTGGAGCGTCTCCCAAACTGGGAGGTAGACGCCACTGCCCATTTCCCTAGCCCAAAGCAGGCGCAGTTCACTCAAGGCAATCGTGTCAGCTAACCTGTATGCCACACCGTGCGTTTGACCACCGCGTTCCAGCCCGAGAACACGGCCTGGATTCTCAGGTGTGCCGCGCGCTGAAATCGTCCGGATGCAAAAGGTACGCCGCCACCCGCTAAGGCAGGCATCCTGTTGCTCTTCAAAGGAGATCAGCGGATTCCAGATGAGAGAGCCGTAGGCGAAAATCCACAGCCCCTCCGTTGGCCGTGAGTCGAGTAGCCGTTGCAGCGATGCCTCAAGCTCTGCGTCGGTCCATGACAGATGCGATGGCATGGCCAGCACATCGCGCAGGCTTCCGTCAGCCAAGATGGATCGCGTGAGTTTTGTCATTCCGAGCGTGCTCCGGGCTTGCCGTTTGATTGGAATATTGTCGGACCGAGAAAGTCCGAGGCCGAACAGACGAAGAGCTCAATGCCAAGAAACGTTGACTGCGCGACATGCACGGCCAAGTTCACTCAGGCATCCCTGCTTCGACTGGCGTGGAGTCTGATCGATCTGTCGACGCATCCTCGAGGTCGACGCCTGCCATTCCGGCATTGATCTGGTTGAGAAAGTGAACCAATGTCACTTTGTCATCGAATCGGAAGCTCGTCAGCGCTTGGCGGTAGAACTCGTAGATCTTGGGTTGAAGGCTCGCCCAGAAGGCTCGTCCCTGTGGCCTCAGGACGACCTTTTTTGCGCGCCGATCTACCGTGTCCGCAACACGCACAACGTGGTCCTCCCGTTCCAGGCGTTTGAGCACACCGTCAAGGCTCTGCCGGCTGACCACCAGATACTCGGCCAGATCTGAAAACGACATGCCTTCGGCTACCTGCGGCCGAGACAATGCGCCGAGTACGGACCACTGGACAGTCGTGATGCCCAGATGCTTGATGGTTTGCCTGTCGAGCGTGTTGCCAGCCTGAAAGAGTCTAAAAAACAGGCGGTTATGCACGGCGGAGACGGATTCGTCGTAGGAGGGGTCGAAGTTGGTCATTTGGCTAAATCGGCTCTGGAGGCGGGAGACGCAACGCCATGACGACATTCTAAAGCGTGGCCTGACCGCGCAACTGCAATGGCCAGGTGATCAACGCTGCGCATAACCCTATCTATGACATGTAGATTGCATGATAGACCATTTGATTCGGGGTTTTTACGTGAAAGTGTGTCATGTACTTGACGTACTTGTGGGGGGTGCCTATATTCATGTCACACACCAGAAAACACCGAGGACCCCATGGAGACGCTCGACAAGATCCTGACGCCACTGACAATCGGCCGTCATGTCATACCCAACCGGATGGTGATGGGCGCGATGCACACGCGCCTGGAGACCCTGGATCGACCACATGAGCGGCTTGCCGCGTTCTACGCGGCGCGTGCCCAGGGAGAGATCGGGCTAATCCTTAGCGGAGGCTTCTCCCCGAATCCGGAAGGGGTGATGGAAGCCGGTGGCCCGCTCTTTAACAGCGCCGATCAGCTCGATGAGCATATTGCTGTGACAAGCGCCGTACATGGAGCCGGCGGCAAGATCGTGCTGCAAATCCTCCACGCTGGGCGCTACGCCAAGGTGCCCGAATGCGTCGCGCCCTCACCCGGCAAGGCGCGCATTAATGCGTTCCCGCCTGTCGAACTGACAACCGAGGACGTCTGGCGGACGATCGCCGATTTTGCGAACACGGCGGCCTTGGCGATCGAGGCGGGCTATGACGGCGTAGAGGTCATGGGCTCCGAAGGCTATCTGATCAACGAGTTCACGGCCGCGCCGACGAATCGTCGTACGGACGAGTTCGGCGGCAGCTTCGATGCCCGCATTCGGTTTCCCCTTGAGGTTGTCCGTGCAGTCCGCGAGCGTATCGGAGCGGACCCGATGCTGATCTACCGCATTTCGTCCATCGATCTGGTCGAAGGCGGTATGACAGGTGAAGAGGTTGCCGAATTTGCACGCCAGGTCGAAGCCGCCGGCGCGGATTTGATCAACACGGGCGTTGGCTGGCACGAGTCAGCGGTGCCAACCATTGCAGCGACTGTGCCGCGCGCCGCCTGGAGCGATGCGGTGCGCAACGTGAAGCGAGCGGTCCGCATCCCGGTGATGGCGTCCAACCGCATCAATGCCCCGGAAGTTGCAGAGCAGGTAATCGGCTCGGGTATCGCCGATCTGGTCTCCATGGCGCGTCCTCTGCTTGCCGACCCGGACTTCGCCAAGAAGACGCGACTGGGATTGACCGACGAGATCAACACCTGCATCGCCTGCAACCAGGCCTGCCTCGATCGGATCTTCACCGAGCGCACGGCTACCTGTCTGGTCAATCCGCGTGCCGGCCGCGAGATCGAGTTTCCCATTGGCGTAGTCGCCGCGACAAAGCGCATTGCGGTTGTCGGCGGCGGTCCGGCGGGGATGGCATTCGCGATCAATGCCGCCGAGCGTGGACACAGCGTAACGCTCTTCGAAGCCGATACCGAACTCGGCGGTCAACTGAACCTTGCCAAGCAGGTGCCGGGCAAGGCCGAGTTTCACGAGATGCTGCGTTACTTCCGCGTCCGGCTGCAAAAGCTGAATGTGACGCTCAGGCTGGGTGAAGTGGCGACGCCACGATCGTTGGGGTTCGGCAACTTCAATGAAATCGTGCTGGCGACGGGGGTATCCCCGCGGATTCCGGACTTCCCGGGTGTTGACCACCCCAAGGCAGTTTCCTACATCGACGTGCTGAGCGGCAAGGTCGTTCCGGGGCAGCGTGTGGCCATCATTGGCGCTGGCGGAATCGGCTTTGACGTGGCCGAATTCCTGCTCGGCGATGCGGAAGAGTCGCTGGATCCGCAAGCGTTCTTCCGTGCATGGGGCGTTGCCCCAACTAGCGCGACGCCTGGCGGTCTGACTGCGGCCGCAGAAGCCCCGGCACCACGACGCGCCGTATTCATGTTCCAGCGCAAGGACGAAACGCTGGGCAAGCGCCTCGGGAAGTCCACCGGGTGGATCTTGAAGGCGAAGCTGCGTCGGGCCAATGTCGGCATGACCGCCGGAGCCACCTACGACGCCATCACCGATGAAGGCTTGCACTACACGGTGCAAGGGAAAGCGCATGTTCTGCCAGTCGATCACGTCGTACTTTGCGCGGGTCAGAACTCCAACCGCACGCTGTTCGATGCGCTGGTAGCACGTGGCCTGAAGCCTCGCCTGATTGGCGGCGCCGATGTGGCCAGCGAACTCGATGCGCTGCGCGCCATTGACCAGGCTACCCGACTTGCCGTTTCCCTCTGAACCGCCAGTATTCCCGGAGAAGACATCCGTGCGGACCAAATATGAACTGGGCCTCCAAAGGTGTGAGGCAAATTTCCAACCCCTGACGCCGCTGAGTTTTTTGCGACGGGCAGCGGATGTATTTCCGAACCGCCCGGCGGTCGTCTATCAGGATCGTTGCTATACGTGGCAGCAGTACGCCGGCCGATGCTATGCACTGGCGCGGGCGGTGATTGCGGCCGGCATTCAGCGGGGCGATACCGTCTCCATCATCGCGCCCAATATCCCTGAAATGCTCGAAGCGCATTTCGGCGTACCAATGTCCGGCGCCGTGCTCAACTGCATCAATATTCGACTCGACGCCGCGGCTATTGCATTCATCCTCCAGCATTCCGAGACGCGCCTGCTTTTGGTCGACAGTCAGTATGCTGCGGTAACGCGCGAAGCGATCCGACTGGCCGGCCTCGACATACCGGTGATCGACATCTTCGATCCGGCATCTGGCATTGAAGAGCGGGTGGGCTCCATTGATTACGATGCCTTCGTGGCAGCAGCGCCCCAAGATATCGATATGCGCTTCCCGGCAGATGAGTGGGATGCCATTGCGTTGAACTACACCTCGGGGACGACCGGCAATCCGAAGGGCGTTGTCTACCACCATCGCGGCGCCTACCTGAACGCGCTCGGCCAGTCCATCAATGCCGAGATGCCCGGAACCAATCCGGTGTACCTGTGGACCTTGCCTCTCTTCCATTGCAATGGGTGGTGTTTTGCGTGGGCGTTGGCTGCAATGGGTGGCACCAGCATCTGCCTTCGCAAGGTCGTCGCAGACGACATCTATCAAGCCATTGGTACCTACGGCGTGACGCATCTTTGCTGCGCGCCGACTGTTCTTGACTTCCTCGTCGACGGGAAGCCGCATGACTGGAACAAACCGTCGCGCCCGATTCGCATCATGTGTGCCGGGGCGTCGCCTCCGAGCGCCGTGCTGCGAAGGATCTCGGCGCTCGGCTTTTCGCTATTGCACGTTTATGGCATGACTGAGATGCACGGCGTCAATACGCTCTGCCAGCTTCAGCCTGAATGGAAGTCTGAGGGTGAGGACGGCTACCTCTCGCATCTCTCGCGGCAAGGTGTACGAAGCGCAGTGATGGAGGATATGACCGTGGTCGACTCCGCGTTCTCTCCGGTTCCACGCGATGGCCTGACGATGGGCGAAGTCATGTTCCGCGGGAATCTCGCCATGAAGGGCTACCTCAAGAACCCCGACGCAACGGCTGAAGCGTTCTTTGGTGGCTGGTATCACACCGGTGACCTGGCAGTTGTGCATCCGGATGGTTACATCGAAGTCAAAGATCGGGCCAAGGACATCATCATTTCCGGCGGCGAGAACATTTCTTCGCTCGAGGTTGAAGAGGTTCTTTACACCCATCCGGCAGTGCAGAGCGCTGCTGTGGTGGCCGTGCCGGACGCCAAGTGGGGTGAGGTTCCTTGCGCACTGCTTGAGTTGAAACCGCAGTTCGTCGGCATGTTGAGCGCCGAGGAAATTGTGCGCTTCTGCCGTGAGCGGTTGCCAGGATTCAAGACTCCCCGCCATATCGTGTTCGACACATTGCCGCGCACGGCAACCGGAAAGCTTCAGAAGTTCGTTTTGCGCAAGCTTGCGGCTGACGCCGTCTCGCGCATTACCCAATAGCGATTTACCCAGGAGATAGCAGTATGCGAGGTCTTAAAGACAAAGTCGTCGTCATCACCGGCGCCGCTGGCGGCATCGGCAAGGCACTGTGCCAGCGCTTTAGCGAAGAAGGTGCTCGGGTTGTGGCAGTGGATGTCAACGCCGACGCACTCGAGCAACTCGGCGCGTCGCTCAAGGACAGCGGCTCGCGTGTGACCGCAGTGAAGCTTGATATCACCGACCACAGTGCCGTCAAACACGCAATCGACACGGTGGCCGAAGAGCTCGGCGGGATCGATGCGTTGGTCAACAATGCCGGCTGGGACGTGGCAGCGCAGTTCCTGGAGACGACACCCGAATTCTGGAACAAGGTGATTGCCATCAACCTCATTGGCCCTCTGAATCTCCATCACGCGGTGCTTCCGTGGATGGTCAAGGCAAAGCAGGGCAAGATCATCAATATCTCTTCCGACGCCGGCCGGGTTGGGTCGTCGGGGGAATCGGTCTATTCCGCGTGCAAAGGCGGTGTTATCGCCTTCAGCAAGACCATTGCTCGCGAATGCTCCCGCAACAACATCAATGTCAACGTCGTCTGTCCTGGTCCAACGGATACGGCCCTGCTGCAGTCGTTCCTCGGGGAAGGCGAGTTTGGCCAGAAGATCTACGAGGGCCTCAAGCGCGCCATTCCGTTGAAGCGATTGGGCCAGCCCGCGGACATCCCAGGCATCGTCGGTTTCCTCGCGAGCGACGACGCGAACTTTATCACCGGACAGGTCATCAGCGTGTCCGGCGGTCTCACCATGCACGGCTAAGACAGGAAATTACCATGAGCGAATACACCGACATTCTGTATGAAGTGCGCGAAGGCGTGGCCCGCATCACTATCAATCGGCCGCAGAAGTACAACGCCTTCCGGGGAAAAACCTGCGACGAGTTGATCGACGCACTCAATGCCGCGTCGTGGGACAAGTCGGTCGGCGTGGTGGTCCTTACCGGCGCAGGCGACAAGGCATTCTGCACCGGGGGCGATCAATCGGCGCATGACGGTGGCTACGATGGCCGTGGCGTGATCGGTCTTCCGGTTGAAGAGCTGCAGGGCATGATCCGCGAGTGCCCGAAGCCGGTCATCGCACGGGTGAATGGCTACGCCATTGGTGGCGGCAATGTGCTGGTCACCTGCTGCGACCTGGCCATTGCCTCGGAGTCCGCCCAACTGGGTCAGGTCGGACCGAAGGTCGGCTCCGTTGATCCTGGCTTCGGCACAGCGCTACTGGCGCGGGTGGTCGGCGAGAAGCGAGCTCGGGAGATCTGGTTCCTTTGCCGCCGATACACGGCGTCCGAAGCTCTCGCCATGGGTCTGGTCAATGCTGTCGTACCGCACGACCAACTCGACCAGGAGGTGGACAAGTGGTGCCAGGAGATTCTGGCTATGAGCCCCACCGCACTGGCGATTGCCAAACGCTCCTTCAATGCCGATACCGATTCCATTCGGGGCATCGGCGGGCTGGGCATGCAGGCGCTCGCGCTCTACTACCAATCGGCAGAGTCGCAAGAGGGCGTGCACGCCTTCCTGGAAAAGCGCAAGCCTCGATTCCGTGACGTCTACGCAGGCAAGCGCGCCGAATCTGGCGGAGAGCAGGCATGACGATCAGCCTCCGTTTCGATGGCGAAGTTGCCGTGCTGACGATTGATCGGCCGGCGGCGCTCAATGCGCTGAACTTCGACATGCTTAAGGCACTGACGCGCCACGTAGACGAAATCGAGCAGTATCAAGCTCGCGGAGTCGTTGTGGTCGGCGCCGGTGAGCGGGCGTTCTGCGCAGGGGCTGACATCAGCGAACTGCAAGACCGTTCACCGCGCGAGCATTTCGACAGTTCTGTGTTTGGGCAGGTGGCGTTCTCGAAGCTGGCGGCGTTGAGCATGCCGAGTGTAGCGGTGATTCGTGGCGCGGCGCTCGGAGGAGGACTGGAACTTGCTATGTCCTGTACTTACCGTATCGCGTTGGCTAGCGCGAAGCTCGGACTACCCGAAATCAAGCTCGGGCTGATTCCCGGGTATGGCGGAACGCAACGCCTGCCGCGATTGGTCGGCACCGAACGGGCGCTCGAAATGATCACCAGCGGGCATACGCTGGGCGCCTACGACGCGCTGCAGGCCGGACTGGTGGATCGACTCCTCGAGGATGGTGATCCGGTCTCCATTGGCAAGACGTTCCTGACGGAGCGTGCACAGGGACGACCGTCTGCTGTGCACCTCGCCAGAGAAGCTGTTCTGGCGGCATCGAGGATGGATCTGGACGCTGGATTGCGTGCCGAAGCTGAATTGTTCTCGCGGGCCGTGCGCACAGCCGATGCACGCGAAGGCATCCAGGCTTTCCTTGCAAAGCGCGCGCCCGAGTTCACCGGCAAATAGAGCAGACTCGGGGAAGGGCCCCTCCTACACCACAACGGAGTGGGCCCCTTCTCATTTCCTTGCTGCCACGCTTTCCGTCCCGCTGTCCGCGGCACGCAATTACGTTTTACCTCCCCCTTAACAAAAAAACATGCCCCGACCGACAGTTCGATGACGGTTGGGCAGGAGACAATTCATGTCCGCTTCGGACCAGTACCGCGCCAAACTACGTTCGTCGAACGAGGCGATTGATCTCGTGCGGAACGGAGATGTCATCGTCGTTTCGACAGGAGCTGCCGAGCCGCCGAGTTTGCTGGAAGCACTGTCTGATCGAAGGCGAGAGCTTCATGGCGTTACCGTGGCCCAAATGCTGCCGATGCGGAAGTATGGTTATTTCGATCCGCAGACCGTGGCACATGTGCGGCATGTCGGACCGTTTCTGGGTGCAGCGTCGCGACAGGGTGCGCAGCAAGGCTGGATCGACACATTGGCCTGCAATTTCTCGGAATTACCCCGGTATTTCCGGGACGGGCTGACATCCGTGAATGTCGTGTTCTGCCTGGCTTCCCCCATGGACGAGCATGGCTACTTCTCGCTCGGCCTGGGTGCGGACTATACGATGGCTGCAATCGAGAAGGCTCGGGCCGTTGTTCTCGAAGTCAATCCGAACGTCCCTTACTCGTATGGCCAATGTCAGGTCCACATATCGAAGGTCCTCGCCGTGGTGGAAAGCGAGTTGCCGATCATTGAGGCGCCCCTGCCAGCGATCGGGCCTGTCCAGGAAGCCATTGGCCGTCATGTCGCCAGCCTCATCGAAGATGGTTCGACGCTGCAGATCGGATACGGCGGAATCCCTGATGCGGTGGCAGTACAACTGCGCGACAAGCGTGATCTGGGTATTCATACTGAGCTGATGGGTGACGCGCTGCTTTCGCTGGTCGAGTGCGGGGCGGTGACGAATGCCAGAAAGAACTTCCTGCCCGGAAAGTCCATCGCGACAATCGCGGTGGGATCGGCGCGTCTATACCGGTTCATGAATCGAAATCCCGCCTTCGAAATGCATCCCTCAGACTTTACCAACGACCCGTGGTTGGCTGGGCGGAATGACAACTTCGTTGCGGTCAATGCTACTTTGCAGATTGATCTCTCGGGTCAGTGCGGATCCGAGTCGCTCGGCCTGATTCCCTACTCGGGAAGTGGTGGACAGGCGGACTTCGTGCGGGCCGCAAACCGTTCGAAGGGCGGGAAATCCATTATCGTGCTGCCTTCAACAGCGAAGAACGATACAGTGTCTCGAGTTTCGCCTGTTCTCGATCCCGGTTCCCTCGTAACGACCAGCAAGAATGACGTGAACTATGTGGTGACGGAGTACGGTATCGCTCAATTACGTGGTAAATCCATGAAAGAGCGCGCGCGGGAATTGATCGCCATTGCACACCCGGCGTTTCGCGCAGATCTGGAACGGCATGCCAATCGGCAATTGATGTAGGAGAAGGTCCGCATTAGAACTCGATGCCCGGTGGCTCGCGATGGTGCCACCGGGTTCTGCTCTTCACGCTCGCCGGACCGTAAAACAGACGCCTATTGCGGTCAGGGCCATGCCGATGACTGTGAGTACGGAGATGGGCTCGGAGAAGATCGCCCAGGCAAGGACGGCGGTGGTTGGTGGAACCAGATAGAAGAGACTGCTCACAGAGGTCGCCGCTCCACGCTGGATAAGCGTGTACAGCAGAGAACTACCACCAACAGTCAGGCCCAATACCGACCAACCCATGGCGCCGATCAGTTCGGCGTTGAGTTGCCCGCTTTGAGATGTCCATTGGAATGACTCCGGCTCCAGAAGCGCGAAGGGCAGTGTGACCGTGAACGCGGCGATCAGTTGCAGCAGGTTTGCGGTGCGCACATCACAGGTCTCGACGAATCTTTTCTGGTACAGCGTGCCGCCGGTGATCGCAAACAGCGAAACAACTGTGCAAGCCAGGGTGAATGCGCTGACTTCGCCAACATGCAGCTTCTGCCAGACGACGAGTAGCAGCCCTGCGAGCCCCATTGCCAGGCCGATCCACTGGCCGCTGCGGAGCCGGGCTCCACGACTTGAGACCCACAATGCCGTCATAACCGGTTGAAGGCCGACGATCAGGGCGGTGAGACCGGCACCCATGCCAGCTTTTACCGCAGACCATACTCCGGCAAGATAAATGCCGTTGATGAGCGTGCCGACTACAAGCAGGTGAAGCGATTGCTGGCGTGTTCTTGGCCAGGAGGCTCGCGATACGGTAGCCCATATCAGGAAGCAACCGACGGACAATGCGTACCGAAGCGCGAGAAACTTCATGGGAGGCGCGTGGGGCATGCCGTATCTGGCGACGATGAAGCCGGTACTCCAGATAAACACGAACGCGGCGGGGGCAAGCGCGAGGGATAAGGACGGAGCTTGCAGGGATCGGCTCTGTGGACTGGTCATGACGCGATTTGCTGAAGATTGGGAGCAGGCCGACCGCAGCGCGGCCGGCCTGCTACTTACAGCCCGAGCCCGCGGCCGATGACTTCCTTCATGATCTCTGTCGTCCCACCGTAAATGCGGCTGATGCGGGCATCCGCCCAAGCGCGCGAGATTGGTTGTTCGGTCAAGTAGCCCCAGCCACCGTGGAATTGCAGACAGGCATCCAGGGCACGGCCCTGCAGCTCGGTGCACCACCACTTGGCTTTCGCGGCGTCGGCAGCATCGAGTTCGCCGGTGTTGAAGGCGACAACGCAAGCATCGACGAATGCTTGCGCGACGTCCACTTCGGTCGCAAGCTCTGCAAGCCGGAACTTGGTATTTTGAAAGTCTCCGATCGGTTTGCCAAACGCCTGGCGCTGCTTCACCCACGACAGGGTCCATTCCAGGGCAGCGCGCGCAGCGGCGACCCCATAGGAGGCCATCGAGAGCCGCTCGGCAGGGAGGTTCTGCATGAGATGCACGAACCCCTTGCCTTCCTCGCCGAGCAGGTTGGCGACGGGGACGCGAACATCCTTGAAGTGCCACTCAGCCGTATCCTGTGCGTTCAGGCCAATCTTCTTCAGATTGCGCCCGTATTCCAACCCTTCCATGCCTCGCTCGAGCACCAGCAGGCTGATGCCCTTGTGACGCTCGGTCGGGTCAGTCTTGGCTGCGACGATCAGCAAGTCGCCATTGATGCCGTTGCTGATCAGGGTTTTCATACCGTTGACCACATAATGGTCGCCGTCGCGAATGGCCGTGGTCGTCATCGAAGCCAGATCGGAGCCCAATGCCGGTTCGGTCATGCCGATGGCAGTAATCACCTCACCGCTGGCGACCCCAGGAAGCCAGCGAGATTTTTGCTCGTCTGTCGCCAGATTGAGTAGATACGGCGTGCAGATGTCGGTGTGAAGCGTCAGGCCAAGTCCAACGGCCGCAAAGCCTGCTGTGGCAAGCTCCTCACCCAGTACCAGGTTATATCGGAAGTCGCGTGTTCCACGTCCGCCGTATTGCTTGGGAATACTCGTATCGAACAGGCCAGCCGCGCCTGCGCGCGCGAAGAGTTCGCGCGGCACAATCCCGGCTGCCGTCCATTCGTCGTTGTGCGGAGTCACATGCTCTGCAATGAAGGTACGAACAGTCTGGCGGAATGCTTCGTGTTCTGCGTTGTAAACAGTGCGCTTCATGTCTCTCTCTCGTGGATCAGTTGCCGGTGAAATTTGGCTGACGCTTTTCGGTGAAGGCACTAACGCCTTCCTGGTAGTCCTGACTCCAGCCGAGTTCGCGGATGGACGTTGCCTCCATCGATAGCTGTTGTTCGAGGGTGTGCACGGCCGCCGCGAGCATCAGTTGACGGGTGCGGACCATTGCCTTGGTCGGCATCTGCGCAATTCGCTGAACGAGCGCGTCAATGCCAGGGCCGAACTCCGCGTCGTCGAGCACATCCCAGATCAGCCCCCATTCGGCCGCCTTCGCGGCCGGCAGCTTGTCTGCGAATAGCGCTAGCCCCATCGCGCGGGCAATGCCCACGCGGTGTGTCAAGAACCAGGTGCTTCCGGTGTCCGGGGACAGGCCAATCCTGGAGAAGGCTTGCAGAAAGTACGCGGACCTGGCTGCCACGACGACATCGCATGCCAGAGCCAGCGAGGCCCCGCCCCCGGCAGCAAGACCGTTTACGGCGGCGACCGTTGGGACGGGAAGGTTCTGCAGCTTCATCACAAGTGGCTTGAAGTGCCGCTCCACGAGATTGCCGATATCGGGCAGCTTCCCGTCAACCATCTGCATGGCCGGATCTGCCAGATCTTGGCCTGCACAGAACGCGCGTCCCTCGCCAGTTAGCGCCAGTACACGGATGGATGAGTCGTTCGCGATCCGATCGACGGCGCTGTGGAGCTCGATCATCGTGGCTTCGTCGAGGCTGTTCAGCTTGTCTGGCCGGGCGAGCGCAATTCGCGCCTGGCCTCCATCCGTCGTGACCTTGATGTTTTCAAACTTCATGGGTTGTCCCTCACGCTTGAATTGATGTGACGGGTAGTGCGATTCCTGGCTCCGCTGTCACGGATGCGCCGGCTATCGACTGCCTCCCGTCTTGCCCGGACTATATGAGTCGCTCTTGAAAACGTCAAGAACATGACATAAAGTTGTTAAGCGATCAGGGTTTACGGCCTTATGTACGGGAGATTCAAGATGAATAATGACAGTATCTAGTCATAAAGTCACAATGCGGCCCTCGCGTCCGCGGCGGGCCAGACAACACGGAGGAGATTCACAATGAGGCGTGTCGATGTACATGAGGTGGCGGATAACGCAACCTTCAATCCTTTCCATGCCAAGGTTCTCGCATGGTGTCTGTTGGTCATCATCATTGACGGCTACGACATCGCCGTAGCGGGCGCAGCGCTGCCCTCGATCATGAAAGACATGGGCGTCAATCCAACGACGGCTGGCTTCATGGCGAGTTCGGCGCTTTTTGGAATGATGTTTGGGGCGATCTTTCTCGGCGCACTGTCAGATCGAATCGGACGCAAGGCTACGATTTCGCTCTGCGTGCTCCTCTTCAGCGTGTTCACTGCGGCCGCAGGCCTGACTAGTGATCCGGTGACATTCAGCGTCACGCGCTTCGTCGCCGGCCTGGGTATCGGCGGCGTCATGCCGAACATCGTCGCGCAGATGACCGAGTACTCTCCGCGGCGGATCCGTAGTTTCATGACTACCGTCATGTTCTCTGGCTACGCGATCGGGGGCATTCTGGCCGCAGTGATCGGTAAGCAGTTCATAGCAGAGTTCGGCTGGCAGATCGTATTCTTCGCTGCCGGCGCGCCCGTGCTGCTGATTCCGTTCATTCTGAAGTCGATGCCGGAGTCTCTGTCCTATCTGGCCGCGCAGGCTAACCAGGCGAAGTTGCGTCAGGTCGTCGCCCAGCTTGACGCGTCGGCTGTGTACTCTGCCAGCGATACCTTTGCCACGGCGCACCAGGCATCAGGTGGGAGCGTTCCGGTCGCGAAACTGTTTCAGGATGGCCGCGGCGCCAGCACCGTGATGTTCTGGATCGCATTCTTTACCGGCCTCTTCATGATCTATGCCCTCAGCACGTGGCTGACGAAACTGATGGCCATGTCCGGGTACAGCCTGGGATCGGCGCTCAGCTTCGTGATCGCACTGAATGTCGGTGCGGTGGTCGGTGCGATCGGCGGTGGATGGCTTGCGGACCGCTTCCACATCAAGTGGGTCTTGGTCCTGATGTACGCCTTGGGGGCAGTTTTCCTTTACCTCATGACGTTCAAGACATCCACGGAAGTGCTTTACGTGATCATCGGAGCCGTCGGCGCTTGCACTACGGGCGCTCAGATCGTGGCCTATGCCTATAGCGGCCAGTTCTATCCTGGTCCGGTGCGATCCACGGGCGTGGGAATGGCATCGGGGATTGGCAGGCTTGGCGCGATCGCAGCGCCCATGCTGATCGGCCTGATTGTCTCGCTCAAGCTACCCCTCCAGCAAAACTTCCTGGTGATTGGCGCGGCGGGCCTCGTTGGTGCGTTGGCGCTGGCTTGCATCAATCACAGTCGCTCTGCATCGAACAGTGCGGGCGTTGTCGGGCAGACTTCGGCGGCTCCGCCCGTCCACGCAAACACTTGACGGTGAAGGGTGGGACGCCGACCTCAAACTTTGAGGAGGGGGCCCACTCGACCTTGGCCGCCGTAGGGAAGAGAAGCCCTACGGCAGCCATGAAACATGGATGCTGGTTAGTTCTGAGGGTGCCTTGAATTCAGGAGAAGCTGCAACTCTTCGCGGTTGCATGGAGCGCCGGGAGGTTGGCGTTGGGGAAATGCTGCAACACATACGTGCGGCATCTCGTATGGTTCGACAGCAAGCAAAGGAGGGGGTGGCCGACCCGCGCGGTACAGAGATGCTGCATTTCAGTCGTCTGCTATCGATGGCGATCCGCCAGGCATCGGCCTTCGATATTGCGGTGGTGCTTGGCAGCGCGGCCGAACTGCAATGGTATCCCGATGACCATGCGCTCGACTTATGTATGCAAGCTGTTGAAGGGGCCGGAAATGCGGCATTCCGTGCCGTGGTGTGGACAGTCCGGCATCGACGGGAACGAGGAACACCGAATGCCCGGCGCTTCATTGTGTCCGACCTGAAGTAGATTCAGTACAGGCTGGGCACGATTTGCTCGCGGCCAGCCCATACGCGGTAAGTCATAGCATCGGCGAAGTGCGTATCAGTACCGTTTTCAGCGCGAAACTCGAACGAATGTGTTCTACGCCCGGAATGCGCGTAAGTGTGCTCGTCAAGAATTTTTGGTACGAGCCCATGTCTGGCACGACGACGCGCAGGATGAAGTCCGCGTCACCGGTCATGGTGAAGCAACTCATGACCTCAGGCGCCACAACGATCTCCTTTTCGAAGCGTGCAATGACGGCTTCGGACTGATTCACCAGCGTGACGGAAACAAAGACGTTCAGATCACCAATCAGTTTGCTTTCGTTGAGCTGTGCCGCATAGCCGCGAATGTATCCCTCCTTCTCAAGCTTCTGTACGCGACGCAAGGTCGGCGTGAGCGACAGGTCAATCCGTTCTGAGAGCTCCCTCCAGCTAAGACGGCCGTCGGCCGAAAGCTCACGAAGAATTCTGAGGTCCGTTTTGTCGAGATCGTGCGTGTAGGTCATACATGCTATGTATGTAAACGTGGCTAGTAGGAATGCACCAAAAAATGGACATTCCGTAATTCACTTTGGCGCGAAACCCCGCTGTGGGAAATCTAAACTTTCTTGTCATAAATGACAACGCCCTGGAGTCCCCGTGAGCACCACTTCCGCCATCTCAACTTCGCATTCAGGCACCTTCGAGCGACGGACGTACTTGACCGGCATCCAGGCGCTGGTACGTCTGCCGATGATTCAGCGCGAACTCGACCGGGCTCAAGGCCTCAACACAGCCGGCCTGATTTCGGGCTATCGCGGGTCTCCGTTGGGGGTTTACGACCAACAATTGTGGCGTGCATCAAAGGAACTGGCTGCGCACGACATCGTGTTCCAGCCCGGCCTCAACGAAGACCTCGCTGCCACTGCACTTTGGGGAGCGCAGGTACAACGCGCATTCGGCGAATCGCGAGTCGATGGTGTGTTTGGCATCTGGTATGGCAAGGGCCCTGGCGTGGACCGGACCGGTGATGCCTTCCGGAGCGCCAACATGTTTGGTACGTCCGCACTAGGCGGCGTGCTTGCCGTTTCCGGGGATGATCACGCGGCACAGTCATCGCCTTTTCCTCATCAGACGGATGGCATTTTTCACTCTGCGTCGATCCCGGTCCTCCAGCCTTCCAGCGTGCGGGAAGTGATCGAACTTGGCTTGGCCGGCTTCGCGATGTCGCGCTTTTCCGGCCTGTGGGTTTCGCTCAAGACTATTGCGGAGGTCGTCGAGACGGCCGCGACAATCGAGCTCGGCAACTGGCCGATTTTTCGAAACCCGAAGGGGTTCATCGTCCCTGTGCACGGACTCAACTGGGACGCGTCGATCAAATGGCCTGCCCAACGTGGGGAACTGGAGCGCCGCTTGATTGAAGAGCGGCTGCCGGCCGCCCGCGCGTGGGCGCGTGAAAACGGCATCGACAAGGTCATTGTTGAAGCCCGGTCGCGCAAACTTGGAATCGTGACGGTGGGCAAGGCGCACCAGGACGTCATGCAGGCCGTGCGAGATCTCGGATTGCGGGAGGATGACCTTCGGGCGATGGGGATCTCCATCTACAAGGTGGCAATGAGCTGGCCGCTGGAAACGGATGGCGCATGTGCGTTCGCCGCAGGCCACCAGGAAGTCCTCGTCGTCGAGGAAAAGCGCAGCAACGTCGAAGCACAGTTGAAGGAAGCGCTCTTCCATCAACCTGTTGACCGACGCCCAGTCGTGACGGGCAAGACTGACAACTTTGGGTCGGCGCTATTGCCGGAAGTCTCCGAGTTCGGTGCCCGACTTGTAGCCGGCGTGATCGTGCGCAGGATCCAGGCAAACGGCATCGAAGCCGCTTGGCTCGATGATCGACTCAAGGCGCTTGAAACTGCGGCGAAGAAGCCCAGCGCAGCGGTCATCCCGATTCGGGGCCCGTACTTCTGCTCTGGGTGCCCTCACAATACATCGACTCGCACGCCCGATGGATCGATCAGTGGTGGCGGCATCGGTTGTCATGTCATGGCGCTCTCGCAGCCAGAACTGAAGACCAGCGTCATGAGCCACATGGGCGGCGAGGGTGCGCAGTGGGTTGGCGCAGCGCCATTCTCGAAGCGTGCTCACATCTTCCAGAACCTTGGCGATGGCACCTATCAGCACTCTGGCCTTCTGGCGATCCGGGCTGCAGTGGCTGCAAAAACGAACATCACGTACAAGATCCTGTACAACGACGCCGTAGCCATGACTGGAGGCCAGCCGGCCGAAGGTGTCAACGATCCAGCGCGCATTACCCGCCAACTTCATGCCGAAGGCGTTGGGCGAATCGCCATTGTCTCGGACAACCCTGACCGTTGGCAGACCGACAAGTCGCTTGCGCCGGGTGTTGAGGTTCATCATCGCGACGCGATGGATGAGGTGCAGCGTACCTTCCGCGAATTGCAGGGGGTTACGGCGATCGTCTATGAGCAGACTTGTGCCGCGGAAAAGCGACGCCGCAGAAAGCGCAAGGAGGTTGTCGATCCCGATCGTCGGATGTTCATCAACCAGGACGTCTGCGAGGGCTGCGGAGATTGTTCCATCCAGTCGAACTGCATCTCCATTGAACCGGTAGATACGCCGCTGGGTCGGAAGCGAACGATCAACCAGAGCGCATGCAACAAGGATCTTTCCTGTGTCAAGGGATTCTGCCCGAGCTTTGTTGAAGTAGAAGGCGTCAAGTTGCGCAAGCCAGACGCCAAGCGCCTTGCGAGTATCGAGAAAGCGAAGATTGCAGAACTGCAGTCCCCAAGACTGCGTCCGCTCGAGGAACCGTTCAATATCTACATAACGGGCATTGGTGGCTCCGGCGTTCTGACGATGGGGGCGCTGCTCGGTGTGGCGGCGAGTGCTGACGATCTGGCAGCGACTGTTCTCGACTTCACAGGCATGGCGCAGAAGAACGGTGCTGTCGTGAGCCAGGTGAGGATCGCATTGGCGGAATCCGAGATTCCCGCGTCCAGAATCGGAGAGGGCAAGGCTGATCTGTTGCTGGGTGCGGATCTGGTCGTGTCGGCCGCAGCGGACTCCGTGAGTCGCCTGGCTTCAGAGCGGACCGCGGCTGTACTGAATCTGGCGGAAACACCGACCCCGGAGGTGATTCGAAACCGTGATGCCGTGCTGCCGACCCAGTTGATGCACGACCGGATCAGGAGTCGCTGTAACCCCGTTGCCTTTTATGCCATGGACGTTGGTGCACTGGCTCAGCGCATCTTTGGAGATACGTTGCCGACGCATACTTTGATGCTTGGCTATGCCTGGCAGCAAGGACTGGTACCGCTTAGTCACGCTGCGATCATGCATGCAATCGAACGCAATGGCGCGGCTGTGGAGATGAATAAGTCCGCCTTCAACTGGGGGCGAATTATTGCCGCGGATGCCGATGCGCTTTCAGCGATTGGTGATTCACCGCTGGAACTCCAGGCTGCACCAACGACGCTGGATGACCTGATGGCGCTCCATCAACGCAAGCTTGTCGAGTACCAGGGGGATGCCTACGCGCAGCAGTATCTGGAATTGGTCAACCTCGCTCGGCGTTCTGAGAAGGTGGTCAGGTCCGGCAGCGAAGCCTTCGCGAAGGCGGTGGCAAACAGCGCATTCAAGCTGATGGCATACAAGGACGAATATGAGGTCGCACGCCTGTATTCCTCTCAGTCGTTTCGCGATGCAATCGAACGGCAGTTTTCAAGCGCGGAGAAAGTTTCCCTCTGGCTTGCGCCGCCGTTGCTGTCGAAGGTTGATCCCCGCACGGGACGACCGGCCAAGCGAAAATTCGGACCGTGGGTGTTTCCGGTTCTCAAGGTGATCGCACGTATGCGCGGTCTACGGGGTACGGCGTTCGACCCGTTTGGATACACCGCGGAGCGCAAGTCCGAGCGCCGCCTGCGAGACGAATACTTCGACGACGTTCGCAAGCTCTGCTCCGGGCTGGATCGGAGCAACTTCGAGCAAGTGGTAGCCATCGCGTCACTGCCATCGGATATCCGCGGCTTCGGTCCGGTTAAGGAGCAAGCCATGAATCGCCACGCGAAACGGCGTAGTGAAGCGCTCGATACGTTGGATTCGGGCACAGACATCCGAGTCGATGCAGCCTGATCAATCTGGGAACCTGGAAAGCATAGCCATGACAAACGAAACTGCAGTGCAGAACAGCGCATATCGACTCTCTCTACGTGCGCAACGCATGACGAGCTCCGTGATTCGGGAAATCCTGAAACTAACGGAGAAGCCGGAGGTCATCTCCTTCGCCGGCGGCTTGCCGGCCGCGCAGACGTTTCCGGTGGAGGCAATGCGCATGGCCTGCGAGCGAGTGTTTGCCACATTGCCGGAGGGAGCTTTGCAGTACGGTCCCACGGAGGGATTTCAGCCGCTGCGCCAATGGATTGCTGACAAGCATGGTGTCGATCCGGCGACAGTGCTGATTACAACGGGTTCGCAGCAGGCGTTGGATCTGATTGGGAAGGTCCTGATCGATCCGGCTAGCAAGGTCCTGGTGGAAGCGCCGACGTACCTCGGGGCGCTCCAGGCCTTCTCGATGTTCGAGCCGAGCTATTTCGAGCTACCGATGGATGAGGATGGTCTGGACGTGGAACAGCTTTCCGCCACCATGGCCGAGGATGCACGGTTCCTGTACTTGATTCCCAATTTCCAGAATCCGACTGGCAGGCAACTGTCTTTCGAGCGACGCGAAGCCCTGGTAGCGCGTGCGAAGGCCTTAGGCGTGCTGATTGTTGAAGACAATCCGTATGGGGAACTGCGCTATGCGGGAAAACCCATTCCGACGCTTCATTCGATGAATGCCGAGGGCGTCATCTATCTGGGCTCCTTCTCCAAGATCCTTGCGCCGGGCCTCAGGCTCGGATACGTGCTGGCACCCCCGGCTATCCACGCCAAGCTGGTTCAGGCGAAGCAGGCGTCGGACCTGCATACGCCAACGTTCACGCAACGGCTTGCGTGGGAAGTTCTTCACACCGGCATGCTGGACGAGCATGTGGGAGCGGTGTGCAACCGCTACGGCATGCATTGTGCCGCGATGCTCGATTCGCTGGCTCGCCATATGCCGGAGGGGGTGCGCTGGAGCCGACCTGAAGGTGGTATGTTCATCTGGGTCGAGCTGCCGCAAGGCATCGATGCGATGAAGTTGCTGCAGGAGGCGGTAGCTGGAAACGTGGCGTTTGTCCCAGGATCCCCTTTCTATGCCAAATCGCCGAAGGCAAACACAATGCGATTGGCTTTCGTCACCGTGCCACCCGAACAGATCGAGGTTGGCGTAGCCCGGCTCGGTCAAATCATTACACGCCGCCTGAACTCGTAATTGACGAGCAGGGCCACGCGAGTGGCGTCATTCTCCATCCTGGGCATGGAAGCAAGCTCGGGATGGATTTTCTATTGACGAAAAGGTGAAGCCGCATGCCGCGACTATGTCCGACTGGACAGTGTTCATCGCAGCTCCGCCGACCTGGCGTCGTGCAATCGCGAGTCGATGGAGAAGCGGGCCGTGATCGAGGTTACGAAGTATCGTAGACGTTGAGATGGAAACGAGGGAGGTTTTACCTCCCTCGTTCCAGTTTGGACTGGCCAATGCAGGTTGTGCCGACGATAGCCATATTTTTGACAGCACCCCCTGGTCGGGTTGTGCCTCACATGAACTGCCGGATGAGTTCATGACGCCAGTTTACCTAACGAATCCTGTGGTTTTGCGCTATAGCGCTGGTTGAAAAGAGCATGCGGAGATCAAGATTCGCTACGCATTGGCTCGAAAGTAGAGCAATCAATTTATCAAGGATATTCCGCAGATTCTCGCTCTGACGGAGCGGCCTCGCGAGCTTTCCGGGACTGTAGCCAAGGTTACGTTCGCGTAGCTACCGTGGGCGTTCGTTGACGTGCAATGAACGTCGGATGTCCAATCTAGAGCGGCCATTTGGAGGGCGATCGTCGGACGTCGCCTTATGGCCGGCAAGCGACCACTTGCCGGCTATGGGGTTGTCACACTTCAGTTTGCTCCGCCATTTCAAGTGCATCGTCTACTTCGATGCCGAGATATCGAACGGTGCTTTCAAGTCTATGGCCTGCAGGCCATAGACTTGACTATGTCCCCCGCAGAACTATGTCTCGTGACACACGAGACTAGCAAGACGTCATCAGTTGCCCGTGCACGGCACGGGACATAGCCCTGGGCCTACAAGCTCTTCAGGAACACCAGCAATCGGTCATCCGGACG
>JACXTT010004490.1_pt1 | contig 20709 bp, 18 predicted proteins | sample 9270951 | NCBI WGS metagenome assembly JACXTT01 (sample SAMN15532306, study PRJNA645909) | rock metagenome | isolation source: weathered quartz diorite | place: Puerto Rico | collected 2017-06-21
AGCGGCACTGACGCGTAGCGCCCGAACTCGGGCACCCGAACCACCCGAACGCCGTCCAAGGACTCCTCGACGCGGCGGCGCGACCGGCTCGGGACGAGGACCGCGACGTCGAGCTGCCGCGCGAGCCGGGTGCAAAGCAACTGCATATGCTCCTCGATGCCGCCGGGGGTGGGCGGGTAGTAGTCCTTGAAGACGTGGACTACGCGCACCGGTAGGCGTCCACCACACCAAGCGCGTGTGCCCGGGCGCCGAACAGCGCCTCCGCGCGGCGGCGGCCGGCCGTACCCAGGCGCGCACACAGCTCCCGATCGCCAAGCAGGCGCACGATCGCCGCGGTAAAGGCGGCGACGTCGCGTGGAGCGACGAGATATCCCTCTTCCCGGTCCCGCACGATCTCGGGAATCCCGCCACAGCGCGCGACGACCAACGGCCGCGCGGCCGCCATCGCCTCGGCCACGACGCGCCCGAACGGCTCGGGCGCCGTCGGGCAGTGCACCACCACGTCGAGCGCCGCCAGCACATCGGGAACGTCGTCCCGCGCTCCGAGGAAAAACACCCGCTCCGCAAGCCCCAGCTCGGCCGCGCGCTGGCGCAACAACTCGGCGTAGCCCGAGTGGCCTTCGGTTTCATAGATGGGTCCGCCTGACACCACGAACCGTGCCGAAGGGACCGCATCGCTCACCGCGCGCGCGATCGCCAGGAAATCCGCGTGCCCTTTCCAGGGCGTGAGATGGGCGATCATGCCGACGAGCGGGGTCTCGGCCAGCATGCCGAGCTCGGATCGCACGCGACTGGTAACCGGACTCGGACTGAAGCGGTCCAGGTCCACCGGATTGTACAGCCTGATGACCGGCGGGCCGCCGGAATCGGCAGACCGGATGGTGGCAGCCACGGCCTCGGAGTTGGCGAGGACCAACGCCGGCAGCCGGCGTCCGGCCGCACGGAACAGCTGGCCCACGAGCCCGGTGGGGGGAAAGTCGCGTAGATGCCACACCACCGGCCGTCGCACCACACCACCCGCGAGCCCGGCCAGCACATGCGCCTTGAGTCCGTTCGAGTGCAGCAGATCGGCCCGCAGCCGCCGGGTAAGCCGGGCGAGGCTCAGCGCCCCCGGCACCACGTAGGCGGCGAGCAACGCTGCTCCGGCAAGCCGCGAGGGCAACGTATAGCGCGATGCGCGCCGCAGCCGCTCCGGGACATTCAACACGACGGTTGGCACGTCGAGCCGCGCCACGGCCGACCGGAACGGCCCATCTCGAAAAACTGCCACGGTGGGCTCCACACCGAGGGAGGGGAGTTCTCTGAGCAGGAGCAGCAGGCTGTGCTCGGCGCCGCCCAGATCGCGCCCGGGGTTTACGAAGAGGACTTGGCGGACGGGGTCCATGTCTGACCGGCTGCTCGGGCGAGCAGCCGCCGCGCCTCGGCGGTGACCGCATCCCAGGTAAACTGCTCCACCACGCGGCGGCGCCCAGCTTCGCCCAGCCGCCGGGCCAGCGCGGGATTCGTGAGCACGGACACGATAGCCTCTGCGGTTGCTCCGAGGTCGAGGGGGTCGACGAGGATGCCGGTTTCGCCGTCGACGATGGCATCCACGAGCCCACCGGAGCGTCCAGCCACGACGGGCCTGCCACACGCCGCCGCCTCAAGGCACACGATCCCGAACCCCTCGGCGCCACCGCCGGAAGCGGACTCGCGAGAGAGCTGCACCAGCACGCTACTCTCGCGATACAGGCACCGCAGCTCGTCGTCCGAGACTTCCCCCGCGAACACGACATCGGCCTCCACGCCGACGCTCCGCGCCACACGAGCGAGATACTGCCGCAGCCGACCGTCTCCGGCGATCACGTAGCGTGCCGCAGGGCACCGCGACTTGATCAACGGCAATGCCCTGATCACCGTGTCATGGCCCTTGTACAGCTCGGTCAGGCGCGACACGCTCAGGATGGCCGAGCCGCTCCCGTCGGTGCGTGCTCGATCGGGCGTAAAGCGATCGGGGTCCACGCCTGGATGAAGGATGTGCACGCGCTCGGGGGCGACCCCGCGCTCGAGCACCAGGGCCCGCGTGAACTTGCTGATGGCGAGCACCGCGTCGGCGGAGCGCAGCAACAGGCCGACGACGGTCCGCCAATGGCGTCGCCGGATCTCGTACGCATAGGCGAACATGGCGTACGGCACGCGGAACAGGGCACGGGCGAGAAGCGCGGCGGGCGCGACAAGCACGTGCCCGCACACTACGAGATCCGGACGTCCCGCCAGGCAGGCGCGCACGGTCGAGAGGGTCAATCGCCATACCCACGGCACGGGGCCGAGGCCGGCGCCCGGAACGCGGCGCACGCGTACGCCGGATTGCCGGTCGAACACCCGGCTGCCGGGCACCGCCGGCGCGAGCACCAGCACGTCGGCGTCCGGCAGCCGCCGCGCGAGCTCGAGCATCCAGATCTGGATGCCACCCCGCGCCGGGGGATAATCCCACGCGAGGAGCAGGACGCGCATCACGCCCGGCGCCCGTCGCAGTCCAGGAACGCGCGAGCCCAGAGTTCCAGGCAGACGAGCGTCCAGATCGCCTGCCCGCGCCGGGGCGCTGAGGCCGCGTGATTCCCCAGCAGCGCCTCCACGCGCGTCGGCTCGAGCCAGCCGCGCTCGCGCGCGCGCCGGCCGAGCAGGATGTCGTGGACGAAGTCCCGCAGCGATCCAGAGACCCACTCGTCGAGCGGTACCTGGAACGCGTGCTTGCGCCGCCGCAGCGTGGCGTCCGGCACGATGCCCCGCATGGCGCGCTTCAGGAGCAGCTTGCTGCCGGCGTTCTTCACCTTGACCTCGAGCGGCAGGCTCGCCACGAACTCTACTAGGCGATGATCCAGAAACGGGACCCGGGCCTCGACCGACGCAGCCATGCTCATCTTATCCATCTTGGTGAGGATGTCGTCCACGAGCCAGGTGTCCACGTCGAGCGCCATGAGCCGATGGAACGTGTCGGCCGCTCCGGGCTTCGCGTCGGCGAAGTAGGGTGCGAGCCGGTCTTCGGCGCGGGTCGGCGGGCTCACGTCCCGGAGCGACGCGGATAAGAGCTCGTGGCGCGACGCCGGCGTGATGGCGCCGATCCAATGGAGGTGGCGCGAGACATCGTCCCGCTCTGCGAGCACGTTGTCGAGCGCGAGCTTGTAGCGCGGGCTGAGCGGCGCGTGGCGGCCGAGGGGGAGGAGCAGTCGCTCGCGGACCCACGCGGGGAGGAGGCGCTGCAGGCGCTTCGCCACCGCGAACCAGGTGTAGCGCGGGTACCCGGCGAGCAGCTCGTCGCCTCCCTCCCCCGTCAGGACCACCGGGACGTGCTGGCGCGCGAAGCGACAGATCAGGTAGACGGGCAGGGCGACCGAATCGCCTACCGGCTCGTCCATATGCCAGACGAGGTCAGGCAGCAACTCGGCCGCGTCGGGCTTCACGACGAGCTCGTGATGCGTCGTGGCAAACCGCCGGGCGACGAGGCGCGCTTCCGCCACTTCGTTATGACGGCCGGGGAGGTCGAAGCCGACGGTGAAAGTTTCCACGGGGCGGCCCGCCGCGTCTGCCATCGTGGCGACGACCGAGCCCGAGTCCACGCCGCCCGAGAGCAAGGCACCGACGGGAACGTCGCTCACGAGGTGGCGCCGCACGGTCTCCCGGAACAGCGCGGCGAACTCTTCGGCCGCCTCATCGAGAGTCGTCCCCGGCTGAAAGTCGCCGAGCACCAAGTCCCAGTAGCGGCGCACGCTCACGTGCCCGTCCTGCGCGACGAGCAGATGTCCTGGCGCGAGCTTCCGCACGCCGCGAAACAAGGTGTCGGGTCCGGGGACGTACTGCAGGGCAAGGTAGAGATCGAGCGCAGCGGGCTCGAGGTCGGCGCGGAAGGCGGGGTAGTGGAGAAACGCCTTGAGTTCGGACGCGAACAGCAGGGCTCCCGCTGCGTCCGTGTAGTAGAGCGGCTTGATGCCCAGTCGATCGCGGGCGACGAGCAGGCGACGTCGTGGCTTGTCCCACAGCGCGTACGCGAACATCCCCTCGAGCAGGTGCACCGAAGCGTCGCCGTATTCTTCGTGCAGGTGGAGCAGGACCTCAGTGTCGCTGCGGGTGGTAAAGCGATGGCCCCGCGTCTCGAGCCGTGACCGCAGCACGCGGTGGTTGTAGATCTCGCCATTGAAGACCACGACGAGCGTGCCGTCTTCGTTCTCGATCGGCTGGTGCCCGCCCACGATGTCGATGATGCTCAGGCGGCGAACGCCGAGTCCGATGCCTGGGTCGAGAAACAGGCCCTGATCGTCGGGGCCGCGGTGGGTCATGGCGGCGGTCATGCGTTCGAGGACCGGAGCGTCGATTGGGCCGACGACGCCGCAAATGCCGCACATGGGCTAGCCCGCCCCCGCGCTAACGCCCTGCCACACAGCAGCCAGCCGCTTCGCGACCGAATCATCGGTGTACTCAGCGAGCACGCGGCGCCGCCCCCGTGCACTCAGCTCCGCCCGCCGCGCCGCGCTCGCCAGCACGTCGCGAAGGCCCGCGGCCAGTGCGTTTACGTCACCCTCGCTCACCACGACGCCCGCATCCCCGATCACTTCCGGGATGGCGCCCGAAGTCGAGCCGATGACCGGCACGCCGCATGCCATCGCCTCGATGAGCACGTGCCCGAACTGCTCCTTCCAGCTCGGCGTGGTCAGAGAAGGCAGCACCAGCACGCTCATACGACTGAGCTGCTCCGGCACTTCGTCATGTCCCACGTCGTCCTGGAGCTCCAAGCGTCCATCGAGCCCTAGGGTGCGGGCGCGCGCCTGCACCGATTCCTTGAGCGGTCCGTTGCCCACCACCAACGTGCGTACCTCGTTACCCAGCTGCGCGATCGCGTCGAGCAGCAACAGCACGCCCTTCTCCGGAACCAGCCGGCCGACAAAGCCCACGACCGGCGCGTCGGCAACGCCTGCCGGCCCGACGGGACGGAACCGGTCTGGGTCGACGCCGAGCTGGGGCAGCACCGCGATCGGACGCCCGAACCCTTGTCGGTCGAGCAGCTGCTTCGCCTCGGCGTTACCGGCCACGGCGGCGACCGCGCGACGCGTCACCGTCCGGCGAATCCATGCGAACGGTGGGGGCAAACGCCGGTCAGTGTTCTCCCACGTGAAGAAGACGAAGGGGACGCCGAGCCATGCGCAGATAAGCGAGACTTCCAGCGCGGCGAAGCTCCACGGCTCTTCCTCCACGTGGACCACATCAGGCTGGAAGCGGTGCAGCACACGCCACAAGCCGAGCGGCGCATACGTGAGGAGCGACGGGAACACGAGTGACGAGGCCTTGAGCGACACCGTCTCAAAGGGTCCTGACCCGGGCGCAGGCTGCAGGGTCTGGCGTAGATCCCGGTTCGTCCAGCGACTCGGCACCACGAGCAGCAGGTCGATGCCAGGCATTCGGGCGAGCGCGCTAAGTTTGCCGCGATTCGCCGCGACGACGTACGTGTGCGACACGACGGCCGCGCGCATCACGCCGGGCGGACTCGAGAGCGTGATGCCCACCAGTCGCGTATTCGCAGGAGGGCGACGGCCGCGAGTAGCACGAAGAACGGCTCCACGGGCGCGCGGAAGCGCGGCAGCGAGGTGAAGATCGCAGCCGTCACGATCGTCTGCGCCACGAGCAGGAAGATCGGCAGCAGGCGCCGCCAGTCATGCGCGGTCCACCAGAGCCCGAGCAAGCTGAGCGCCAGAACGGGATACCAGGATGCTCGGCTGATCGGGTCATCGTACGCACTGAAAAAGATCCCAATCTTTTGCATTGCAAAGTCGAGCGCCTGCCCCGGATAGGCGCGCATGAACGCCGCGGCGAGACGGAACGCCTGGCCGTCCACCTCCACCGGCGACGCTGCAGTGAGATCGCCGCCCCAGCGCTCGTCATTGTACCAGCCGCGCGCCCCGTGCTCGAGATGGGTGAGCGCCGTCTGAGTATACGGATTGTTTCCCTGGTACAGCGCGCTGCCTGCCTGCAGACTCACCGGGATCGAGCGGTGAAACACGACGTAGTTCCGTACCGACCAGGGAGCGACAATCACGGCGGCGCACCCGACCATCAGCGCGAGGTTGCGGAGCTTCTCACGCAAGGCGCTCCCCCACGCCACGGCGACGAGCGGCACGAGCAGCGGAAGAAACCCCAGGATCTGAGGGCGATTGAGCGTCGCCAGGCCCAGCAGGCATCCGCTCGCCACGGCGTAGCGCCAGTCTCCCGCGGTCGCTCCACGGACCAGCGCCAGCGCGAGGAAGCAGTACAATGGAATCGCCAGGTTCTCCGTTAGGGGAACAGCGGCAAGAAACACGAAGAAGGGATAGACCGTTGCCAGCACACCGGCGAGGATGCCGACGTCGCTCCAGAACAGATCTCGCCCTAGCCAATAGACGGCGACCGGCACGAGGGCGCCGATCGCGGCCAGGAGCAGCTGGCCGGCGAGCAGATGGGGTCCCACGATGGCGTAGACGGCGGCGAGCGCGAATGGGGTGAGGGGCGGTCGGGTAGCATAGGGGTTGTCCAAGCGATGAGGCGGATCGATGGCGGTGACGAACCGGTGCCGCTCGACGAGGTTTACGGCGAGGTCGTGGTAGGCTTTGGCATCATCGGAGAAGGTCAACCCTCGGTTCGTATAGAGCAGGACCCAGACCACTCGTACAATGAGCGCCGCTGCGAATAGCGCGAGGGGCCATTGACGGGATACGTCCACCCTCATCGACCCGTCCCAATCGCCTGACGATAGACGTCAAGCGTGCGATCAACTACGCGCTCCCAAGACAGGCGTTCCGCGGTCGCGCGTGCTGTTGCTCCCAACCGTGCGCCGAGCGCCCGATCGGCCGCAAGCCGACCCAGGTGAGTCGCGAGCGTGCGAACATCTCCGGGATCCTCGAGAAGCAACGCATCCACACCGTCCCGGAGATGCTCCGAAACCCCTGCCACGCGGCTGACGATGACAGGCAAGCCGGAGGCCATCGCCTCGAGGGTCGCGAGGCTGAACGTGTCGTAGCGTGTCGGCAGAGCAAAGCAGTCCGCCGCGGCATAGTATGGAGCAACGTCGGACGTCGGTTCGACGAGCGTGACGGAACTGGCCCAAGGGCCGTCGAGCTCCGCTGTTGGCCTGACGCCAATGGCCAGAACGCGAATCCCCGCGCCGGCCGAGCGCGCGGCTTCCAGCAGGGGAATGAGTCCCTTCAGGCGATAGTCGCCGCCCATGAAGGCGACGACGAAGTCGTCCGGCGCCAGCCTAAGACCCGCTCGCGCGGCACGACGCAGGGTCGTGCGATTGCGGGGATGGAACGCCTCGGCGTCAACGCCGAGCGGAACCACCGTGACCTTCGTGCCGCCCACACCGTAGTGTCGCTCGATCTCTCCCTTCACCCTCTCGGACACGGCAATCACCCGGCGCGCCGAACGCCGGCGCATGCAGTACCGCTCCGCCGCCACGCCAATCGCGTAGTTCAGCCGGCGAGCGAGGGTGGTGCCAGGGACTGCGGTGCTTCGCATCGCCGCGTTGCAGCAGTGGGCGGTGACGACGTCGCCGATTGCCGCGTCCGCGCCCTGAGCATGCACGATGTCGAAGCGGGAGCGCCGAGCCAGGACCGCGGCCGCGCTCCAGAGCGTGGCGAGACGCACCACCGCCGGACGGTTTGGAACAGGGAGAAGACGACGGCGCACGAGCGATTCGAGCGATGACCCGAAGGCCCCGGCGTACACCGTCACGTCGTTGCTCGATCCGAGCCGTTTCGCCAGCTCGGTCACGTAACGTCCGTGACTATTCTCGGTAGTGCATGTCGGAACGAAAAACGCGATCCGCATGTCCCTCCCCGAACCGGCTGGAGGCCCGAACCAGCATTCCAATGAGGAGCCAGAAGTAGATCGAGCTGGGCAGGGTCGCCTGCGGCTGCGCGATCACCGAGACGACCGGGTAGGTGACTGCCAGCAGCATCGGTCCCACGAAGAGATCCTTTGTGCGACCGGGCGGCAGCTTCCTCCAGGCGCGCAGACCCTCGACGCCTACTTTTATCGCCAAGTACGCGAACAACAGGAGGCCCAGCAACCCCAGCTCAGCCGCAGCCGCTCCGTATCCGCTGTCCACGTTTGCGGTCGGGAGGTCTCGAAAGAATTGATCGTGCATGAAGCTCGGCACCCCGGCGGTGTAGCCGAGGCCCATCCCCATCGGGTGAGTGAAAGCGATCGCGATGCCACCGGTCATGGGTCGGTACCACTTCCAGAACAAGGACTCCGGGTCGAGAATCGTCGCGAATCGCTCGCCGAACACTGAGCCCACCGGGATCACGACGACGAGAATCACGATGCCCACCAGCATACCCATCCGCGCAGTCGCCTTGATCCTCGACCGGAATCCCGAGAGCAGCGCAAGCATCAGGACGCCAGCCAGAGCCAGATGAACGACCGGGCCCCGGCTACCTGAGACCGCGATGCCGGCAGCCATTGCCACGAACGCTACGGCGGCTGCCGCACGCCACCGGCGCGGCACGGCGTCCGAGGCCACCACGCCGAACGCGAGCATCATGAGCAACGCCATATTGCCTGCGAAGGTCCCGGGGGCCACAAAGGTGGAGAAAGCCCGAAACACAACGCCACCCTTGGTAGACCACGCCAGTCTCGCATAGCGACCGTAGTCCTCGCTCCAATCGGCAAAGGCCTGAGGGCCGGTCTTCCACTGGTAGATGCCGTAGAAGGCGGTCACGAACCCTAAGGCGAGCAGCACGGAGTAGAGGCGTTCGATCTGGCGTTCCGTCCGAAACGCGTATAGTCCCACGAAGTAAAACGCCAGGTAGAGCAGCCAACTGCGCAGGCCCAACAGGCTCCGGACCAGCGGCGCCTCGGGGTTGGAGAGCTCCAGGAGACAATACGCGCCGAGGAAGACCAAAGGAAGCGTGAGCGCGCTGCGGGCGAAGACTGGATTCCGGCGAGCAATCCTCTCCCAAACGATGACGAAGAGCGCGACACCGGCCAAACAATCTGGAAGCAGGTAACTGAACCACGAGACGCCGAGCAGTTTCAGCGGCCCGAGGAAGAACGCGCCAACGAGCAGGATCCACAGAATCGGATCAATCGGGTGCCCGCCAGGGACCACGCTGCCGACAGACGTCAGGCGTCGAGCATTCATCCACGCTTCCCGCTGCAGATTGCAAGGAAGTGGTTGGCTTGGCGAAGTTGACGCTGCGAAATGACGACGTCGTCCTCCGACGCGGCTCGCGAGGCGACGCCAAATAGCTTTTCGCGAGCGAAGTCGATCTGTTGCCGCCCGAACACCCGAAGCCGCAGATTCCAGACATCGAGCGCGCGGAGGAGGCCATACAGCGCACTCCCCCGCAAGCGCATTCCTAGCACCGTTACATCGGAAAAGTGACGCCCAAGTTCCGCGGCGAATGCATCCAAGCCCACTTCGCTTATATGTGCGTCATAACTGAAACCCGCCTTCGCTCGGAATAGCGTTGCCGTTTTCTTGTTAGGTGTGCTGATCAGTAAGACGCCGGTCGGTTTGAGGACGCGGCGGATCTCGGTGAGAAAACGCTCGTGATTAGCGATATGCTCGATGACCTCGAAGCTGATGACGACGTCTGCCAGCGCCGTCGCTACGGGCAGCTCATGCACATCAGCAACAAGGAAGTACATTTGTGCAGAACCATAGGTCCGCGCGGCATAGGTGATGCAGTTGTGGTCGTAATCCAACGCGCAAGTTCGCGCTGCGACTTGGGCGATCATTGCTGCGCCGTAACCGACGCCAACGCCAGCATCGAGGACGACTTTCTCGGTGCAGTAGGGGATAGCAAAGCGATACCGAGCTAGGTGCTGGGCAAGGTTACCCGGGTCAGACAGTTCCGGAACGAGCCGCTCGTCGTAACCGGTCGGCCCACGCATCAGCGCGGGATACCCGTCAGGTGCCCCTTCCGAGGGGTTCACTCGGCAGCCGGTCGGTCTGAGCGAGGCCGGGAGGTGATTTGCGTATAGATCTGTTCGAGGCCGCGACACATTTGCTCCGCACGGAAACACGCCTCAAACCGCGCTGCCGCTGCCTGCCCCATCTTCACGCGGAGGTCCGGACGCTCGATGAGGCTCAAGATCGACTTTGCGAGGAGATCGGCCCGGTTGGGAGGCACGAGGTAGCCCGTCTCCCCGTGCAGTACGATCTCGCGAGGGCCGCCCTGATCTGATGCCACGACTGGCTTTCCAGCGGCCATGGCCTCAAGCAATACCATTCCGAATGGCTCCGCGTCGATCGACGCATGGACAGCCACATCGGCATTTTGGAAGAAAACCTGTGTGTCACGGCGATGACCGACGAATCTCAATGCATGACCGAGACCGAGTCGATCGACGCGCACGCGCAGCTCCTCCGCGTACTCTTGCTCCAACCCGAACAAAGTTCCTCCGACTACGAGGAAGCGAACGTCGGAACGACGGCGTGCCACTTCGCCCGCCGCGTCCACGAAGATGTGGACGCCCTTCCATCGCTGGAGACGGGCGATCATGACAATCAGGGGGGCCTGACTTGGGATGCCGAACTCCAAGCGCACCGCACTTGGATGTCCGTCCCGAGGTCCGGGTAGAAGCCCATTATGAACTACTGCCACGGGCCGGCGCGAACGCCACGCCCTGCGAAATCCCTCTGCGACGTAATTCGAGCATGCGACGGTCCGTGTCGCCGGAACGACGGCCGACAGGAAATTGACCAGGCCGTCACGGCTCAAGCTTCGGCGGGGCACACCCTGAAGGTGGTGTACGCACGGGACACCGGACAAGACTGCAGCGGCCCCGCCGTAAAGGTGTGCCTTAGCGTTCATCGTGTGAACGAGATCAAAACGCTCGCGTACTATCAAGCGCACGAGCCTGGCGACCGCAGTCACGCCTCGTACCAAGTTCCGCACGCGCCCCGAGGTGACGACCCGTGTATCAGTGCCGGTGCCTCGTACGTCGTTTACGAGCGGTCCGTCCTCTAGGAGTGCGACCCCCGCTGTGAATCGCGAGCGGTCCAAGGCCCCGAGGATGGACAACAGAACGCGTTCGAGCCCACCCTGCTCGGCTGACGGGGAAACGTAAAGAACCTTCAGCATACTGTGGTCCTCGCGTCCAGCCGGACGGCGCGAGTAGCCACGTTAGACACCCCCCAAGCAGGCGTCAGGGCAAAGCCCTGCCTGCGCCAGTGCCGTTGTTTGCTCCGCGATCACATCCCACGCGAAGCGCGTATTGTAAACTCGACGCGCGCCCTCGCTAAGTCGGGCCCGAAGGTCCGGTCTTCGCCCAAGGTCCACTAGCCCGTCAGCCAGCGCCCGTACATTGCCCGTAGGAACTAGGTAGACGTTCTCGCCATGAACGAACCACGGCTCTTGCCCGGCGCTTTGCGTCGTCAAAAGCGGCAGTTCATGCTGCAGCGCCGTCACGGCGCTCCCTCGTCGAGTGGAGATACCGTCCACAAACGGTAGCATCATGAGATCGCAGGCTCTTAACATTCTCGAGACGTCGGGATGCGGGAGTTGACCCGTCCACTCGACGTCGCCCTTCCCCAGCCCGTTGAGACTCATGAGCTCCTTGATGCTTCCGCGCTCTCGGTCACCTGTGCTCCCTCCCCCGATCCATACCAGTTTCGCCGGCGTCTCTTTCTTGAGCTGCGCAAACGCGTAAAGGGCTGCCGGGACATCACGATCGTGCCGGGCGCCGAAAGCCGCCACTAGAAGTCCATCGGCGTTATTCATGAGTCGCCGTCGTAAGCGGGCGCGTTCGTCCTCACTAAGTGTCGCCAGCGGAATGTTGCTGCCAACTGGAATCACCTGAATGCACTTGCGGAAACCTATCCTTTTGAGACGTCGCTCCCACTCGCGGGCGGTGACGCTGACAGCACCGCTGCCCGCGGCGAGAAGCACGGCCGCGGCGCGCTGCCAGAGGGCAACTAGGTTGCGTTTCAACGACCGGTCAAACGGCATATACAACTCGTGAAAGTTCGTGACGACGTGCGTACCGATCCCGAGAGCAGGCAGAATGTTCACTGCGAGCGTAATTCCGCGGTGATCAAGAGCGTGCGGTGCGTACTGGATCAGCAAGACCTGCGGACCGAGCTTTCGAAGATACGTAGCAATATCAGGCAGTCTCTTCGCAGCCCAACTGTCGACAGCGCGATGAACACGTACGCTGAGTGGGAGCGGATAGAGCGATTCGTCCAGCTCTCCAGCTCCGGTCAGCACATCCACCTCGTGTCCCAACCGGGCGAGTGCGACCGCCAAGAAATAGGTGTAGTCACCCACACCGCAGTGCTGCGGTGGGAAACGCGCGGACAGGAGACACAGATGCATCGGGCTCAACGCGTTGTCGAACGGCGAGCAATTGAGGCAAGTATGGGTTCCAACGCGGCAAGGTGGCCGACGACTGACCACCGCCCCGCCATCTCCATCGCGCCCCTCCTGAGGCGGACAAGCGTCTCAGGATCGCGCAGACAATTCACGACTGCGACGGCCAGTCCGTGGGAGGTGGGTGGATCCGCCGACGCTAGGAACCCATTTCGACCGCTCTCGAGCCAGTCCGGGATGCCGCCCACCGCGAAAGCGGCCGCCGGCACGCCTCGGCGAGCCGCTTCAATGCCGACGAGAGGGAACGGGTCCGGCCAGATCGATGGGACCACAAGGAGTTCGCTTCGATCGAGGAGGGTGTCGCGGTCGCGCGGTGACAGCCATCCAGTGAAGGCGATCTCTAGCCCGTCGTGCCGCGCGCACAGGCCGGCTGCCTCCCCCTCCAACGCCCGGCGCGTCGGGCCGTCGCCCGCGAGCGTAACACGAAGACTCCAACCGAGTGTCGACCGGATCTCGGGCAAGGCCCGCAGCAGCATGTGGCCGCCTTTGAGCAACGTCATGCGGCCCACGAAGACGATGTGCGACCGAGCGTCGGGATGCACGAAAGCGGACCCAACGGGCGGCGAGATTGCCGTACCCCTCTCCTCAACGCAAAGCGGGACCCGATGCACCCGCTCCCGAGGGATCCCGTGCTTGAGGTACTCGGTCTCCATCCGCCGTGACGGTGTCAGGATGGCAGCGTAGCGCCGTGCCAAAGCCAGTCGCCGGCCTTGGACCAAGTAGTCGCGCAGCATCGTGATCGGGCTTAGACCGCCGCAGCGATGTGGAAAGTAATGAAGCAAGCATGGCCAGCCGAAACGCCGGTTGCAGGGGCGCCCGACCGGTGCCTTGAAGCTCTTCGCGCCGCTGATGCACGTGCCGTAAAATCCGTGGGCGAAGAATGCGGCAGGAGCGACCTCAAGGAGCCGGGCTTCGAGCGCGGGATCCGACAATCCATTCGTGTACAAGACGTCTGGCTGCCACTTCTGCATCTCGACGACCATACGGTCTAGCCCGAGCGCTTCGGCACACCAGCTCGTCACCCCCTCGGGTGCGATAGGCTCGCGATCCGCCGGGCAGTCGGTCTCGCAGGCCAACGCCACAACGTGTCCTGCCGCTCGCAATGCCGGTATCACCGTAGCGACGTACGCCTCGGCACCCGCCACCCTTCGCCTCGTCCAGTTCAGGACTGCGACGCGCACACGTGCTTCCCAGAGGCTGCTAACAAGAGGCCACCCGCAGCGGATACAAGTGTGGCCTCAGCGGCTTCACCCCGCTCCGCATTACCTCGGCCCTTGACAGCCTGGTACACCGTCATTCTAAGAAATCAGGAATCTCCGCCTGCGGCGAGGCGAACAGATGATTGCTATCGAGCCATCGAACGTTGTACCCGGTTAGCGCTAGCAGCCGGGTCAAGCTCGCCGCCCCGGACTCGGAATGCACCTCGCAGATTACGACGGGGCCTTGTTGTTTGAGCAACGAGCGTGCGCCTTCAAGAACCTCAACCTCGGATCCTTCGACGTCACACTTAATCACGTCTGGCGACCGGGCTCCTCTCGCGAAATCGTCCAGAGCTATGGTTCGGACCTGAATTGCAGACGAGGAAGGCAGAGGAACACCAATTCGTCCCAACCCCATATCCGGCGACACGTCCGGATGTGCCCGCAAAAAGTCGCTTGAGCCCGTATCAGCAGCTACGGCTGCCTGCACTACCTCGACATTGCTTAGACCGTTACGTAAGACGTTCTCCCTTAGTCGTTGGCACACATCCGGATCTGGTTCGAAGGCGAAGACCCGCCCACCCCTTCCTACGCAACGTGCTCCGATAAGCGTGAAAAGCCCAACATTTGCGCCAATGTCGTACAGCACCATGCCTGATCCTAGGTGCTTGGTGAGAGCCTCTTGCACCACCCGTTCCACGGCGCCCTGATACAATTCCCTCCCCGTTCTGGGATTGACTCCTATCCACAGACCTCTCGCTGGTCCCTTGCGGACTCGCACCCAGATCCGAGCATGGAGAGGCAAAATCGCACGGCTGAGCGACCGTAGTAATGGGCCGACGAGTGGAGCGCGGCTAAAGGATGTCAGTCGCGAAAACAACGTGAGGAATAAACGGGCCACGGGTTGGCTGAGTCGCGCTCGCTGCATCGTACGATTGAAACGATTAGGACTTGAGTACTTCGCGATATGCATGCAGGCACCGAGTGGCCACAAGGTCCCACGTGAACTCGCTCCGCATTCTCTCTCTGGCCGCCTTCCCCATTTCTCTCGCTATCTCCGGTCTGTCTAAGAAGAATCGGATCTTTTCTCTGATCGCAGCTGGATCATTTGGCGGTACCAAGAACCCCGTGACGCCATCTTCAACCACTTCTGCGAGGCCACCGCAGCGCGTCGCTATCACCGGCGTGCCACACGCCATGGACTCGAGCGCTACCAGCCCCAGGACCTCCCCGGACGTTCGTCTGCCATAGACGTCCGTGTACACCGAGGGCACGACGGTCACGAGCGCTGAGGCGTATTCCTGAATCAACTCACCCTCGGATGCCGCGGTCACAAAGGTGATACACTTTCCCCGGGCCATCGCTCGAAGATCTCGGAAGTACCGTTCGTCATATGCCGGTCCCACGATACGAAGGGACGTCTCACTGTCGATCGCTTCGATCAGGTAGTTGACGCCCTTCACAGATATTAGCCGTCCAACAAATAGTACTCCCGGCGCTCGAACTACGTCCGATGGTCTGAAGTGATTAGCATCGACGCCCCCACCAATGACCCGCACGCGAGCCTGAAACGCTCCGTATTGACGCGCACTATGGGAGCTCAGCAACAGGAAACCGTCGATGAACCGACGAGTGTCCACTCCAATCTTCAAGAGGTAGGTGCTCGCACAGACCCCTCCACTATGATGATCGGTTACGAAGAGCTTCTTACCGAGCGCCTTCGCGAAGACTAATGAGAGATCGGTCACCGCATTGGGATAGCCGTGACAGTGAAGGCAATCAAAGAAGCGGAGACTCTTCAAGAACGCCGTGGTGATCGGATTTGCTGGGTTGCCTCTCACGAAGTGCATCGCAGGATAGCGTCGCATTTCCAGGTTTCCGTCCCACTCAACGCTAACCCTCTTACTCTCGCTTGAGAACGTGATGAGTGTCGTCGTCACCTGCCTGGAGAGTGACCGGGAGAGCTCGAGAACAAAACGCTCCGCGCCACCAATCATCGAGCCTCGGTCGAAGACCGTTGGGCTAATCTGTGCGACCTTCATCCGTCAGGAGATAGGGGTTATATGACAGAGACACCCACTACGCCACGGGGCGCGCACTGCTGCAAGCTTATTTGACACCGGCTGTCCACGAGACGACTCGGGGCCCAGATTGAAATGGGGGTTAGAGACACGTGAGTATCCATTGTCGAACGCGCTCCTTCATGATGCCTTGTACCAGCCCTCTTAAGTGAATCGCGACAGGATATCGGCGCAACGGGCGGAAACGGACATGTGCCACGTCATCACGTGGATGCAACCGTGAACTCGTGGCTACAGCGCCGGATGATCGACTTCCGAAACGCATACCGAAGGTATGTCCCATCCCATTGGCGATGGAAGATTTACCTCTTGCGGTGGCTCGGTCCCTTCAAGTTCATACGTGGAGGATTCTCTATTTCATTGGCTAAGCTGAGAGTTCATGGTACAGCAGTGAATAGTGACGGTACTTTGTGGAGCGTGCCCCAGGTCGGACTACTGAATCTCGGGAATCATTCAACTCAAACCCTGCGAGCGCATTGGATCGAGCATGCACAACCTATAAGCGAGTTTAAAGCATTCGTGCGTTGGGCACGCGGTAGGAGGACTCTCATCGACGCGGGCGCTGCCGAGGGCCTTTTCTCAATTGCCTTCTGCCGCATGACTTCGGGACAAGCGTTCGCCTTCGAACCATCACCCGTGATGTTAGCCCGGCTGCGCGACAACCTCAGCCGGAATAGCCGACTGAACGTCTCAGTGTGTGATGTAGCACTAGGTTCTGCCAACTCCGCAGTCATCTTCCGGCAGGTCGCCGACGGCATGTGGGTGCCGACAAAAGCTCGAGGCGCTGGCCAAGTCAAGAGGCCCACTGTTGCACTTGATGACTGGTGTGCCGCCAATCAGGTCCGTCCCGACCTCGTCAAGGTGGACGTAGAGGGTCTCGAGTTAGCGGTTCTCAAGGGCGCCAGGCACGTTCTACTAGCATCACGCCCGGTGGTGCTACTGGAAGTGCACCCACAAGCACTCTTCGATCTCCGGCTATCTATCGACGTGCTGGATTCACTCTTACCTCAACTCCGCTACCGAATCGAGACCTTGCGCGGTCGAGCCATCCCAAGCCTTTCTCGCTACGTGGCCAAGAGCAGAGAAGACACGGTTGCGGTCCACGTCGTACTAGCACCGCAATCCTAGCCTCCGTTCTGGACCCACTGTCGGAATTACAGCTTCGCTAGCGCAAGAAGCGCTGAGGAGTGCGTCCTATCAATCCATCAATACTGCCCAAGAGCCAAGGCGTCGCCTTCCGGAGAGAGTCGGGGCTTCGTAAGTAACTGAGCCCAGTACGGAGCGTGAGCAATACCCATTGATAGACGAATCGACGCCATCCAAAATACCGCTTCAAAACCAAGTGCCTATTCCGAGTCGCGAGGTACAACTGAAAGGGGTTTAGCTCCCCTGTTCGCCAGAACTCGGGTCCCGAGGACATCCACCCCCTATGCCAAATGATTGCAGTCGGCACATAGAGGCATTGGAACCCCGCTTGCCGCGCACGAAGGCAGAATTCAACATCCTCCCAATAGGCGAACAAGCGCTCCTCGAGTGGCCCGATGCGCTCGACAACTTCGCTACGAAGGAGCATGGCACAGCCGCTGACAGCATCGACCTCCGTCACCTTATCAAACTGTCCCTCATCGAGCTCACCTAAACCTCGCATTTCTATCTGTGAGCCTCTCAGCTTCAGCCAGAAGGCTCGCCCATCTCGGATAGCGAATCCCGCGGACTGTATGCAACCTGGTTGAACGTGTGACATGACCTTTGGACCAACCACGCCCGTTTCGTGACTGCTCTGGCACGCCCGGACCAGCTCCGCGACGGCGTTCGAGGCGATGGTGGCATCGTTGTTGAGCAGCAGGACGTACTCCGCCTTCCTCTCCAGAGCGATTTCTATCCCCCGGTTGTTACCGCCCGCAAACCCGAGGTTTCGGTCGGATCTCACGAAGTGGACCCATGGATGCCGATGCCGTATTACGTCCTTGGGATTGTCTCGCGACCCGTTGTCTATCACCAATACCTCGATATCCGGATACTTTACGGCACGAAGTGAACGGAGGCACTTCAATGTGTCCTCGATGGAATTCCAATTGAGCACAATGACCGCCACCTTGGGGTTAGTCGTCATGCCCGTGCCACACGCCGGTTTTCGACGCCGGCCTCCCCCTCAAGACAGGAGCAATAGAACTCACTGCTGACGCGCACCAATTCGGCCGATTGAAATGAATCAAGTAGACGGGAAGGCTCGGATCGGCAACCATAGACCTCAGCGCTTCTGTGCAACGACACACCAATAGAGCGGTTCCCCAAAGGCGCTTGGGAATTTCGTAACAACAGGCCGCCGTTCGAACTCAAAGGCTAGTCGTCGGAGTCCTCGTACTTTCTCGAAAGTCGACCCTCTGAGCCGCCAGTGCTGGCCGCGCACGGACTCCACATCCAGCCCTGCCCGGAGTACAAACGTGGTCAGCTCTTCGAACGTGAATTCGCGGATGTGATATGGATTGTCGCCGTTCGAACGGTGCGCGTTCGGTGTCGAGATGAAGAGGGCCCCGTTCTGTCGAAGGATCCTATTGACTTCCGAGAGAAACAGCTCGGGTTTAGCAAGATGTTCGATCGTTTCGAAACACACGACGACGTCGTAACAGCTTTCACCGAACGGGAGACAGTGAGCATCGGCGCGGACCGCTTGGAGCCCGTAACGACTCGCCCCGAACCGAAGTGCGTCCGCCGAGCACTCGACACTGACCACACACTGAGCACCGCCTTCGCGTAGGAGACCCGCTCCATAGCCCGTGCCACAGGCAACGTCCAAGACCCTGCTGGCCCGAACACGTTTCGCGGCCCACCGATACCGCGCGATATGCTCTTTCTCCACCTCCAGCAGCTTCGGGAAAAAGCCGGGTGCAATTCTCTCAACGGCCTTCCCTCTCTCCCCAAAGACGCGAGCCCGATCTACGATGTCATTCATTGATCAGAGACCAGCAGTGACCGACCCGGACGGGGCCGTACATCCACGGAGCAGTGACCGCGCTCGGTCCGACGGACTCCACGGGAAGGGTCACCCGGATCGCACCTACATGGCTCCAGTCGAGCAAATCAGCCGCCCCTACCTCCTCACGGACTGACGCATATAGCTCGTAGACTCTCGGCCCTAGTGGCAGCGGACCAACGCGGCAGGTTACGACGTGCCGACCCCGCTCAAGGTCAAACCCGTCATGTCCTTCGAGCATCGAACACAGCACGAGAGCTCCAGGCCGACCGTCACTAACCCCGACCGAAAACCACGGTCGTGCGAGCGCCTGCTCCGCGAACACGTGGAATCGGATCTCCAAGGGCTCACCGGTCTGGAAGACGTAGCGCTCTGCTCCGACCGCGTCGTGCACCGTCACGCGCTCTATGACGAGGCCTCTTCCGACTAAACGGCGCTCTTCGCCCTTGCGGCGACGCTCGCGGTCGTCCACCCACTCGAGGTATGAGCGGAGCACCTCCCGCACCGCTCCTGCCACCTCCACATGCCCATCAAGAAGAAAAAGGCCCCGCCTGCAGACCGCTTCGACCGCTGACAGGTTGTGCGACACAAACAACAGTGTACGTCCCTCGGCTACCAACTTCGCCATACGCTCCACACACTTTGCTTGAAAACCAGCGTCCCCCACTGCCAACGCCTCGTCCACCACGAAAACGTCCGGGTCTAGGTGCGACGCGATCGCGAATCCCAGCCGCAGCTGCATCCCTGACGAGTACATCTTCACCGGCGTATCGAGTGCCCGCTCGAGCTCCGCGAACGCGACGATCCCATCGAAGCGCCGCCGCACCTCGGCCTTGCGCATGCCGAGGATCTGCCCGTACAGCCAGATGTTCTCCCGCGCCGTCAACTCCGGATGCACCCCCGATCCCACCTCGATCAGCGCACCCACTCGGCCTCGGACCCGCACGCGACCCGATGTCGGATAGGAGATCCGAGAGATGATCTTGAGGGCGGTTGTCTTCCCCGCCCCGTTCGGACCGATGATCGCAAACGACTCACCTTGCTCCACCTCAAACGACACGTCGTCGAGCGCGAGCGCGCTACGGGGCTCGTAGGGCCCATCCGAGAACAGCCGGCCGAGCCGCTTGAAGCCCTCGGCCAGATCGTGGCGCAGCGAGCCATACCGCGGCCCGCCGCCACGATAGCGCTTCGACACCCCTTCGAACTTGACGGCCCAGGCCACTTTAGATCACATCCGCGAAGTTTGGCTCCATCGCCTTGAACAGCCGATAGCCGAGCCACAGCCAGATCACGCCACCCGCCGCGGACGCGGCTAGCAGCTCGGCGGACGGCAGCACGCCGAGCCCCACCACGCACCGGAACCCCTCGAGCGGTCCGGCCACCGGATTCACGAACGCGTACATGGCCTGCCACTCGGGGGGAAGCTTCGTGAGCGGGTACGCCACGGGCGAGGCGAACATCCAGAGCTGAATGCCGAGCGGCAGCGCATAGCGGAAATCGCGGTAGTAGACGTTGAGCGCCGCGAGGGCGAGAGCGAGCCCAATCGCCGGTAGGGCGACAAACGGGAGCAGCAGCGGAGCGAGCAGGGCGGTCCAGGTGAGATGGGCGCCGAGGAGCGGGCCCAGTATGAGGAAAGCAAGGAGCCCCGCAGAGAAGTCCACGCAAGAGGCCACCGCCGCCGCGAGCACCGGGACTTCGCGCGGGAAGTACACTTTGCGGACGAGCGACGCGTCGCTGAGAAGCGCAGACGACCCGAACGACACGGTGGTGGCCACGTAATTCCAGGGGATCAGCGCCGTGAGTGCGAAAGCTGCATACGGCACACCATCGCCGCTGATCTTCGCGACGCGGCCGAAGAACACCGCGAAGATCGCGAGGAACGCGAGGGGCTGAAGTAGGGCCCACGCTACACCGAGGACCGCCTGCTTGTACTTGACGCGCACGTCGCGCTCTGCGAAGGCCAGGACTGTGCCGCGGAACGCCCAGAGCTCACGCAGCGCTTGGCGTAACGTCGGCCTGGCGGAGGCCTCGAGGACGACCTCAGCAACAGCAGGAGTCAGATGAAGGCGCCT
>JACXTT010004492.1_pt1 | contig 20697 bp, 13 predicted proteins | sample 9270951 | NCBI WGS metagenome assembly JACXTT01 (sample SAMN15532306, study PRJNA645909) | rock metagenome | isolation source: weathered quartz diorite | place: Puerto Rico | collected 2017-06-21
CGACGTCGCGGCTGGCGACCTTCTGGGCCAGCGCCGGCTCCACGCCGGCATCGGTCAGGGCCAGCATGCGCTCGGCCAGCGCCGCCGCATCGGCCTGTGGCAGCATCTCGGGCAACTGCGGCGTGAGCCATTGGGCGGCCTGCGTAAAGCGCGCCATGCCGGCTTCGGCAGTGCCGCCGGTGCGCAGGTAGCGGATAAACCAGAGGCAGGCCCGCTCCAGCAAACGGCCGACGTCGCCGAACATCCGCGCCTGCTCGGCATCGGCGATGCGGTTGTCCAGCGCGTCGATGTCCTGCCACAGCGCCGTCAGTCCGAACACATCGCGCGCGAACAGGCAGGCGCGCACGATATCGGCCGGCCGCGCGTCCGTTTCCTCCATCATGCGATGCACGAAGGTCGCGCCGATCCGGTTGACGAGCAGGTTGGTCAGGTGCGTGGCCAGGATCTCGCGGCGCAGCGGGTGGCGCTGCATGGCCTCGCCGTAGCGCTGGCGCAGCGGCACCGGGAAGTAGTCGACCAGCAAGTCGGCGACGAGCGTGTCTTCGGGCACATCCGAGGCAAGCAGTTCGTCGTAGAGCCACATCTTGCTGTACGCGAGCAGCACCGCGCGCTCCGGCGAGGTCAGCCCCTCGTCCGCGGCCTTGCGCTCGGCGATGTCTTCATCGCCCGGCAGGAATTCCAGCGCGCGATTGAGGCGGCCGGCGCGTTCCAGCCAGCGGATCTGGCGTGCCTCGCCATCGAGCAGCGCGGCGCCGTGGCGGCCCGCCACCGACAAGGCCTGGGTTTGATAGTAGTTGTCCTGCAGCACCAGCAGGCCGACTTCATCGGTCATCTCGGCCAGCAGCTTGTTGCGCTGTTTCTCCGTCATCTCGCCCTCGGCCACGACCTGGCCGAGCAGGATCTTGATGTTGACTTCGTGGTCCGAGCAGTCCACGCCGGCCGAATTGTCGATGGCATCGGTATTGATGCGTCCGCCGCGGCGCGCGAACTCGATGCGGCCAAGCTGCGTGAAGCCGAGATTGCCGCCTTCGCCAACCACCTTGCAGCGCAGCTCGGCGCCGTTGACGCGCACGGCGTCGTTGGTGCGGTCGCCGGCCTGCTGGTGCGTTTCCTGGCTCGACTTGACATAGGTGCCGATGCCGCCGTTGTACAGCAGGTCCACGGGCGCCATCAGGATGGCATGGATCAGCTCGGCGGGCGGCAGCGTGCCCGCGGTGACGCCGAGCACGGCTTGCACCTGCGGCGACAGGGCGATGGTCTTGGCCGTGCGCGGGAACACGCCGCCGCCGGCGGAGATGAGCTTGCTGTCGTAGTCGGCCCAGCTCGAGCGCGGCAGCGCGAACATGCGCGTGCGTTCCTGCAGGCTGGCCACGGGATCCGGGTCGGGATCGAGGAAGATATGGCGGTGGTCGAACGCCGCCACCAGCCGGATATGCGGCGACAGCAGCATGCCGTTGCCGAACACATCGCCCGACATGTCGCCCACGCCGGCCACGGTGAAGTCCGTGGTTTGCGTGTCGATGCCGATTTCGCGGAAATGCCGCTTGACCGATTCCCACGCGCCGCGCGCGGTGATGCCCATCTTCTTGTGGTCATAGCCGACCGAGCCGCCCGAGGCGAAGGCATCGCCCAGCCAGAACCCGTACTCGCCCGAGATCGCGTTGGCAAAATCGGAGAAGGTGGCCGTGCCCTTGTCGGCGGCAACCACAAGGTAGGGGTCGTTGTCATCGAGACGGATGACATCCGGTGGCGGCACCAGCGCGCCGGCCACGAGGTTGTCGGTCAGGTCAAGCAGGCCGCGCAGGAAGGTCTGGTAGCAGGCGATGCCTTCCTGCAGGAACGCGTCGCGGTCCGTCGGCGGCGGTGGCCGCTTGACGACGAAGCCGCCCTTGGAACCGACTGGCACGATCACGGTGTTCTTGACCATCTGCGCCTTCATCAGGCCCAGCACTTCGGTGCGGAAATCCTCGCGCCGGTCGGACCAGCGCAGGCCGCCGCGCGCCACGCGGCCACCGCGCAGGTGCACGCCTTCGACGCGCGGGGAGTAGACCCAGATCTCGAACATCGGGCGCGGCTCGGGCAGGCCGGGCACCTGTGACGGATTGAACTTGAACGAAACGTAGGGGCGTGGCTTGCCGTCGGTGTCGCCGTGGAAGTAATTCGTGCGCACGCTCGCGCTGACCACGCCGAGGAACAGGCGCAGGATGCGGTCTTCGTCGAGGTTCGGGACCTGGTCCAGCGCGGTCTCGATGTCGGCCAGCAGTTGCTGGCAGCGCGCCTCGCGCGTGGCGCTCGCGGCGGGGTCGAAGCGCGCGACGAACAGCGCCACCAGCCTGGCCGCGATGGCGGGATTGCCGGTCAGCGCGCGTTCGATGTACGCGTCGCTGAAGGTCGAGCCGACCTGGCGCAGGTACTTCGCATACGCGCGCAGGATGGTCACGTCGCGTGCGGCCAGCTCGGCGCGCAACACCAGGCGGTTGAGGTCGTCGTTCTCGATCTCGCCGTCCCATGCGCGCGCGAAGGCGTCTTCGAACAGCGCCTTGATGCGTTCGATATCGACATCGGCGCCGCTGGTGCTGTCGGCGATCTCCAGGCCGAAGTCATGGATCCAGACCGGCGCGCCGCTGTCGGGCTCGATCAGGTAGGGCCGTTCCTCGTCCACGCGCACGCCAAGGTGTTCGAGCATCGGCAGGCTGTGCGACAGCGCGATCGGCTCGCCGGCACGGTAGACCTTGAAACGGAACGCGCCCGGTACCGCTTCGATCGGGCGGTACAGGTTCATGGCGATGCCGTTGCCCTGCAGCGCCTGCTCCATCAATTCGATGTCGCGCACGGCGGTGCGAGCCGGATAGTCCTCGCGATAGCCGGCCGGGAAGGAGGCACCGTACTTGCCCAGCAGGCGGTTGCCTTGTTCCTCGCCGCGGCTTTCGTGCAGCGCTTCAGCCAGGTCATCCTGCCAGCGGCGGCTGGCCTGGACGATGCGCGCTTCCAGTTCCTGCGTATCGACCTGCGGCATGCTGCCGGGCTCGCCGCGCACGATGAGCTGGATGCGCGCGAGCGGCGATTCCGACAGCAGCGGCGTGAACTCGCAGGCGTTGCCGTGGAAGGCGCCCATCAGGAGCTTCTGGATCTTCTGGCGCAGGTCGGTGTTGTACTTGTCGCGCGGCACGAACACCAGGCACGACACGAAGCGGTCGAAGCGGTCGCGCCGCACGAACAGGCGCGTGCGCTGATGCTCCTGCAGCCGCAGGACGCCGATCGCGATATCGAACAGGTCGTCTTCGTCGATCTGGAACAGTTCGTCGCGCGGATACTGCTCGAGGATGGTCACCAGCGACTTGTACAGGTGGCCCTTGGTCAGGAAGCCGGCGCGGGCCAGGATATTCGCGCACTTGCGCCGCACCTGCGGAATCTCGGCGATCGGTGAGGTGTAGGCGGTGGACGTGTACAGGCCGACGAAGCGGCGCTCGCCGAACAGCTTGCCGCTGGCATCGAGCAGTTTCACGCCGATGTAGTCCAGGTAGCCGGGCCGGTGCACAGTGGAGCGCGAATTGGCCTTGGTCAGGAAGATCGGCGAACTGCCCTGGATGATGGCGGTGGCAGCGGGGGGCAGCGGCGTCAGGTCCTCGGCTTCGGGCGCGCGCAGGCTTTCGCGCAGGATGCCGAGGCCGGTGTCCGGAACGCCGCGCAGGAAATAACGCTGGTCTTGCGAGATGAGCTGGTAGTCGCGCTGGCCCAGGAAGGTGAAGTGGTTGTCGAGCATCCATTGCAGGAAGGCCCGGCCTTCGGTGCTGTCGGCACTGGCGGCGTCCTCGGACTGCGCCATGTTGCCGATCGTGGTCTCGGTGATGTCGCGCATGCGTTGCCAGTCTTCAACTGCGGCGCGCAAGTCGCCGAGCACCCGCGCAATGCCGCTGCGCAACGCTTCCAGCCGCGCCGCTTCGCCGGTACGGTCCACCTCGAAATGGATGAACGATTCCAGGTGCGATGCGCCGTTGCTACCGGCGCCACCGAGCTCGATTTTTTCGATGCCCCCTTTGTCCGCGCGCCATACACGGAACACCGGGTGAATCGCCGAGTGCAGCACCAGCCCCAGGCGGTTGATCTCCATGGTCACGGAGTCGACCAGGAAGGGCATGTCGTCGTTGACGATCTCGACCACGGTATGGTCGGAGTGCCAGCCATGCTCTTCCAGGTTCGGGTTGTACACGCGGATGCGCGCGGTGCCAGATACGAACTTCTGCGCGGTCTGCCAATGCGCCATCACGGCGCCGTACATGTCGGCAACTTCGCGATGGATCAGGTCATCGGAGTCGGTCTGGTCGTAGTAATGCCGCAGAATCGGTTCAAGCAGCTCGAACCCTGCCGCGGGCAAACGCTCCCGCGCGAACGCCAGCATTTCTTCCAGCAGGTGTGCGACTTTTTCTTCGTTTTCCTGCGGCATGGTGCCTCCTTGCGGTATAGGGGCGCGGCAGGCCCATGCCGCGCGCGTTGACGCAGGCGGTGCATGTGCCGGTGCATGCTCATACTTTAGGAAAAAACAGGACGGTGCGAGGGGAAAGTCGTCGCGGGCCCGAGCCCGCGTGCCGGCGTGGCGGCCGGCTGGTACCTGCGAGCGCCTTCAGGCACCCCGGATCAGGGGCACATCGTTCGGCTGGTGCCGGTGCCGGCTGCGCCTGCGCGGCTTGCGGCAGGGGGCACGGTCACGGGCTCGGCAGCCGCGCTGCGGCTGCGGCGCGCGGAATGATCGCTCAAGGTCAGTTTCATGCGCTGCAACAGCGTGCCCAGCGCCGCCCGTTCCTGCGAATTGAACGGCGATACCGAGACCGAGTGCAGTGCCTTCACCGCCTGCCACACGCGTTCGATGCGGCCCTCGGCCGCAGCGCTGACCCGCGGGGCGGCGGTATCGGAATATTCGACCCAGCCGTCGCGGTGCAACTCGCCCAGCATGCGTTCGGCGCCTGCAGCATCGATCAGCATGGCGGCAGCAAGCGGCTCATGACGCACGAAAGTGTTCTGCAGGATGGCCCGCAGCAAGAGCCATTTGCCGTAGTTGAGGCCGGAGGCCGAAAGGGTCTGTTCCAAAGCACCTTGCCAGGCGATGACCGCATCCACCAGGGCAAGGACAACCGGCTCGTTGGGTTCGAGTGGTTTGGTATGCATGAATTGGCGTCTCCTCATGTCTGTCGCCGACATTGCAACGCTCTTGGGCCGGAGCTTGGCCGGCCCGGGCGGCACAGGCGCCGCGCCTCGAAGTCAGGGTCTAATCGGGGCGGTCTTTCCTGATGCGGCAGACACTACCAGAAGCAATTGTGTTTTGTATGTTTCCTAGGGTTTGTCCTGTCCTGCCGTGACCGGAAGGCCCTTCCAGCCTGCGACGCAAGCGGCATGGCGGACACTTCAGGCTGGTCAGGCTATGAAAAACACGACTGGATTCTATGAATTTAAATCCGTGTTGGAATGTAGGGGCGTGGCTACACTGACTTTCCAACACCCGGCGCCACGCGCCGAGGGAGTGCACGGGCGGACGGAACCGCCCGGCAACTGGAGATATAGATGGTCAAGGAACGCATTCGCCTGCCGAGGCTGCTGGACAAGGTGGTTTCGGCCGACACGGCCGCCGAGCTCATCCGCGACGGCATGACGGTGGGCATGAGCGGCTTCACCCGGGCAGGCGACTGCAAGGAAGTGCCGTTCGCGCTGGCACGACGCGCCGCCACCGAGCCGCTGCGCATCACGCTGATGACCGGCGCCTCGCTCGGCAACGACATCGACAAGGTGCTGGCCCAGGCCGACGTGATCGCGCGCCGCCTGCCGTTCCAGTCCGATGAAACCCTGCGCCGCAAGATCAACGCGGGCGAAGTCATGTTCATCGACCAGCATCTGTCCGAGACCGTCGAGCAACTGCGCTCCGGCCAGATCGCGCCGGTGGACGTGGCCGTGGTGGAAGCGGTCGCGATCACCGAGCAGGGCGGCATCGTGCCGAGCACTTCGGTCGGCAACTCGGCCAGCTTCGCCATGCTCGCGCGCAAGGTGATCGTCGAGATCAACATGAACATGCCGCTTGCGCTCGAAGGCTTCCACGACATCTATTTCCCGGTGCAGCGCCCATACCGGCAGCCGATTCCGCTGATTTCGGCCGAGCAACGCATCGGCCTGCCATATATCCCGATCGATCCGGAGAAGATCGCCGCGATCGTCATCACCGGCAAGGACGACAGCCCGTCCAATGCGCTGCCGCCCGACCAGGGCACGCGCCAGATCGCCGGCCACCTGAGCGAATTCCTCGGGCGCGAGGTACGTGCCGGACGCCTGTCGCCGTCGCTGCAGCCGCTCCAGGCTGGCATCGGCACGATTTCGAATGCGGTGCTGCACGGACTGATCGACTCGCCGTTCCACGATCTCAAGATGTACTCGGAGGTGCTGCAGGACAGCACCATCGAGCTGCTCGACTCGGGCCGGCTCGCCTTCGCTTCGGCGTCTTCAGTGACGCTGTCGCGCCCGGTGTACCAGCATTTCCTGGCGAACCTGGAGCGCTACCGGTCGCGCCTGGTGCTGCGGCCGCAGGAGATCAGCAACCACCCGGAAATCCTGCGCCGGCTCGGGCTGATCACCATCAACACCGCGCTGGAGTGCGACATCTACGGCAACGTCAATTCGACGCACGTGCGCGGCACGCACATGATGAACGGCATTGGCGGCTCCGGCGACTTCGCGCGCAATGCGCACTTGTCGGTGTTTGTGACCAAGTCAGTGGCAAAGGGCGGCGATATCTCGAGCATCGTGCCGATGGTGGCGCATGTGGACCACACCGAGCACGATGTCGACATCATCGTGACCGAGCACGGCCTGGCCGACCTGCGCGGGCTCGCGCCGCGCGAGCGTGCCCGGCAGGTGATCGACAACTGCGCCGATCCGGCCTACCGCGACGTGCTGAACGACTACTTCCGCCGCGCCAGCCGCCTTGGCGGGCAGACGCCGCACCTGCTCGAGGAGGCGTTCTCCTGGCACATCCGCTACCGTGACCACGGCACCATGCGTGAAGCCGCGCCGCAGCAAGCGATGGCCGCCTGAACGGTAGCGTCCATCAGCAAAACAGCCCGCGCAAGCGGGCTGTTTTCGTTGGATAACCCGCTCCGGAGAGCGGGTTGGGGAAGCCTTACTGCGACTTCGCAGCAGGCGCCTTGGCGCCATCGGTGTACGGGTCGAACTTGCCGGCTTTGGCGCCATCCGTGTACGGGTCAGCCTTGCCGGCCTTGGCACCGTCGGTGTACGGGTCAGCCTTGCCGGCCTTGGCACCGTCGGTGTACGGGTCAGCCTTGCCGGCCTTGGCGCCGTCGGTGTACGGATCGGCCTTCTTGCCAGCCAGGTCGGACTGGGTCGACTTCTTGGCACCGTCGGTGTACGGGTCGAATTTGCCCGACTTGGCCGCGCTCTGGTTCGGGCTCGCCTTCTTCTTGGTGTGGCTGCCGCTGTACAGGTCGCCGCCCTCCGTGTAGTTCTTCTGCGCGTACGCAAGCTGGGTTGCACCGAAGGCGGCAAGCGCGGCAACGATCAGGGTCGGAACGGTCTTCTTGAGCATCTTCATCCTCGCGAGTGGCGGTCGCGCAGCGCCTGCGCGAACCAATTGGGGCCGAGTTTGGCGGATCAACAACGGCTAATGTACCGAGTCGGCGCTGGTCCGCAAAGTGAAACTTTCTTTTAAATGTATTGAACGCCTTCTTGGCCAGCCCCGTCCTGTGCAAGGTCAAATTGACACGGAATCCGTATCCGTACTCTGCCGATTGCGCGCGATTGTGAGTGATGAGCCATAAAAAAGGTTCATCGTCGTGCATGATCGCGCCGGCTGCTGGCCCCCAAGATGCCGGTCACCGGTGCCTGAAGAGGGGCAGCAGCGCCACAGGGAACGGACATTCCTGGGGTGTTCCTGTGGATGCGCAAGGCGTCCGAGTAATATGGCCAGAATATCAGCGCAATAAGCCACGGAAGGAGGCCTGTATGTCCACAAACAAGACACCCTCGGTCGACAAAGCCAACCGTCTGGTCGCATCATTCGCGCTTTGCATTGTCAGCACGCTTCTCACCGGCTTGGCGCACGCACAGGTTGTTGGCACCTGGTCGCCGGTGTCGCAATACGTCGAACAGGATGGGAAGCGCCTGGAGCCTTTCGGAAACGATCCGAAAGGCATCGTGGTCTACCAAGCAGATGGGCACTTCGTGCTCTACCTGCAGAAGGCCAATTTGCCGAGATTTGCCTCAAAAAACAGGCTAACCGGCACCGCTGAGGAGAACAAGGCGATTGTTCAGGGAAGCATTGCGTATTTCGGTCGCTATTCCATTGACGAGAGCTCAGCACAGATGCGAATTCACTACGATGGCAGCACCTTTCCAAACTGGGACGGAGAGGATCAGAGCCGCTTGGTCGCAGTCTCCAACGATCAGCTAAGAATCACGAGCCCAGCATCAGCAGTCGGCGGCGGATCGGTTCACCTCGTGCTCCGTCGTCTGAAATAGAAGCGCTTGTCCCTTGTTCAAGCGAAGAACTTCCATGTCCTGACGATACGGTCGTCGAGGCTTGATGTGCGACCACTCTGGCCTGCGGATTCAATCGGTCGATGCAACGCAATGAACACACTCACCGATCCATGACACATAGCGCAAGGTGCCCTTGCGCTATGCGGATCCGGCGACACAGCGTCATTTCTTTCGGGGATCGTCGGCTGGGTTAATGTAGGTGATACCCCACGGCCCGGTCACGTTGACCTGAATGACGGTTTCCTCCTTGGTCCAGCCAAAATGGTGCATCTTGGGCGGCATGACAACCATGCTGCCCGGGCCGAGAGGCGTGGTCTTCTCGGGATCCAGCTTGTCACCCATGCCCAAGTTGAACGTACCGGAAAGGATCGTCGTCCGCTCGACCCCGGGGTGAAAATGTGCAGGAACCTTCGTGTCTGCCGGAAATTTGATCCGGAACGTGAGTGGCCCCGTCTTATCCATTTTTCCTTCGATGACGGCGAGTTTGGCGTCGGCGTATCCGGGCAGATCCACCCACTGAATTTTGTCAGGAGTGACCACGCGTGCCTGCTCCACTGGCGCACTCGACGCCGCCGACATGTTCAGGCATACGCCCGTGACCAAGATCGCAATTGCGCAAGACTTGTTCTTCATATCCGGCTCCTTCCTATTGAATTGACCAATCTGGCCAAGGGGCACCGCATGCGGTCCGAACAGCGGTGCATGATCCCCAGCATCAGGCCCAAGAGGCAAACCATTGCCGTAGTGGGTTTCGTAATCTCTCGTGCATGCGGGCGCCTCAGCAATCACAGCCCGAGGTGTACCGCCGGATGAAACTGGCCTCGCGCCTGCGCGTTCTGGAACAGCACCGACACTCCCTCGCCATCGACCACCGCGATATCGGGCGCCTTGTCACCATTGAGATCGCCCACGGCAAGCGCGGTTGCGCCCTGAAAGCTCCCGATGCGGCTGGGTGGGAGGAACACTCCCGGTGTCGCGCCCTGCAAGTAGATCTGAATGCTTCCAGGATTCGACGGGGCGCCGCTCGCATTCGCCGTGACAAGGTCCGGCCTGCCGTCGCCATCGATATCGCCAATCTTGATGTCCATGGGCGCAGTGGCGGACGCATAGCTGGCTGCCTGCAGGAAGCGGCCAGCGGCGAGCGGATCCTGCAGGAGAACCGAGATGCTTGGGTTCGAGCCGTTCGGCGCCCCCATGTTCGCGACAGCCAGGTCAGGCTTGCCGTCTCCGTTCAAGTCGCCCACCGCGATCGCGACGGGTTGCAGGCCAACGGTGTACTCGGTCGGCGACAGGAATGTGCCGGGGTGGGTAGCGTCCTGAAGAAAGATCCGCACCGTGCCCGGCACCGTGCCAGAGCCGCTGTCGGCGGAGGAAACGACAGCGATATCCAGCCTGCCGTCGCCATTGAAGTCGGTCAGCGCGACTGACACGTTACCGGTAGCGGTAGATAGCGACTGCGACAAGCTGAACGTGCCGCGCTGCGTTGCGCTTTGCGTGAACACCTGAACCGACGGACCCGCTGAACCAGGGGTCGCCACCGTGACAACATCAGGCCTGCCGTCACCATCGATGTCGCCGACCGCGACGTCATTGATGACATGCGACCCGATCCCTACAAGTTCAGGCGCGAGAAAAGCGCCCGGCGCAGCCGGGTTGTGCAGCAGGACGACGAAATTATTCGGTACGAGGGTGCCTGGACTGGTGTGCTGGCTGCCTAGCACGATATCGTTCTTGCCGCTGCCTTCGAGGTCTGCGACGGCAAGGCCTGCGGGATCGAACTCTGCTGGAAACCGGACGCTTGGTGAGAACGTCCCCGGGGACTGCGGCACTTGGGCGAGGATAGCGACGAACGCCGGATGCGGTGGCGCAGCGCTGATCGTCGCAGCGGAAACGATCAGGTCTGGCAGGCGATCCTGATTAATATCGCCGATGGCAATATTGGCCGGAGAGACGAAGGCTGGAATGATATCGCCACCTCCCCCACCACCGCCGCCGCAACTCTGAATCGCGCCGGCCACGGTCGCCCAGAAAGCCATGCGAAGCGCGACCCGCGCTGCGGAAATTTCGTGCGCTCCGGTGGGCGCGGCGTTCCGGTGAATCGAGACGCGCATATCACACCTGTTCTTTTTGGTGTCCGGTGACATCCGGCGTGAGCAGCGCGGGCCTTTCCTGACTGCCCTGGGGGTGGATTCAGTATAGAAGTGCTTGCCCCCATGCAGTCCGAAATTGACCACCATTCTGGGACGGCCGAGATCCTCCCCGCAAATCGGCGATGAGCCATAAAAAAAGCCGGCTGTTCAAGCCGGCTTTTTGCTGGGCGCTTGCCCTTATTCGAGCGTGATGTTCTGGTCGTGCGCAATCTTCTTGCGCAGGTCCAGTTCCCGCTTGATCTGGGCGGCGTACTGCGCCGACGTATTGCCGTCGGGGTACGCGCCGCTGTCCGCCAGGCGGCGCTTGACTGCCGGATCCTGCAGGGCCTTGACTGCCGCATCGTGCACACGCGCGACGATGGCGGCAGGCGTGTTGGCCGGCGCGACCAGTCCATACCAGGCCATGTTGTTCATGTCCTTCATGCCCGCTTCGGCGAAGGTAGGCACGTCGGGCAGGCCTTCCACGCGCTTGGGCGCGGCCACGGCCAGCGCGCGCAGCTTGCCGGTCTGGATGAACGGCATCGAGGACGGCAGGTTGTCGAACTGGACGTTGACCTGGCCGGCGAGCGTGTCATTCAGCGCGGGGCCCGATCCACGGTACGGGATGTGGACCATGTCGGTCTTGGTGATGTCCTTGAACAGCTCGCCATCGAGATGCGAAATGCTGCCCTTGCCGGCCGACGCGTAGCTGTATTTGCCGGGGCTGGACTTGAGCAGCGCGACAAATTCCTTCAGCGTCTTGGCGGGGACCTTCGGGTTGACCGTCAGCACGTTCGGCACGTTCACCAGGTTGGTGATCGGCGCGAAGTCCTTGATCGGGTCATAAGGATTGCGGGCATTGGTGGCCGGGTTGGTGGCCATCGTGCTCACGGTGGCAATGCCCAGCGTATAGCCGTCGGGCGTGGACTTGGCCAGTGCATCGGCACCGATCACGCCGCCGCCGCCGCCGCGGTTTTCCACCACGACGGGTTGACCCAGTTCGCGGCCGAGCGCGTCCGATACGGCGCGTGCCACGATGTCGGTGGTGCCGCCGGCCGCGAACGGCACGATCAGGCGGATCGGCTTGGTCGGGTAGCTCTGCGCCTGGGCGCCGCCATGGAACAGGCCGAGGGCCGCGATGCAGGCTGCTGCGCCTGCGTTGAGAACTGCTTTCAAGGAGTGCCTCCGTTCTTCATTCACTGATTGTCGCCGGCCGGATACTTTGGGCGTTCTTCTAGGCGATTCTGAGTCGCTTGTGCTTGTCGGTGAATCATCCGGTCCTGGCTCGGCAGGCTGGCCATCGTTGTGCGAAACCAGCCCACAACGTCGCGAAGATATGGTTCCGCGATGCGGAACGACGTTCCGTGTTGTGCGCCGTCGGCATTTCAACAGGGAAAGGGCGGGGAGTGGTATCGGTAAGAACCCGTGTATCAAGAAATTTCGGGGCCTGCCGTGGGGACGAGAGGGGGCGCCTCGACAAGAAATCGATAAGAAGCGCCCAAAGCAAAAAGGCCAACCTTGAGGTTGGCCTTTTCTGGAATTCGCTGGTGGGGCGTGAGTGACTCGAACACTCGACCTACGGATTAAGAGTCCGCTGCTCTACCAACTGAGCTAACGCCCCAACGAAGAAAAAGATTTTAGCAAGGTATCTAGTAAGACGCAATAGGGAAGGCGAACTTTCTTTTCCGGCACTCGCGGCTACAATGCCGAGCTTCCTGATGCGCCTCAGTCATGCCGACGGCGCGACGCCCAGACACCCGCCATGCATGCCCGGATCCTGCGCTATCTAGACGAAGTGGTACGCCGCGGCTCCATCCGCAAGGCGGCGGAATATCTGCACGTGGCGCCAACGGCGATCAACCGGCAGATCCTCGACCTGGAAGCGGAGTTGGGCGCGCCGGTGTTCGAGCGCATCCACCGACGCCTGCGCCTGACCCCGCTTGGCGAGATGGTCCTTGCGCACGTCCGGCAGACCTTGCGCGAACACGAAGCCTTGCGCGAACGGATCGAAGAATTCAAGGGCGCCCGGCGCGGTGAAGTGACGGTGGCGGCAACCGCGGGGCTGGCGGGATCGTTGCTGCCATCGCTGGCGCATGAATTCCGCCAGCGCTATCCGGGCGTCGTCGTGCGCGTGGTGGATCTGCCTGTTGCGGAGATCGCGATGGCCGTGGAGCAGGGCGAGGCTGACCTTGGCCTCGGCTACGACTTGCCCGCTGCCCCGGCGCTGCGCGTACTGACGACGAGCGACTGGCAGATCGGCGCCGTGGTGCCGCCTGGCCACGCGCTGGCGGCGCAGCCGTCGGTGCTGCTCAGCGAATGCGTCGGCTATCCGCTGATCCTGCCGGCGCCATCGCTTTCCATCCGCGCCATCCTCGACGATGCCTTTGCGCGCAATGCCATCGACGTGACGCCGGCCGCCGAATCGACCTCGATGGCGCTGATCCAGCGTCTGGTCATGCTGGGCAGCGGCATCGCCCTGCTCAATCCGCTCGACATCATGGAGGAACGCGCGCGCGGCGCGCTGGTGCTGGTGCCGCTGCGCGACCGCTACCTGAAGCGCCAGACGCTCGCGCTGGTGGCGCGCGCGCACGGCGCGCTCAGTCCGGTGGCCGAGCTGATGGCAGGGAGTATCGGCGCCTCGCTGGCGGCGCTGTTCGCGCCAGGGCGCTAGCGTCCCGGTTTTGCCGGGCATTGTGACGTGTCCACTTTTTGTGGACACGGTTGGCGAAATTCTGCGCTTTCAGATTGACGGAGCGGGTCGTAGACTCACCTCATGCCAATTTGCCGGAGCCTTGCCGAGATGACCCTGATTGCCCTGAATGCCGATGTGCTTGTCACCATGGATGCGCAACGGCGAGAAATCCCCGACGGCGCGCTGGTTGCCGACGGTCCTGCCGTGCAATGGGTCGGGGCCACGGCGGACTTGCCGCCCCAATATCGCCGCATGGTCGACGACGGCACGGCGCAGATCATCGACCTGCGCGGGCACGTGGTGATTCCGGGCCTGGTCAATACGCACCATCACATGTACCAGAGCCTGACCCGGGCGGTGCCCGCGGCGCAAGACGCCGAGCTGTTTTCCTGGCTGACCAACCTCTACATGCTGTGGTCGCACCTGACGCCGGAGATGATCCGCGTCTCGACCAAGACCGCGATGGCCGAGCTGATGCTGTCGGGCTGCACGACGACGAGCGATCACCTGTACCTGTATCCGAACGGTTCGCGCCTTGATGACTCCATCGCCGCCGCGCAGGAAATGGGCATGCGCTTCCACGCGGCGCGCGGTTCGATGAGCGTCGGCCGCAGCAAGGGCGGCCTGCCGCCGGATGTGGTGGTGGAGGAGGAGGCCGCCATCCTGCGTGACAGCCAGCGCCTCGTGGAGCAATACCACGACGGCTCGCGCCACGCGATGCTGCGCATGGTGCTGGCGCCTTGCTCGCCGTTTTCCGTGTCGCGCGATCTCATGCGTGAATCAGCGGTCATGGCGCGCCACTATGGCGTGTCGCTGCATACGCACCTGGCCGAGAACGACAATGATATTGCTTACTCGCGCGAGAAGTTCGGCATGACGCCCGCGCAGTACGCCGAAGATCTCGGCTGGGTTGGCCACGATGTCTGGCATGCCCACTGCGTGAAGCTCGACGACGAAGGGATTGCGCTGTTTGCGCGTACCGGCACCGGCGTCGCGCATTGCCCTTGCTCCAATATGCGGCTCGCCTCGGGCATCGCGCCGGTACGCACGATGCGCGATGCCGGGGTCAAGGTTGGCCTGGGCGTGGATGGCAGTGCCTCGAACGATGGCGCGCACATGCTTGGCGAGGCGCGCCAGGCCATGTTGCTGCAGCGTGTGGGGTATGGTCCGGCGGCCATGAGCGCGCGCGAAGCGCTGGAGATTGCCACGCTCGGCGGTGCGCGTGTGCTCAACCGCGATGACATCGGTGCGCTGGCGCCGGGCATGTCGGCTGATTTCGTGACATTCGACATGTCGGCGGTGGGCTTTGCCGGGGGCGGGCATGACCCGGTCGCGTCGCTGGTGTTCTGCACGCCCGCAAATGTGGCGACCAGTGTGATCAACGGACGCGTGGTGGTTCGTGACGGCGAACTGCTGACTACCGACTTGCCGGTCGTGTTGTCGCAGCACCGCCAGCTCGCGCGTACGCTGTTCGAGCGCGCACGCGACGGCGGCGCCTGAGCCTGGGCGTATCGCGGCGCCTGTCAGTGGCAGGCGCCGAACAAAGATAAGCGATAAGCGGGCGGAAAAAACAAAAGGCCGGAAGCGTCTGCTTCCGGCCTTTTGCTGTGTATTCGCTGGTGGGGCGTGAGTGACTCGAACACTCGACCTACGGATTAAGAGTCCGCTGCTCTACCAACTGAGCTAACGCCCCAACGAAGAAGAAGATTCTAACATGATTTTGGAAATTGTCAAACACCCGCGTGCTTCAGGGAAGTTCGGGTGCGGACAAGCTCAGCGCCTTGCGGCGTCCGCATCGCTCCGCAAATCGAGGGAACCGGTGCCCCGGTCCGGCGGTCATTCGATTGAGTAGGTCAGCGAATGTCGACGCATACGATATGGCTCCGGCCATGTTAGGATGTTTCTCCACTTGCATATGGAGGGCTGCACCGATGGATATCAAGTTCCAAGAGCAAGAGCGCTACGATATCAATAACGAAGGCTTGTTGTTCCACGCCATCGTCAATGGCGAACAGGTAACGTGCGTCGTGACTCGCGAAGCACTGTGGGAAGGATTCAGCGCGGACCAGGTCCTGTCGCTGGAAGAAGCCTTCCGCGCCGGCCGCGACACTATCGAGCGTGCAGCGGTGGTGCTGATCGAACAGGGCGTCCCGCAGCCGGTCGTGGTCAAGCGCGCACACGTGGCACCGGTCTGATTCGGATGGATGCCCCGGCCAGCCGAAGGCAAGCCGCGGGCGCCCATCTCGCATCAGTCTCATTCCGGTAGGGCCGTTCACAGCAGCAGTCCGCTACTGTCCGCCACTGCCAAGCCGTCTTGCCCAGCGGCATCCGGTTTCTCCGGTGCCAATCTCCCGCTTTCAGCAAACCAGGTACCCGTTTCTGACGCTGCCGTCACAGCGCTTCTGCGTGCGTTGGCGCGCCGGGGCGCTGCGCGCACTCTTCGAAGATGCGTACCTGGCACTGCGCGCAGACCTCGGGCGAAAGCTGCGCGATGATCGTGTGCAGCGCCTGGCGCTTGGTCGGGAAGACGTGGTCCGGACCCAGCTTGGCGGTGAAGCCGGTCTGTTCCCAGGTCTGCAGCACCTGCGTGCGCGGACGGTGGAAGTACAGGTCGCCGCCGGCGGCGCGCCGTTCGGACAGCTCGGCCTCCCACATTTCCGCTCCGGCCAGGTCGATGAAATTCATGCTCTTGGTCATGGCCAGCAGGTGCTTCTGGCTGGCATTGACGGTGCGCAGCCAGTGCAGCCGATCCGTCACGTACTGCACGGCGCCGAAATAGATGGCGCCTTCCATGCGCAGCAGCTTGAGTTGCGGGCACTCCGGCTGCGGCCGCTGCAGCTCGTCCAGCGGCGTGAAGCGGCGGTCCGGGTCGTCGGCGTTGGGCACCAGGCTGCGCACCGCCGGCCGTGAGGTGCGGTACAGGTAGGCGACCAGCGAAAGGATGGTGCCGAGCAGCACCGCCATCTCCAGGCGGATCACCAGCGTGGCGGCGAAGGTGCCCACCGCGATGGCGAATTCGGTGCGGCTCAGCGCGGCAATGCGGCGCAGGCGGGCAAAGTCGAACAGCCCCCACGCCACCAGCAGCAGCATGGCCGCGATCGCGGCTAGCGGAATCTGCGCGAGCAGCGGCGCGCTGACAGCCACCAGCGCCACCAGCCACAGGGCCGAGAACACGCTCGCCAACGGGGTCTTCGCACCGGCTTCGAAGTTGGGCACCGAACGGTTGAGCGAGCCGCACGAGATATAGCCGGAGAACAGGCCGCCGGCGATATTCGACAGCCCCTGGCCGATGAATTCGCGGTTGGCGTCGATATGCTGGCCCGAACGCAGTGCCACCGCCTTGGCGATCGAGATCGACTGGCCCAGGGCGACGATGGTCAGCGCCGAGGCAATGCCAAGCAGGTCCGGCACACTGCGCCAGGAGATATCCGGCACATGGAAGCTTGGGATCGCCGAGGGGATCGATCCGACCACATTGACATGGTGTCCGCCACCCCAGCCGGTCCGGTTCAGCAGCAGGGCCACACCGTAGCCGGCCATCAGGCCCAGCAGCATGAACGGCAGCCGCTTGCCCAGGCGCTTGCACAGCAGCGTTGCGCCGAGCGTGACGGCGCCGACGGTGGCAGCGCCCCAGTTGATGGCCGCCAGGTTGTCGAACAGGAAATGCAGCACGCCGAATGCGCTGGTGCCGGTGGGCACCGCCAGGCCGAACAGGTCCTTGAGCGCGTACAGGCCGATCAGCGTGGCTGCGCCGCATGTGAAGCCGAGCAGCACGGACGGCGAGATGAAGTTGGCCAGCGTGCCCAGCCGCAGCGTGCCGACCGCGAACTGCATCAGCCCGACCAGGATGGTGACCGACAGCGCCAGGCCGATATACGCGGGGCTGCCCGCGAATGCCACGGGACTCAGCATGGCGAACAGCGCCAGCGAGTTGGCGTTGGTCGGGCCTGACATCACGTGCCAGCTCGATCCGAACAGTGCGGCGATGATGCACGGCACCACGGCCGTGTAGATGCCGTACTGCGGCGGCAGCCCCGCCAGCGTGGCGAACGCCACGCCCTGCGGCAGCACCAGCACGGCGCCGAGCAGTCCCGCTACCACGTCCGCGCGCAAGGTGGCGCGGGAGACGCGCTGGGTCCAGGGCAGCAGGCGCTGCAGCCGGGCGGCGGGGCTGGTTGCGGAGGCAGTCATGGGTGAGGTCGGGTTGGCTTGCGGGCGTCGGCGGCGTACTGCGCCATGACTGCGGTGGCCGGCGCGGATTCACGGAGCGGCCATGGCAAGCGGGGGCGGTGATGATGGCGGGGGCGGGCCAGGGTCATGGCGGCAGTGTAGCCGCCCCCGCCGTGCGCCGCGAGCCGGGCTTGCCCCGACTTGCGAGCGCGTGGCAGGCGGTTCAGCCGCGGTTGAGCGTGGCGACGACCGGGGTGTGGTCGGACGGCTGTTCCCAGGTGCGCGGCACGCGGTCGATCAGGCAGGCGGAGCAACCGCCAGCCAGCCCCGGCGACAGCAGGATATGGTCGATGCGCAGCCCGGCATTGCGCCGGAACCCGAGCATTCGGTAGTCCCACCAGGAGAACGACTTCTCCGGCTGCTCGAACATGCGGAAGGCATCGGCCAGGCCCAGTTCGACCAGCGCGGTGAAGGCCGCGCGCTCCTGCGGCGAAACCAGGTTCTGGCCTTCCCATTTGGCGGGGTCGTGCACGTCGCGGTCTTCGGGCGCGATGTTGAAGTCGCCCAGCAGCGCGAGCCGCGGATACTTCACCAGCTCTTCGCGCAGCCACGCCGTCATGGCTTCGAGCCACTTCAGCTTGTAGACGAACTTGTCCGAATCCAGCGCCTGCCCGTTCGGGAAATAGGCGCAGACCAGCCGGATGTCGCCATAGGTCGCGGCCACGACGCGCTGCTGCGCATCTTCAAAACCCGGGATGTTGCGCACCACGTCGGTCGGACCGGGCATGCTGGCATCTCGCGCGAGGATGGCGACGCCGTTGTACGTCTTCTGGCCGGTGTAGACGCTGTGGAAACCGGCGTTCTCCAGCTCAGCGAGCGGATACTTGTCGTCCGGCAGCTTCAGTTCCTGCAGGCACAGCGCATCGATCGGCGCGCCGGCCTGCTCCTGTTCCGCCAGCCATTGCAGCACCTGCGGCAGGCGGACCTTGAGCGAGTTGACGTTCCAGCTGGCGATACGCAGCGGGCCGGAGGCAGGCAGCGCCGCGCTCATGCTGCCATGCCTCCGTGGCGCAGCAGTGCATCGATCTGCGGCGCGCGGCCGCGGAACGCGACGAAGGAATCCATGGCGGGGCGGCTGCCGCCGACCGACAGGATCTCGCGCTGGTAGCGCGCGCCGGTTTCGCTGTCGAGCACCGTGCCCGAAAGCTGCGCGGCTTCTTCGAACGCGGCATACACGTCGGCCGACAGCACTTCGGCCCACTTGTAGCTGTAGTAGCCCGCGGCATAGCCGCCCGCGAAGATGTGGCTGAAAGTATTGGGCCAGCGTGACAGCGGGTACTGCGGCACCACGTGCACGCGATCGTTGATCTCGCGCGAAAGGTCCAGCACGCTCTGCGCGCCCTGCGGGTCGAAGTCGGTGTGCAGGTGCATATCGAACGACGAGAACACGATCTGGCGCAGCGTCATCATGCCGTTCTGGAAGTTCTTCGCCGCCAGCATGCGATCGAACAGCACGCGCGGCAGCGGCTCGCCGGAGTCGACGTGCTGCGTCATGCCGGTCAGCACCTCATATTCCCAGCAGAAGTTCTCCATGAACTGGGACGGCAGTTCCACCGCATCCCATTCCACGCCGTTGATGCCGGACACGCCCAGCTCGCCCACCTGCGTCAGCATGTGGTGCAGGCCGTGGCCGAATTCATGGAACAGCGTGATGACTTCGTCGTGCGTGAACTGTGCCGGCTTGTCGCCGACCGGTGCCGAGAAATTGCACGTGAGGTAGGCCACCGGCGTCTGCACCTTGCCGTCGGCGAGGAGCTTGCGGCCGCGCGCGTCATCCATCCACGCGCCGCCGCGCTTGCCTTCGCGCGCATAGAGGTCGATATAGAACTGGGCCAGCAGCTTGCCGTCGGCCGCATTCACGCGAAAGAAGCGCACGTCCTTGTGCCAGGTCTGCGACTGGTCGGGCTGGATCTTCACCGAGAACAGTTTCTCGACCGCGCCGAACAGGCCTTGCAGCACCTTGGGCTCGGGGAAGTACTGCTTCACCTCGTGCTCCGAGAACGCATAGCGCTGTTGGCGCAGCTTTTCGGAGGCGTAGGCGACGTCCCACGGCGCCAGTTCGGGCAGGCCCAGCTCGGCGGCGGCGAAGGCCTTGAGCTCGGCCCAGTCCTGCTCGGCATACGGGCGCGCCTTGACCGCGAGTTCGTCAAGGAACTTCAGCACCTCGGCCGGCGACTCGGCCATCTTCGGCACCAGCGAGACTTCGCCATAGCACTGGTAGCCGAGCATCTGCGCTTCTTCGCGGCGCAGCGCGAGCTGCTCGCGCATATTGTCCGTGTTGTCCCAGTCGGCCTGGCCGCTGCCGTATTGCGCGCCCTGTTCCGAGGCGCGGGTCACGTTGGCTTCGTACAGGGTCTGGCGCAGCGCGCGGTCGTCCGCGTACTGCAGCACCGGGAAATACGAGGGGAAGTGCAGCGTGAACTTCCAGCCGGCCTTGCCATCCTTGTCCGCCGCGTGGCGGGCAGCTTCCCTGGCGTCGTCGGGCAGGCCCGACAGTCGTGCCGGGTCTTCGATGATCAGCGCGTAGGCGTTGGTGGCATCCAGCACGTGGTCGGAGAACGCCTTGGACAGCTGTGCCTGCTGTTCCTGGATTTCGGCAAAGCGCGGCTTCTTGTCCTCGGGCAGTTCGGCGCCGCCCAGGCGGAAGCCGCGCAGCTCGTTGTCGATGAGTTGGTGGCGCGCGGCGCTCATGCCGGCGAAATCGGGGCTGGCTGCAAGCGCCTTGTACTTTTCATAGAGCGCCAGGCTCTGGCCCAGCGACGACCAGAATTCGGTCATGCGCGGCAGGTTGTCGGCGTGGGCCTTGCGCAGTTCCGGCGTATCGGCGACCGCGCTCAGGTGGCCCACCACGCCCCAGGCGCGGCCCAGCGGCTCGGTGGCGGTTTCCAGTGCTTCCACGGCATGGGCCCAGTCGGACGGTGTGGCCGGGTCTTCAGCGCGCGCCACGGCTGCCTGTGCATGCTCGAGCAGCACGTCGAGCGCGGGGCTGATGTGCTCGGGGCGGATCTCGGAGAAGCGCGGCAGGTCGGTGAAGTCCAGCAGTGGATTGTTGACGGCTTGGTCCATGGCGGTTCTCGGTTGTCTGGCCTGAAGAGGCAATGGCTTGCAGAT
>JACXTT010004493.1_pt1 | contig 20695 bp, 14 predicted proteins | sample 9270951 | NCBI WGS metagenome assembly JACXTT01 (sample SAMN15532306, study PRJNA645909) | rock metagenome | isolation source: weathered quartz diorite | place: Puerto Rico | collected 2017-06-21
GGACGAGACCCCTGGTTGCGCAGCGCCCATACCCTAATCACGCTCGGTCGCCTGGCTGATCGCTCTTTGATTTCGAAAGAGGAGCATTCGCAACTTTCGGATGCTTATCATTTTCTGCGGGCGCTTGAACATCGACTGCAAATGGAGCACGGACTGCAAACGCACACACTTCCGAACGACGCTGGGCGTCGTGAACTTATCGCGCGTCGCATGAACTTCTCGAATGGTTCGCAGTTTGAAGCCGCGCTAAGCAAGCACACTGACGAGGTTCGCTCCGCATTCGAACGGGTTTTTGCCGTAGAGTCTTCGGCTCTCGCTCGCCCTAAGATCGATGTCTCACAAGAGCACGATTCAACTGCGTCTGCAGCGTCGCTATTGGCTAAACATGTCGCCGCAAACGATGAGTCCACGGCAAGATTAGCTGCACTTATTAGCGATGACATCACTTCCTCCGAAAACTTACAGCGGGCAGCTACGTCTCTCGCACGGATTGCTGTCTCGTTGGAAAAGGAAGAACCTCCGCAGCGGCTTTCTGAACCCGAGGCCCGCGCGCTGGTACGTTTTTGTGGCGTATCAGAGATGTTCGGCGAGATGATCGCTAACCGTCCGTCCCTAATCCATTCATTGCCGGTGAGTGAATCACCGCCGCCGCAAAAATATGCTGACGAATTGGAATCGGCGATCGATGTTAGCGATTCGTTCGCTGCGGATCTGGACGCGCTGCGGCGCGCCTGGTCGCGTTTGCTAATTGAAACTGGCGCGCGTGATGCTGCTAACCGGACGACTCTGCCCGAGGTAAATCGATCGTTAACCGCACTGGCAATCGCCAGCATGCATTGCGCTTTGAGAATTGCCGTGCGCGAAATGAAGCGGCGCCATCAGGGCATTGACGAGTTTCGCGTAGCGGTCCTCGGTCTGGGACGGCTGGGCAGTGGCGGAATGGATTATGGCTCTGATTTGGACATCGTCGTCGTGTTTGATGGCGAGACGGCATCGCCGGTTCCCGGGCTGACTCACACCGAAGCCTATATGCGCTTCACTGAATTGTTTGTCGCGGCGCTTTCGAGCGTCACTCGCGAAGGCTATCTGTACCGGGTTGATTTGCGTCTGCGGCCCGATGGAAAGAAGGGGCCGCTCGCGTCGAGTGCTCAAGCGTTCACCACTTACATCGAAAAACGTGCGGGCATTTGGGAATGGCTTGCGTACGTGAAGCTGCGCGCGGTGGCGGGCGATTTGGAATTTGGCCGCGGGCTTGAGTCTCAAGTTCGATCTCGGATTCACGAGTTGGGCCACCAAACCGACGCTAACCAGTTGCGGGCGGAAACGCGCCGGGTGCGCGAGCGCCTCGAGAAAGAGAGAGCGCTGCGCCCGAACACCGGCGTCAGCATCAAGCATGGCCAGGGCGGCATGCTGGATGTTTACTTCGCCACCCGTTATTTGCAGTTGCGGGACAACGTGCCTGATGATGAGAATGATCGGAGCACGGCGCAGAGTCTCAAACGCTTGCGCGATACCGGGTCACTGGACGAAGAGACATTCGCTGAGTTGAGCAACGGTTATCGCTACCTTCGTTCGGTTGATCATCAAGCGCGCCTGGTGGTGGGCAGATCCGCGGCGCTACCTTTGCCTCAGCAGTCAGCGTTTGCGGACATTGCGCGGAGACTTGGCTGCGCCGGCGCGGAAGACCTGTCGTCAGAATTGGCCACACAAATGAGCAGCATTCATCGCGCGTACGAACGAATCATGAGCGAGGAATCGAATTGATATGGAGATGACTAATCAGTGTCTAAGTTGCGGCACAGGCAAACTTCGTTCATGGAATGAGCTTAGCGACGAAGATCGCGAAGTCATAAAGCGTTTGCCCGCGTCCGCGGATTATTCCCTGGAAGACCGTAAAGCGCGTCATCGCTGGTGCACCCGCTGCTGGTATGAAGAAACATCCGCCCGGCCGCAAAATGTTTGACGAGTGACGAGTGACGAGTGAAAAGATGATGAATTATTACTTCAAGCTCCTTGCAACTAACCCTGTGTTTACTGCTGATTACCAACCTCTAACCTCTAACCTCTAATCTCTATTCCATGTTTCGCATCAAGTCCTCATTCAAAGACAAAATCGAAATCAAGGCGCCAGTGCCGGTGGTGCGCAATTTCTTTTCTAAGCTCACCAACTTCACGGACATGCTCCCCGGCGTCGAGAGCATTCGTCGCGAAACTGCCGGGGTCATGCGCTGGACAATTGCCACCGACACTCCGGTCGGCAACGTGCGCTTTTCATTTCCCGTGCGCGAGACTTCGCCGACTGTAAACACCATTGAATGGTCGCCGGCGTTGCATGAAGATCAAAACCTGCTCAGATACTCGTTGAGACTGGAAGAGCAAAATGGAGGTACGCTCGTTGATGTGTCTCAGCAGGTTGAACTGCGTAGGAAGCGGGCGTGGGAACTGCACCCCGGCGTCGCTCTAATGGGAGAGACCCGGCTGAATAACGCTCTGAGTAAACGCATCAACGCCGCGATTGAAGATTTTCTGGTGAGAGTGAAAGAAAAGCTGGAAAAGAATCAGCCGCAGATTAACGCGGATAGCCGCGGATGAAAACCGATAGCCACAAAAAAGCACAAAAGGCACAAACAGAAAATTCATCGGCGCTGTTGCAAGCACGAGTCTTCTTTTGTGCTTTTTGTGCCTCTTCGTGGCGGGTTCTTTCTCTCTTATCAGCGTATATCCGCGTTCATACGCGGCTCATTTCTACCGCCCATAACTAATCATGTTCGCCAGCATGCGATACGAGCCGGGAATTCCGCCGCGCAGTTCGCGATACCAAACCATGCTCGTATAGATATAGTGACCTTTCCCGTAATCGGCCACCAGCAATCCACCCTTCAAAGGCTGCTCGCCCGGATCGTTTGATTGCAGGAGCGCGTGAAACTGCGGGTCCCACTCACGCGGATAGTAAAGTCCGCGCTCCTGAATCCAGCCAACGAAATCGTCCTGGCCCATCTTGTTCGGTGAATTCAGCAGTGAATGATCAGGCTCAAGAAAAGTTATCGGCGCATTTTCATCCGTAACGCGCTCACCGCCAAGAATCAATTTGTATGGCGCAAGCTGTGGCCGGTTGCGACGTTCGTCAGGATTCCACTCATCCGATTTGTGGTAGAAAACGATCAGATTCCCGCCCGCGTTCGCGTAGTCGAGCAGCTTCTGATTCACCGCGATCAGCTCTGGCCTCGATTCATAGACGCGATTGTCAACAATGACCGAGGTAAACCTCGATAGATCCGTTGACTTCACATCGTCGACGCTCAACTCTTGGGATTCCACACCGAGCGCATTGAGCGCGTTCGGCAGACTGAAATCGAACCCGCGGATGTAGCCAACACGCAGGTTCCGAGCGACTTGTGCGTTGGCGAAAAAAACCGGCACGTTCGCTGAACCTTTAGACGGACCTGAGAGATTGAACGTCAACGTTTCATTTTGAGCGGGAAGATTTTGCGTCAACCGGACCTCTATGTCCTTTGCCGATTGAGCCGCGAGATGGACGGGAAGGTTTGCGTTAAAGCTCTGAAGCTTGCCATCAAAAGGTGTGTCCTGATGGTTCTTCAAGCGCACCACGAATGTTTGCGGCTGGGCGCGCGTCGTCGGCGTTACCACGAGCAGCGATGGGGTGACCTGTTGAATTTCAACTGGTGGCGCCACGTCAACTCGTAACGGAAGATCAATCCCAAGTTTGGTTTGATCAATCTCGTATTCGCAACGCAGATTAAGATTCAACCCCAGTCCCGTCGGCTCGTATAGATGCTGGGCCAGCGGCACATTGGTCTTTGCACTATTGGGAATCTCGACCTTGTCGGTGAGCGTGAAAGAGTTTCCGGGTGAGAGAGGTCGTTCGGTTGTTAGACGCGAATGATTGACCCGCACATCTGCCGCCCGATTCTCAGCGGACTTCGCTGTCGCCGAAGCTGAGCCGCAGTTCGTCACCGTCACTCGCTCGCTACCGCCATTCACGATCTTGATCGGAACATTGAGACTGGAATTCGCGACCACAGTCTTCGTAGGCAATTGAGTCTCGACGTGCAATCCTGAAATAAAAGCGGCCGCGATTTCCATCTTGCCCCGCGTTAATTCCCGACGATGAGGATCGGCGAGACCGGCCGAGTTGCCGGCATAGTTTCCTTTGCGATACGTCTCAATGATCGCTTCTTTCGTTCGCTCCGGATTCTTCAATGCGTCTGAAGGAGTTGTTAGATCGGGAAGCGGTAACTGTTGCGCAACTGCCGCCGGCAACTGCAATCCATCAAGAAAATTCTGCGACTCTGGCGCCGGCATCGGCGCGGCGCCTTTCGCTTCGCGTACGAGCATGTAGCGAATCAGCGGACGATTTCCGGGTGCGCGCATGTTCGGCGGCAGCCGCATCGACATCTCTTCGATCGTCTTGGGCCAGGGACCTTGCGTTGCATGCTGTTGCAAGGCGTGCAGGGCTTCTTCAGCGAACGTCTGGCCGCGAATTGGATCTGACTCGTTCGGATTGATGCTCACGATTGTTGGGCTCCCTCCCTGACGGTCGGGGTTCTGCTGCGCGTTATTCCCGCGCGCGCGCACAAACAAGCGCTGCACCTGCCAGGTTGTGACGCCGTCTTTCAACTGCTCCGGAAACTTGTTCGGATCGGCCGCGGCGTCGAATGCTTCAACCACCATTAGCGCTGTAGCCTGATGCTGGCCGTGATCGTTACTCGTGGTCGAATGATTCGTAATGATCACGTCAGGTCGCAGCTTGCGGATCTCGAGCACCATGCGCCGCAGGGCTTCTTCGTGTCCCCAGAACTTGAATGCCTCATCGCGAGTCTTCGAGAAACCGAAATCTTTCAAGCCAAGAAAGTGCGGCTCCGACCCTTGAATTTCGGCTGCGGCCATCGTTTCGCGCGCGCGAATCGCGCCGAGCTCTTCGTACAACTCCGGCCCAATCGCGTTCTGTCCGCCTTCGCCGAACGTCGAGAAGAGACTAACCGTGTGCGCGCCGTACTTGTGGCGCATGACGATCAGAGACGTGCCGTCTTCATCGTCAGGATGCGCGGCGACGCACATCACAGTCCAGGGGTTCTGCAGATCAAGCAGCGCCTGATAGAGAGCGACGCGATCTTCCGAGGCTGGTTGAGTTATCTGTGCGGCTTGCGGCGCACGCGGAACAGTAAACAGCGCGGCAACAAAAGCCAGCGCTGAGAGGGTTCGGGTTAATTTGTATTTCATGGTGGTTTGTGAGCTAAGTTTACTCGCAGCGGACGGATAGGTCACGCGGCGGCACGACTTCGTTGACTCAACTCGTCTCGCCAACCTATCATCACGACATGGCAGCTCAAGTCGTTAGTATCGACGAAGCAAAGACTCAGTTGTCCGACCTGATCGCGACCGCGCAAGAAGGTGGCGAAATTATCATTGTGGATAATGGCAAAGCCCTGGCCCGCCTGGTGTCCGCGACGGATTCAGCAGTTTACAAAACACATTCTCCCACAGCGGTAGAATTCGCAACTGACGAAGAGCCGCTCGCCTGGGATGCTGACGGTTGGGAGAATGTCGCGTGAAACGCGGCGAGATTCGTTGGTATACATTTCGACTCCCGGACAAACGCCGCCCGGTCCTGATTCTCACTCGCGACGACATCATCGATCGCCTAAACGAAATCATCGTTGTCCCTGCGACGCGCACGATTCGCGGACTAACAACTGAACTGCTCCTCGCGCCCGAGGATGGTATGCCTGTCGGATGCGCGCTTAACTTCGACCATATCTCACTTGCGCAACGGGACCGCATAGGTCCGGTCATATGCAGGCTGCCCGAGTCACGATGGCCGGAAGCGCGAAATGCATTGATGATCGCCTGCGGCTTTGGGTCGCCGGAGGCGTGAATGTCGATAGTCCCGCCAAAGCCTGCATCACCAGACGCACCCAACGATGAGCGCGATCTAATCCGCGGCGTCGGCCTCTGGGGCGCCACAACGCTGAACATGATCGACATGATTGGCGTCGGGCCATTCATCACCATTCCACTGATCATTGCGGCGATGGGCGGGCCGCAAGCAATGCTCGGGTGGATCTTAGGAGCCGTGCTGGTCGTTTGCGATGGATTGGTTTGGGCGGAGCTGGGCGCGGCGCTGCCTGGCTCCGGTGGTTCGTATCGTTACCTCTCGGAAATCTACGGCGCGCGCAAGCTCGGCCATCTGATGTCGTTTCTGTTCATCTGGCAACTGACCTTCAGCGCGCCGCTGTCGATCGCTTCAGGCAGCATCGGCCTGGCCCAATACGCCACGTACATTTTTCCCAAGCTCGGCAATGCGACAAAAGTAACGCTGCCGGTGTTAGGTGATATCGAAATCAATGCTCTCCCGGTCGCGATGGTGGCGATCGCCGCTCTCGCCGTCGCGGTCTTCCTGCTCTACCGGCGCATTACTTTGATTGAGCGGCTGGCAAAGTTTCTCTGGGTGGGAGTGATGCTCACGATCGGGTGGGTCATTTTCGCGGGCGTCACGCACTTCGATCCGAAGATCGCATTTGATTTTCCGCCTGGCGCCTTCACACTGCGACCGGAATTCTTTACCGGGCTGGGTGCCGCTTTGCTCGTGGCGGTGTATGACTACTGGGGTTATTACAATGTCTGCTTCCTCGGCGGCGAGGTAAAAGAACCCGGACGAAACATCCCGCGCGCAGTGCTGCTGTCGATTTTACTCGTCGCGATCATCTACATCGTGATGAACATCTCGATCCTCGGCGTGATTCCCTGGCGCGAGTTCGCCGGCACGGCAAATACTCCGGCTCAACGCTACGTCATCTCTTCGTTCATGGAGCGATTGTACGGAACGAAAGCCGGTGTCGTGGTCACCGCGTTCATAATGTGGACAGCGTTTGCATCAGTCTTCTCACTGCTGCTCGGTTATTCCCGCGTGCCGTTCGCCGCCGCGCGCGACGGCAATTACTTCCGCATCTTCGCCAGGGTTCATCCACAACATCGCTTTCCTTACGTCTCGCTGCTGGTGATGGGCGGGATTGCGACGGTCTTCTGCTTTTTCCGGCTGGCCGATGTTATTGCTGCGTTGGTGGTGATCAGGATTCTGGTGCAGTTCCTCGCGCAGATTATCGGCGTAATCGTTTTGCGCATAAGACGACCGGATTTGCCCCGGCCGTTTCGGATGTGGCTGTATCCGATACCAGCGCTACTCGCTCTCACTGGATTTGTTTATGTATTGATTTCGCGGAAGAACTTTATGAAAGAGATTCGCTATGCCGCGGTGCTGGTAGCGGTAGGTCTAATCGTCTACTTCATTCGTGCGAGGATGCGCGGCGAGTGGCCGTTTCAACGAACGCTGACGTCAGCCTAGTTCATTCTTATTTCAAGATCAGCAAAGACCGGCACATGATCTGACGCGAGCGTTTCGGGAATCCAGGTTCGCTTCGCTCTTATTCCATCTGCTTGTCGCGTGAGGATGTAATCAATCCGCTTCGCAGGTCTGTCCGCCGGATAACTGAAACCTTCATCGCCCGGCCGAACAGAGAACCACGCGTCAGCAAAGGATTGCCGCATCAACTTGTAAGCTTCGCCCGCAGGAACATCATTGAAGTCACCAACCACAATCAGCGGACCTTTCACTTCTTGCATTGCCGCCAGCAATTGCTGCGCTTCATAGACGCGTCCGTCCTCGTACTGATAATCGAGATGCGTGGTGACAAAGTTAATTGTTCGCCCGCCGGCCCGGACCTCTGCACGGATAAAACCACGACGCTCAGCCTCGCGCGTATTCAGATACAGGTGATGATCAGTCGCCAGGATCGGAGCCTTCGAGAGAATCGCAACGCCGTATTGTCCGCCCTGATATTTCAAATTGAACGCGAACGCGTATTCCATCTTCGTCAGCTTTGCTAATTCGGCGATTTCATCAACCCGCTGAGTGCGTTCGACGCCGCGATCGACTTCCTGCAAACCCACGAGGTCGGGATGCTGTTGATTGATGACTCCGGCGATGCGTGCGAGGTCCAGCTTCTTGTCCATGCCGATGCCGACGTGAATGTTGTAAGTCATCACACGGATGGTCTTTGTTTTAGCGGCAGGCGCCGATGCAACTCGCGCCGCCGATCGCCCCGGAAACGTGGCGAACGACAGCGCGAGAATAAAGCTAACAACTAATCCGAATACTCGGCGCATTGATTAGGACTGCGGTTCAGCACTCTCGGGATTGATCGTCTCAGCCGCTTGAAACCCGATCTTGCTGTGGGTGCCGTCGCAGAATGGTTTGTTCGACGAGGCGCCGCAGCGACACAAGGCGATGCGCGGGCGATCGTCTGTAGGAATTTTGTTGCCCGCGGTGTCGTAAACATCAACCGGGCCTTCGATCAGATACGGACCATTTGGTTTTGGACGAATAGATACGTCTGCCATCTCTCTTCCCCCTGACGAATTGTAATGGATTGCGTGAAGGCATTATCAAGCAGGCAAGCGTAAGCGGCAAGCCACGTTAGCATCACGCCGCTTTTAGCTTGGCGCTTTCCGCCGTATCCTAGCGCGCAATGCCCTTCGTCCACGCCGCCGCGATGTTTCTCGCCGCGTTCTTCGCGGGTGTAGTCAACTCGATCGCGGGTGGCGGCACGTTGCTCACGTTTCCGCTTCTGATTTGGCTGGGCCTTGATCCGAAGGTTGCCAATGCGACCAGCACAGTTGCGCTATGGCCGGGACTGTTCGGTGGACTGTTCGGCTATCGACGAGAAATGAATGACAGCTCGATGATGCTCATGCGACTGGGCGCAACTAGTGTCGTCGGCGGTGGACTCGGCGCGTGGTTATTGATTCTTACTCCATCGCTTACTTTTGCGCGGCTTGTTCCTTTTCTAATCCTGTTCGCGACAATTCTATTCATGCTGCAAGCCCCAGTGACGCGTTGGCTGCGCCTGCCTTCACCGACCACCGGCTCGCAGAAAAGCTGGTGGACGATCGCAATCATCGTACAATTTTTCTCAGCGATGTACGGCGGATACTTCGGCGCCGGCAACGGGATCTGGATGCTGGCGGCGATGGGACTGCTCGGTCTGAAGGACATTCATCGCGCGAACGGAATCAAAAATTTCCTTGGGATCTGTATCAACAGCGTGGCCGTGCTGGCATTCTCAATCACCCACTTGGTTTCGTGGCCACGTGCGCTGTTCATGGCCGTCGCCGCGTCGCTGGGTGGCTATTTCGGCGCCCGCACCGCCCAGAAAGTTGGGCGAACATTCATTCGCCGCGCGATCGTGGTGATCGGATTAGTGATAACGATCGTGATGCTGTGGCGGATGAGATGAAGATCTTATCCGCAGATTATGCAGATAGAAAGACGAGAACATTCCGACTCGGATTCTCGGTTTTGCTTTTTCCCAAATCTGTGTAATCTGCGTAATCTGCGGATAACTTCATGAAGCTCCCTCGCGAATTCTATACGCGAACCGACGTCCTTGCAGTCGCGCGAGATCTGCTCGGAAAAAAGCTCGTGGTCCCCAATCGATCCGGCAAGCGCGTCGCGGGGTTTATCGTCGAAACCGAAGCTTATCGCGGCCCTGAAGATCGGGCTTCGCATGCCTGGAATGGTCGGCGCACCAATCGCACCGAAACAATGTACGGCATCGGAGGCACGGCTTACGTCTACTTCGTCTATGGCATGTACAACCAATTCAATGTCGTAACGAATGGACAGGACACGCCGCATGCGGTTCTGGTGCGGGCTGTCGAACCCGTTGAAGGCTTGGACATAATGCGTCGCCGTCGCCGCGGTCGATCAGAATATGAATTGACCAGTGGCCCGGGTCGTCTTTGCCTAGCGATGGGAATTGATCGCAGATTGGACAAGGCCGACCTGCTCGGCGACCGCGTCTGGATCGAGGAAGGAGTTTCAATCTCACCAAGCGAAATCGCGCGCGGCCCCCGTATTGGAATTGATTATGCCGAGAAGTGGAAAGATAAGCCGTGGCGATTCTGGGTTAGAAGCAATCCGTTCGTCAGCAAGATGCGTTAGCGGCCCGCGACTTTTTTCCAAACACCCGCTTCGCCCTGATTGCGTACCATCTCTGCGACGGTCACGTAAGCCTGTGCATACAGCCCGCGCATCTCATCCTGGGTTCGCGGGTGCTGCATTCTCTTTTCTAATTCATCGTCAGAAAGCGCGCCGCGCATCACGTACCGCCGAATCGTTTGACCTTCACCGGCGAGGTAAAGCGCAAACCCTTCTTCCAAACAATGCGGGACGCGATTACCAATTGAATCAATGACCACATGGGCCAGCTGCGTACGCAGAGTCGTAAAGAGAACTCCGCGCTTTTTTAGAAGGGCTACTGGTTGCAGTTCAACTCGAGTTCCTCTCGTAGCAGCCGCAGCCCACCACGGCTGTCCCGTGCGCGATGTGAAATCACCGGTACTTTCGTTGAGCCGCACATCCAGCGCGGGAAGATTGATTGTAATAGACGCTGCGGATCCGCGACGAACGTAGTCCGCGCGCGCGGATTCAAGCGTGTTCAGGACCTGATCGGCATCGCGCCGATCGACATCGGACGGATAAGCGACGCGAAAGTGTTCTGAGGAGATGGTCAGAAAGCGCGACACGGAGACCCGGAGACGGGGGGACGCGGAGAGCGCGCGTTGATTCGTTTGCCGCAGAACATCTGATTTCCATTGGCTTGCGGTCTGTTTCTCCGCGTCGCCGCGTCTTCCCATCTCCCCGTCCTTCTTCACCATTGTTCCGGGAAAATACTTCTCCAGAATTCTTTGATAACTCGATCCTCGCTGCGCCATCACGTGCGAGCCTTCCTGACAAAGACCGAGCCCGTGACCGAATCCACTGCCGCGAAAAACGAAATTTGAGCCTGAACGCGCGACTTCGAACCGCGAACTCTTCAAGACACTCCAACCGAGCACGCGCCCGACGATGATCTTAAAATCCCACCCGCGCACGACCTTGTGCTGTTCGCCATCGATCGTGATGAATTCCGCCCGGCCGGTTTCGTCGCGCTTATTCACCACAACTTGATCGAGACGATTGCCGACGTTGGTGGCCGAATCGCTGTTCAAAGCGCGTAGCAAATCAACTCGGCTAATCGTATCAATCCATTTCGCGTGCGGACCCACGTCGCAGTACTCGTCGCGGACACCGCGCAGGTATGCGGGCGGCGTCACACCCCAAAGCTCGCCGATGTTCGCAGTTTCCCCGCCACACGACGCGCCAAAGTACGAATCGATCAGCTGACCGCGATCGTCAAGGAGCACCTGGCCGGCGGTTGCCCGAACCGCTACCGAGAGACCTTCAGATGTGCGACCGCCGACAAACCTTTGGCAGTGCGTAGTCGAGCAAAAGTCATAACCATCCTTCGCATGGCGGCCAATGTTCTTCAATGCATAAGTGCGCACGGCGATCGCCAAAGCCTTCAGTGCCTCGGGCTGATCTTCCATCGTTCCTTCCGCGCGCATGACACCGAGCACGTAGTCTTCAAGCGAGAGTTCTTCCGTGATCTTGTCGTGAACAAGATGAACTTTCACGATTGCGGATTGCGAATCGCGAATTGCGGATTGATCGAAGCGACTCGCTATTGAATCCGAAGGGGACGCCACCTGTGGAAGCACTCCCTCACGGTCGGCTTTCTGATATGCATTCGCGTACGTTTCAAAGATCGGCCGCGTAAGCTCTGCCGCTTGCGATCCATGAGCCCGCGGGAGCAAAACCAGGACCGCGAGCTTCACGTCAGAAGGTTCCAATTGACGGTTGCTTTGAAATGCCCCGGCGAAACCTATAAACCAGCCATTGGTGCGAAACCCTTTCGCCGGATTTGCCGTCCCGGTCTTGCCAATGATCGTCAGCGACAGTTGATCGAGCTTTGCTGACCTGGCGGTGCCATAACGAACGGCGCCCGCCATGCCTTCAGTGATGATCGCGCGATGTTGTGGCGCGATATTGATGCTGGCGCGCTCAACTGCATTGAAATTTTCGATGCTGCCGATTTGCGGCTGATAAAGATGTCCGCCATTCACCAGCGCTGTGTACGCAGTCAACATCTGAATCGGTGTCACCTGGATGTGATCACTTTCGCCGATGCCTTCCCGCGCGGCACAATCGGCTTGCTCAGAGACGTGATTCGCTTCCGCAACCCGCGACTGACTTCCCAGTTCGCACGCGCGCAACATGCCGGGGCTCTCATCGCTCGAAATGCCGGTAGGCTGCGCAAAATCGAATTGACGCAGCGTTTCGATCAAACGATCTCGTCCCAACCGTTGACCCAGCGTCGCGAAGTAGTAGTTGCATGAATAGGCGATCGCCTGCGACGGTGAAAAGGGCGGCAAGTGATCGGCGTGCACGCACGGCAGTGAAAAACTTAAGCCCGTGAATCGACCGGGGCAGGCGGTACGCGAGTCTTCGTCGATCAATCCCGCGCGCAGAGCCGCGAGCGCGGTGAATGGCTTGATGGCCGAACCGGGCATCAACGGCTGGGTGTAAGAGCTTTCCGGATTCACGATCGCGCGCACCCGCCCGGTCTGCGCGTCCATCACAATGATCGTGCCTTCGCGTCCGGCGAGCGTGGCTGTTGCGGCATCCTGCAATGCTGAATCAACTTCAGACTCGTTCTGAGCGGAGTTGTTCGAAAAGAAAGTTAGTGCGCTACCGTTGAACTGACCGCGCGGAAGATTGAAAAGCAGAAGCGCTGTGCAAACACAGGTCAGGAGCAGCGCATGCTCACGACGCACACGATCGAATGTTCGAATGCCCAGGGCAACGAAGGTCACGCTGCCGCCTCAACCGGCTGGGCCGTTGCGACGGCAACCGCCGGCACGGGTTCAGGATTTACTCTCGCCAGTGCGCTGACAGTCACAACCCAGCCAACTAAACTAAAGATGTAAGTCAGCAGCAGTCTCACGATGAAAACCGTGAAATCGGTCTTGTTGCCTTTCGGTGTGAACGGAACAAACAGCACGGTGTATGGCAGCACAAAAAAGAAAACCAGACCTAGCCCATAAATCAGCACAGATTCTGATCCGAACGCAGAAGCAAAACGGCGACTCAAACGACTGAGTATGGGTTTTGCTCCCCCTCGGAGTGATTCGCGCAGATTGCCGGAAGCTACTTCAACCCACAAGTGAATCGAAGCCAGCGGCAACGCGACGCCCAGCACTACGAACTTCAGCGACGCAAAGATCAGCGATGGCCAGTGCAACGGCGCGGGTTTCGGCGAGCCCTGTGGCGTCGGCAACAGCGAGATGGCCGGTGCGGGATAGCGAACCGCCAGCTTGTTGAGCACGTAGTACAGTAGCCACGCGATCAATAGCAACGGGATCGTGGCGAGGAAGAATCTGACCGCATCAAATACAATCGCACCCCAGCGAAACTTTCCGTCGCGAACACGATCAATAATCGCGGCCGGATAGACGAAGAAGAGCGCGGGCACCAAGATCATCAGCGCATAAGTCACGAAGACCTGGCCAAACGTCGCTTCGCGCGTCGAGATGAAGAAGTACGACGCGATGATGAGCAGCGCGTAGATGATGCCAAACACGATCAGCGCGCCGACATTCGTCAACGTCATGGCAATGGTGTTGAGCCAAAGTTTCAGGGTTGTAGTCATCACAGCCTCTCGATCATTTCAACCATAAAGAGCCGGAGGAATCAGCCGCAGATGAACGCGGATTGTCGCTGATTAAGAATTCAAAGTCTTATTCGCGTTTATCCGCGGCCAATTTGCTTCCTCCTCGGTGTCCTCTGTGGTTAAGTCGATTTACTTCTTGTCCAAAATACGCAAACGATCATTCGACGTGTTCGCCTGGACGGTCGGCTGGTACATCAGCTCGACGCGCGCGGGCGCGATCTTGAATTCGCCCGGCACTTCTACCCGCATCGCATACTGCTGCGTCGCGTCGCCGTCGAAATAGTTCATGAAAATCGCCGTACGATTGTCGCGGAACTCGCGGTTGCTGTACCAATCGCTCCAATTGCCCAGCGAGTAGTTCAGGTAGATGCCGCTGACGTGACTGACCTGTTCAGCGCCGGCTGGAATCGGATCTTCGATCATCAGGTACTGCGCGCGCGGGCCCGTAATGTGCAGGCGCACCACGATCATGTCGCCTGAGCGCAGCTCACTGTTCCCGAGCGGTTCGACCTTCCAGCTTCCTTTACCGTTCTCGTCTTCGGTGACGCGCAGCCGCAGGTACTCGCGCGTAATTTTCAGACCGCCTGCGGAATTCGCAGGCACGTTGTCCTCAGCCGTGAAGTATTCAAGTGCACTCGAAACGTAGAGCGCACCTTTGCCATGCTTCACGATCCGAATCTGGTTTGCCGCGCCAACTTCATTTCCCTTCTTTGCGACCGTGAAGGTCTGCGCGTTAGTCGCGTCGCTGGCACCGACCTTCTGTCCGGCGACCTTCTCGCCGTTGAGATAGACCTCGAACGAGTAGTCAGGCGACAACTCTTTGCTGACTTTCAGGTAATCCGTCAGCCCATAAATCGCAAACGCGGTCTCCTTTGTCGATAGCCAGTAGTAACCGTTGCGCCGGTTCTTCACCAGCCAGCGCGCGGCTTTCGACAGCAAAGATGAATTCGGGTTGATTTGCGCCAGCGCTTTCAATGACAACGATGTCGCTTCCGGATCGAGATAGACGTCGCGGCCGTAGTCATTCACGCGCGCTGTCTGCCAGTGCGCTTCGAATTCGTCCTGCTGCGCCGAGCTTTCGATCAGCTTCGCGACTTCTGCCGCGCGGCCGTCCTTACGTTCCTGCAAAGCGAGGGCCAAAAGCGCGCGGCCGTACGGCCCAAGGTTGTTGCGTTTGCCGTACAGCTCATCGAGGAAATGCGCGTCGCCGTCACCGCTTTCGGTGAATGCGTAGATCATGTACGCGCGCGTTTCTTCATCGATCGGATTACCATTGTCGTTCTTGCCGGCTGTAAGCAGCGCCTGCAGTTTCTGATGTCCTTGCGCGTGGCGCCAGCCATCGACCTGGTAGCCGGCGCGACTCGCCATTGTCAGACCATCGACGACGTAAGCCGTCATAAACGGATCACTCTTGTCGTCCTTCCACCAGCCCCAGCCGCCGTCGTCGTGCTGGTACGCGTACAAACGATCGAGACCCTTCTGAACCTTCTTATCGAGATCGTTTGAAGCGCGAATCTTCGCCGTCGGAATGTCCTTTAGCGTTTGTGCGACGACGATGTTCGGCAGGAAGCTCGACATCGTCTGTTCAGTGCAGCCGTACGGATAACTCGTCAAGTAATCGAGCGCGCCGAACAATGCGCCCGCGATCGAAGGCGAAGCTTCGATGTTCAGATTACGCGCGGACACATCAGCACGTCCGGGCAAGTCGAGATTGAAAGTTTGCTCGGAATCGTTTTGAGTTATGGCCATCGTGTTGCCGGTCGTCTGCTTCAGACCGTGCGGCACAATCTCCATCGTCATCTCAACTGCGTCTGACTCGGTATCAGTCAGAGCTTTCGCCAACAGCGTCAGCTTGCCGACCTGATTCGCTTGCACGCGCCAATCAGTCCGGTGTTCGCCGTTCGGCTTGATCGTGGCTGTCTCGCTACCGCTATCGAGCAGCTGCGCCCCGTTCAATTCCAGCGAAATCTTCGTGGACTTGTCGTTCTTCAGGAAGTTGTGCACCACGCCTGAGATGGTCACCGTGTCGCCTTCCGTCAGGAAGCGTGGCATCTCGAGCCGCATGATCACGTCCTTGCGCGCGATCGTTTTCTGAACGGCCGAGCCCACACGCGTATCAGCGGTAACCGCGCGCGCGGTCGCACGCCAGGTCGTCAAGTTGTCCGGCAAATTGAAACTGACCGTCGCCTTGCCGTCGCCGCCAGTCACAACGTCCGGCTGCCAGAAGGCAGTGTCTTTGAATTCCTTACGAATCGTCGGTTCAGCGAACGAACTTTCATTTTTAAAGTCCGCAAGTTGATAACCCGATTTGTTCTTCGCCAGGTCGGCAGGTTTGTTGCCGGCATATCCGGTGAAGGTGTAATGGATCGCGAGGCTCGTCTGCACCTCGTCGTAGCGCTTGCCATAGAAATCGCGCTTGATGTTACCGGCAGTTTCCGGCTGGATGCTGTAAATCGCTTCGTCAACAATGCCCAAACTGATTTCCGTGTTAGCTGCCGGTGAACCGTCATCGTTGCGAGCCACGATCGTGTATGAAGCTACATCGCGCGGCTTGAACTCGCTCTTGTTCGGCACAATGTCGAGCTTCAGCATCTTATCGACTGCGGGCACGGCAAGTACCTGACTTTGGTTGTACATGTCGCTGTCTTTGACAAACGACACGTCGAGGTAAACGTTCGGTTCGTATTTGCGATCGATCGGAACGTCGATCATCGCCGTGCGGCCGGTCGCCTCCATTTCGCGGACAGTCAACACTTCGGCGAGTTCAGTGGTAATCAGCAGGTGCGCTTTGTCTACGGGAAGCATCGCGAGCACGTGCGCCGTCTCGCCTGGTTTGTAAGATTTCTTGTCGGGCACGAGCTTGATCGATTTCTCGTCATAGTTCTCGTAAGTGAAGTCCGACCATTCGCCTTTCTTGTCAGGCGCCCAGAACGAGCCGCCGCGATTCACGATCTGCTTGCCGTTCTCATTTACAATCGCTTTGACATAGATGCTGCCCGGCGAAGGCACCGTGTACTCGTAAGTCGCGTTGCCCTGGCTGTCGGTGTTCACGTCGGCCGTAGCCAGATCGCGCTCGTGCAGAATGTAATTAGTTTCCTTGTACTTGTAGCCGTTGTTTTCGACTTCTTTCTCCTGCTTCTCCCATTTCTGTTCGATGAATTTGAGCGTGACCTTCTCGGACACCGGCTTGCCGGCATAGTCAGCCGTCTTCACGCGAATCTTCGCGGCGTCGCCTTGATAGTAAATATATCTTTCAGGATAAGCATCGGCGACGGTCTTGCCGCGTGTGCCGATGAATGAAGCCGCGCCCTGCATCTCGCGTCGTGATGAGTCAGTGACCTGTGCTTCCAGTCGATACGAATAGTCCCATTCTTCCTTTTCATCGGGCGCCGGCACCTCGAAATCGACAAAAGCCTCACCTTTCGAATTCAACTCCGCGTCGCCTTCAGTGACGAGGTCGGTGCCGTAGTAACCGTAATCTTGTTCGTCGCCGCCTTCACTATCGGGGCCGGCCATGTCATTCATCTCATCGCTCGAATCGTCGCCCCACCACCAGTGGTAATAGCGCTGCTTGTAAATGTAGTAGTGCACCTCGGCGTTCGTGACCGGCGCGCCGAAGAAGTAGTTAGCGTTCACGGTGAAGCGAACCTTCTCTCCGACTGCGGCGAATTCTTTCGGGCCTTTGACGGTGACTTTGAATTCAGGCTTCTTGTATTCCTGAACTTCAAAGTATCCGCTGGCCTTCGCTTCGCCAATCGATGCGGTGATGTTGTAGCTGCCGAGCGGCGCTTCGTCCGCAATATCAAGCTCACCGCTGAACGTTCCGCGCGTCGACAGGGGCAGATCCTTGGCGAAGACTTTGCCGTTGTTTGGATCTTCGACCGTGATATTGACCGTTTTCGCGTTGATCAATTGATAGCCATCTTTGCCCCATTGCCGCAGGATGCCTTTAAAGAAAACTTTCTGCGCCGGACGGTAAATCGGACGATCCGTGTAGATATAGCTGGTGACATCTTCGCCCGTCAGTACATCGTCGCCGTAATTCTCGCCGCTGAAATAGAACGAATCGAGATCCGAGATGACAAAGTTGTCTTTCTCGCGCGCCATGATCAGGAACGCGTTCTTGGGCGACGCTTCGGTGTCGACATCTTCCGGCGCGGTCTTGGGAGGTTCCGGCATCTTCACGTCGGTTTTGAAGATTCCGGACTTGTCAGTTTTGCCGGTCGCAAGAGTGTTCTTCATGCCGGCGACTTCGATATCGACACCTTCGTGCGGCGCACCGGTCTTCCGATCGACCACGTAAACAACGACCTGGCCATGGCGATTGGTCTTCTCGATCATTGTCAGATTAGTGACCACGGCCAACGAATAGGCCCGCATGCCGCCATTAACCCCTTCGATCAGGTAAACACCGGGATCGACTTTGCCCAGTGAGATCATGCGGCTGTCGTACTCGTTCTCCAGCGCCGGCAACTTCTCGCGCCAGTCCTTCACCTTTTGATCGGGATTCAGCAGGGGCACGCGCGCATAATCCGCCACGTTCAGCGGCGTGCGCTCAGCCGGAGGTTCTTTACGATACTTTTCATTGAACGTCGCGCGGTGATCTTTCAGCAGATGCGTGCGCACGTAATCTTTGACCCAACCAAAAAGCGACGTCTTCAGATTATGCGTGCGCTCGAGCAGAGACACGCGCGCGCCGTACTGTGCCAACTGCTGCTTCTCTTCCTCGCCCATCTGATGCGGATCCTGAAGCTGTTTGAAGAACTTATTCGGATCCTTGACGCGATAGACGCGAAAGTCGAGGTACTCGATGTTCTGATAGCTCGCCCAAAGTCGCGCCGATTCATTCGGCGAATAGGTCTTGTTCGTGGTGAGCGAAAAATAGGGCTTCGTGCTGGAGACCGTCGGTGTTTCCGGCGCGGCGGCGGGTCCGGTGACGGGCGTGGTCCGATTTCGAATGACATTGAAGCCGAAGACCGAAGCAACAAGCGCAAGATAAACAACTGCGGTCGCCAGGTAGCGACGAACGCGGGGATTTGATTCAGACATGTTTGGCATCCTCGAAAGAGGTCATATAGAAAAGAACTTTCACCAAAGAGAACACAGAGGAATACAACTCAGCAGTTTAGAACTCTGTGAATCTTTCACCTTCATTTCCTTACCAGTCGTTCTTGCTTTCCTCTGTGCCCTCTGTGGTGAAATCTTTTGGAATACGAACATCACTGCAAAATCTTCAATCGAAAGAACCCAAGAAAATTTCTGTTACTTTCCACCGGCCGCCAACGCGGATCGGGATGATGATCGAGGACCGAAAGCTCGACCTTCTTCACGGTTCCCTTATCCGTTGGCGACGAACCAGTGTGATAGACGACCCAGTCGTTCGCGCCATTTGGGGAAATGCGGCCGGCACCAAGAAAAATCATCACGTGATAAGGAAACTTTTGCACCCACGGCTGGTAGTAGATCAGCATGTCTCCCGGCTGTGCTTCGCGCCGATCACGGGTCACAAAAACGCTGTTGAAGTTCTTTAGAGTTCGTCCATCGGCGAACTCGCTGAACCGGCCGTTGCGCAGATCCGTTTCATCGAACGATCCGAAATCAGTGCGAAAGATCTTCTCGCCTAGTGGATTGTGATCGAGATCGAATTCACCGATGTCCGCTGCGACCGTCTCATAATTTGGACCCATTTTCTGAAACCAGATCCGATCATGCTTGCGCAGCGCTTCGCGCATCGCGAACCTCACCAGGCCCGCGCAGTCGCGTTGCTCGGCGTTCCACTGATCACTCAATTGATAGAATTGTGTTTCAGCTATCGCGGTGAACCAACGCTTAAACGCGTCGCGATCCTGATAAGTGCGCAACTCAATGACATCAGGAATCCCATCGTTATCCGAATCGACTAACACAGCTTTGGACACGCGATCTGTCGCAGACGCAGCTTCTGACCTCTGCCCTCTAACCTCTACCCTCTGCTTTATCGAGGCGGGTACCCCTTCAATTTTTCCGGTGCGACGAAGTCGGGTGAAACCCCAGGCGAGCGATGCGGTGGACACAATGATGATGCCCGCCAGCGCTAACCAGCGTTTTGAAGGGGCACGCATTTGCAGGGGCTCTAGCATTGCCGCGTAGTATTACGATTGGTACTGGCCGGACGGAACGCGGATGCTATCACGTATCATCTCGGCCAACCACTGTTATGTCGCGGTTGGTACAGATCGCAAAATGTGGATTTCCACACTCGCGGAATCGCATGGTAAGCTGCGCGCGATCTAGCCGGTTGATGTAAACCAAGGAATGCCAAGAGAGAACACCAACCCTGAGGCAATTGTCGCAGCGATCCAGAAGATCGACATCCTCTCCGAACTACTCGAAGACAAACAGAAGAACAACCTCAAGATGATTGCCGAAGGCAAAGAAGCCGGCGGCAAGCAGATCGGTCCGTACGCGCGGTTGCTAACTTACTCGCCGGGCGAAGTAGTCATGCGCGAAGGTGATTGGGGCGGGAATACCTTTTATTTTTCGCTCGACGCTCAATTGGACGTATTCACCGGCGATGACGCGGGCGTCAATCATAAAGTGGGCACAGTGCCACCGGGTTCATGTTTTGGCGAGATGTCCATCCTCGCTGGGGTGCCGCGCAACGCGACGATTAGCTCTTCTGAAAATGGCCGCGAAGCTAACGTGCTCGAGATGGTACGCCCCGCCCTGCGCTTGTTGCGCTCTTTGAAAAAGTTTGCGGAGAAGGTTGATGCGACCTATCGCGGCCATGGGTTGGCAAACACAATTGCTGAGTTGCAAGAAGCGACAGGCGCTTCGTTGGATCCAGTCGATCTGGTTTCCGTGGGCAATCTCGCGCAGTTTATGGCGTACGGGAAACATCATTTGCTGGTTAAAGAAGGCTCGACCATTGACACGATCCTTCTGATCCGCAGCGGTTGGATTCGGCGCGTGCGCGGAGTGCCGATCTACAAAGAAGTCACGGAAGGCGCGGGGGCTGCCACGAGCGTTCTGATCCCCGAGGACTTTCTTGGTGCGGGCAATTGTCTCGGCCTGGAAGCGCTGAG
>JACXTT010004494.1_pt1 | contig 20693 bp, 19 predicted proteins | sample 9270951 | NCBI WGS metagenome assembly JACXTT01 (sample SAMN15532306, study PRJNA645909) | rock metagenome | isolation source: weathered quartz diorite | place: Puerto Rico | collected 2017-06-21
CCATGCCGAAGGCCAGCAAATCCCCCACATGAAGCTCAGGCAAATGGATCTCTCCCAAGCGATCCAGGCTCGTGCAAAGCGGCCCGGCCAGCGTGTACGGCTGGTTTCCGGCTCCGAGGCCCACGGCCCGCACAGGGAAAGGCTGCCCCGTAAGGGCTGGTCGAAGCAGGTGATTCACGCCGCCTTCCAGAATGGCAAAGCGGGTGCCGCGGCTCTCCTTCACGCGGATGACCCGCGCCAGATAAACGCCACAGGCCGCGGCGAGAAAGCGGCCTGGCTCCAGGATGAGCTCCCCGCGGAACCAAGGATGCGCATCCAGCAGGGCCGCGAGCCCCGCTCCGAAACGCTCCAAATCCAAGGGCTCTTCAACCTCCGAATAGGACACACCAAGGCCGCCACCCACATCGATCTGGTCCAGCTCAAGGCCATACTCCGCGTGCATGCGGCGACCCAGCTCCATCACTCCGCCGTGAACAGCCAGCAGTTTCTCCGCATCCCGCTGATTGGAGGCGGTGAAGCAATGGAGTCCGCGGATCCTCACATGGCGGAGCTTTGCGCAGCGGGCCAACACCGTGGGGAGATCCTCCTCATCGACACCAAAAGCTGATGGCCCTCCGCCTCCGAGGATGCGCGTCACCTCTTCTCCCCCCGCGAGAGGATGCACGCGCAGATTCACATCAAGGGGCCCTGGCGCCATGCCATCCAGGCGGACAAGATCTTCGATGCCCTCCGCCTGAAAACGCGCGCCCATGCGCAGCCCCAGGGCCAGTTCCTCCGCCCGTTTACCTGGCCCCGCATAGAAGATGTGGCCAGGCTTCAGATGCAGCTCCGCCACGCGGCGCAACTCACCCTCGCTGGCACAATCGAAACTCAGGCCGAGATCGGCGAAGCAGCGCAATAACACCGGATGGGGGTTGGCCTTCACCGCATACGCGAGACGCACCCGCGGAGGCAGGACCGCGCGCAGGCGCCGAACCTGGGCCTCGGATGCGGCCGCGCGATAGACAAAGGCCGGCGAACCGTGGCGCGCAGCGAGAAGCTCCAGCTCCGCATCGGTGAAAGCGAAAAGCTCGTAGGTCGTCGCAGCAGACGTCACGCGGGGCTCCAGTAAGGGGCGAGGCGGCGGACGCCTTCGCGGATCTGTTCAGGGCGCGCAGCGAAACTGAGTCGCGCATAAGGCCTTCCGGCCTCCCCAAACGCAATGCCGGGCACGAGCACGACCTTCGCTTCGTCCCTCAGTCGAAGGCAGAAGCCCATCGGATCCGCTTGCGCGGCCTGCGGAAGACGAAGCCAGTGGTAAAAGCCGCCCGCGGGAGGCGTGAGGGTTTCGTCAAACGCGTCTTGCCAGGCCTCCCGCAGCGCCTCGAAGCGACGGCGTATTTCCTCCCGCGCCGCCGGAAGCACGGTTTCAGAGGCTTCCACCAGCGCCGCAGCGGCACGCTGGGAGGTAGCGCTCGCCGCCGTCACGGCGAAGGCATGCACGGTGCGAACGGGCGGGATCAAGTCTGCCGGGCCTACGAGCCAGCCGACGCGCAGGCCCGGCGCACCCCATCCTTTGCTGGCGCTGGTGGTGATGAAGGCCCGCTCACTCACTTCCCGCAAACTGGGAGGACGGTGGCCGAAATGCAGCTCGCGGTAGACCTCGTCGGAGATCAGCAGGATGCCCCGAGCATCACAGAGATCCGCCACCTGAGCGAGGGTCGAAGCCGAAGCCCCGCCGCCGGTGGGATTGGAGGGGTGGTTCAGTACCGCCATTTTGGCCTTGGGCGCGGATTTCAACGCCGCTTCAAAGCGACCCGCATCCAGGGCGAAGCGCTGATCCACGTTCAACGCGTAGGGCACTGGCTCCGCTCCGGCCAAACGCGCCACCGCCGCGTAGGCGGGGAAACCGGGATCGGGCACCAACACCTGGTCGCCTGGATCCAAATAGGCCTGCGCCAGTGCAAAGAGCGCCTCCTCGCTGCCGCAGGTCACCAGCACCTCTTCGGTGCGCGCACCGTGAAAGGCCGCCAAAGCCGCCCGCAGCTCAGGCCATCCCGCATTGGGCCCGTAGGCGCAAACGCCCTGCTCTTCCGCCAGGGATTGGCGCGCCGGTTCGGGCAAATCCCAGGTGGGCTCGCCGAGCCCCAAAGGAATGGCGTCCTGCGGAGCGCCTTCGCTGAGGATGCGGATGGGACTCGGCTTCAGCGTTCCGAGGCGGGTGGCGGGCTTGAGGATCATCGCAGCGCTTCTTCCAAGGCGGTCGCCGCATCAGTCTTCGGATCGCGGTACTTGACGATGACGGGCGTCGCTAATTGGATGCCCTGTTCGGCGGCGTAGGCACCTGAAGCTGGGCGACTGCCCGGCACCACCACGGCACCCTCGGGTACCTCGCGCACCCAGGTCCTTCCCTTCACCAGGTCATGGATGACCGTGCCACTCGTGATGATGACGCCGCTGGCCAGCACCGCTCGACGGCCCACGTGCACACCTTCGAAAAGACCGACCAATCCGCCCACAAAGGCCTCGTCCTCGATGATCACGGGTCGCGCGCCCGCGGGCTCCAACACGCCGCCCACCTGAGCACCGGCGCTGAGATGCACGCGCTTGCCCACCTGGGCGCAGGAACCCACCAGAGCATGGCTATCCACCATCGTGCTTTCATCCACGAAGGCGCCCACGTTGATGTAGGCCGGCGGCATGATGACGACGCCTTTGGCCACGTGGGATCCGCGCCGCACTCCGTTGCCGCCAGGCACCATGCGCACGCCTTCGTCCAATCGGAAAACGCGCGGTGGATAGGCCGTCTTATCGACGGCGGGCATGCCGTAGCCAGGCATCTCGGCCAGGTTCGTATGACGGAACCCCAGAAGAATGGCCTGCTTCACCCAGGTGTTCACCACCCAGCCTTCGGGCCCAGGCTGGGCCGCGCGCAGTTCGCCGGATTCGAGCGCGCGAAGCAGCTCTTGGTGCATGGCTGGCAGATGAGGATCGGCGAGCACCTCTTCCGCCTGCCGCTGATAGAAGACCTGCAAAGTCACCGCGACACCTCCGCGGGCTGAGCGAGACGCAGCGTCTCCAGCAGCTTGGCGCGAGTCGCCGCAGAGGCCGGCACCAAGGGCAGCCGCACCGCATCACCGCCCAAATCCAAGGTCTGAAGCAGCGCCTTGAGCGGGATCGGATTGCTTTCGAGAAAGAGCGCATCCATGAGGGGCAGCAGGCGCTGATGCAGTGCCATGGCTTCGCTGCGCCGACCTTCCAACGCGGCAACGACCAACTGCTTCGTCTCGGAAGGCAGCGCGTTCCCCAGCACACTCACGAGGCCCGAGGCCCCGAGCGCGATGCTCGGAAGCGCAAGGGCATCATCTCCCGAAAGCAGAGTCTTGCCTGCGGGAAGCGTGCGGGCGATTTCTCCGATCTGCGCGAGGTTGCCGCTGCTCTCTTTCACGGCCACGACGCTGGGGTTTTCCCAAAGGCGCTGTAGCGTTGCTGGCGTCACATTGAGGCCCGTGCGTCCCGGCACGTTGTAGACGATAAGGGGAAGGCTAGGCGCGGCCTCTGCCACCGCGGTGTAGTGGGCCACCAATCCATCGGCGGTGGGCTTGTTGTAGTAGGGCGTCACCACGAGGGCCCCAGCAGCGCCCAGGGCTTGCGCGCGCTTCGTCCAAGCCACCGTCTGACGGGTGGCGTTCGAGCCCGTCCCCACGACGACGGGGCGACCACTGGATTCTTCCAGGGCCGCGGAGATGAGGGCATCGCGTTCGCCATCTTCCAGGGTGGCGGCTTCGCCCGTGGATCCGAGCGCCACGAGCACGTCCACGCCGCCCGCGACGCAATGCCGCACGAGGCGGCGGTAAGCCTGAAGATCTACCGAATGGTCGGCGTGAAAGGGCGTGGCCAGGGCCACGGCGAGTCCAGTGAAGGTCGTCATCGGAAACCTCCCAAATCAAAGAGGGGGTCGAGGGTTTCTGCTGCCAGCTGATCGAAGGTGAAGAGGCCCTTGCGACCCTGCAGCCAGACTGCGGCTGCTAAGGCGCCGCCTGCAAAGGCCTGGCGGCTTCGAGCCTCGTGCGTGAGAGTGATCAATTCCGACGGTGCATCGATGCCCACTGTGTGCGTGCCAAAGGCGCTGCCAGCGCGGGTCACGGCCACGCACAACTGATCCTCGGGCATGCGGCCCTCCAGCGGGGCCCGCGAGGCGCCGCGCTTAGAGGCATTCCCTGTGAGCAGTGCAGAGGCGAGGGCCTTCGCGGTGCCGCTGGGAGCGTCCGCCTTCAAACGGTGATGGCGCTCCTCTAAAAAGAGATCCCGCTGGGCGTCCAGGGCGGCGAAGCGCGCGAGCACGAAGGCCATGCGGCGTTGAAGGGCCACACCCAGCGAGAAGTTGGGGGCGACCAGAACGCCTATACGGCCGGCGACGCGGGATTCCAGATCCGGCAAGGTCCATCCCGTCGTTCCAATGACGAGAGGCGTTTGGTTTTCTAGGGCCCAAGCCAGATGCTCAGGAAGCGCCTCGGCTTTGGAAGCGTCGATGGTCACCTCCACTGGGCCCGCAGGCTTCTCGCCCCGTCCCAGCCGCCACACCACTTCATGCCCGACCGATTGGGCTTCTTCTGCGATGGCCGTCGCCAGCCGTCCGCGTCCGAAAAGTCCGATCCGCATCAGGCCCTCCCTTCAGCGAGGACGGGCTCGGCGCTACGCAGCAACTCCGCGTGCAACCGACGCAGCGCCAAGGGCACATCCGACTGAGGCACGACGAGACTCAGGTTGATCTCGTTGGCACCCATACTGAGCATCTCCACGTGGATCTCGCCTAGGGCTGCGAGCATGCGACCCGCGATGCCAGGAGTGGCCTTCATGTGCTCCCCGACGACCGCCACGATGGCACGGTCTCGCACGACTGCCACGTTCGCAAAGGTGGAGAGCTCCTTGAGCAAGGAATCCAAATTCGCATCGGCTTCCACCGTGCAGCTCACACTCACTTCCGCGGTGGCCACCAAATCCACGCTCACCCCATGGCGACCGAACACATCAAAGAGACGCGCGAGAAAGCCCGCCTGATGCAGCATGCGCGTGCTCGTCACCGTGAGCACGGTGATGGGCCCGCGCGTGGCGAGCGCGGTAATGGCGCGGCTGGATCCCCCTTCGCGGGTGAGGGTTGTGAAAGCCCCGGTGGGACGCTGCGTGTGGCGTACGGTGACGGGGATGTTCGCTTCCACCGCAGGCTGGACGGTGGCGGGATGGAGCACCTTGGCGCCGAAAGCCGCCAGCTCCGCAGCCTCGGCGAAGCTCAGCACCGGCAAGGGCTGAGCTTCTGGAACGATGCGGGGATCGCAGGTGAGCACCCCTTCCACATCGGTCCAGATCTGCACTTCCTCTACTCCGAGAGCGGCGCCGAAGAGGGCCGCGCTGAAGTCGCTTCCGCCCCGACCCAGCGTCGTGGCCAAACCCTGTTCTGTCGCACCTAAATAGCCCTGCGTCACCGCCACCTTCCCCACGCCCATGAGCGGCGACACTCGCTTGGCGCAAAGCGCGCGGATGGCCTCCACCTGGGGTTGGGCCTCTCCAAAGCGCGCGTCTGTGCGCAGCACTTCGCGTGCATCCACCCATGGGGCATTGATGTAGGCCGCGAAGATGCGCGTGGAGAGGCGTTCGCCGAAGGAGGCGATGGCATCCATGCTGCGCGGACTAAGTTCCCGCAGAAGGGCCACGCCGCGGAGCAGCAGCAGCAATTCCGCGTATTCCTGCTGGAGCGCCTCTAGCAGTTGGCGCGGAGCCCCATCAGGGAAGAGGCCTTCCACCGTCGACTGATGATGGGCGATGAGCCCAAGGTGGGCCTGCACGGCGCCCTGCATATCCCCCTGCTCCGCCTGGCGGGCCATGGCAAAGAGCGCATTGGTGGTCTTGCCCATGGCCGAGAGCACCACAAGCGGGGATTGGCTGAGGCGCTCGCGGACGCGATCGGCCACCACACGCATGCAATCCGCATCCGCCACTGAGGAGCCGCCGAACTTCATAACGATGCTCATCGCGCACCTCCCGCAGTCGCGGAAGTCAGCAGCCCTTGGAGATAGCCTTTCGCGTGCGCCAACTCGGCATTGAGGATGGAGCCGCCGGCAGCGCCCCGCTCGGTGTTCGAGCCCATGAGGCTGAACTTGATGCCAAGCACCGGGCAAGGGCGGATTCGGCCCACGTGCACGCTCATGCCGCCATCCCGCGCCACGTCCCGGCGCACCTGGGGGCGATCTTCGGCCCCGTGCAGTCGGATCGCCACTTCGGGCGCGCTGGGCAACCCTAGGCGCTGAGGCTCGGGCTTCCAAGTGCCCAGCACGCGAGCCACTTCTTCCACGCTGGGGTTGCCGCGCAGCTTCACGCTGACGGCTTCGGTATGACCTTCCACCACCGGCACGCGATGGCAAAGAGCCGATACGCTCAGTTCCGCAACGTGGATGGCGCCGCCCGTGAAGGCGCCGAGGAGCTTGGGAATCTCCTCCTGCACCTTCTCCTCCTCGTTGCGGATGAAGGGCACCACGTTGCCGAGGATGTCGAGGCTCGCCACGCCGGGGTAGCCTGCGCCGCTCACGGCCTGAAGGCTCGTCATCATCACCGTCTCGATCCCGAAGGCCTGCTGTAACGGGGCAAGGGCCATGGCGAGCACTGTCGCAGTGCAGTTGGGGTTGCAGAGGATGGCGCCTTGCCAACCGCGCCGAGCTCGCTGAGCCTCAAGTAAACCCAGGTGTAGGGGATTCACTTCAGGGATGAGGAGGGGAACATCTTCCTCCATGCGAAAGGCGGAGGCGTTGCTGAAGACGTAAGCCCCCGCCGCCGCGAACTGAGGCTCCAGCTCGGCAGCCGGACCGCTATCCAAGGCTGAAAAGACCAGAGGCGAGAAGGCGTCGGCCACGGTGGCAGGCACGAGCATCTGCTCGCCGAGGCCCCCGTGGGCTTCGCCTTCTTCGGCGGGCAAACGCCAGGCGCAGGCCTCTTGATAAGCCTTGCCTGCGCTGCGGTCAGAAGCGGCGAGGTGCTGAATACGGAAGAGGGGATGGTGGGCCAAGCGGCGCACGAAGCGCTGGCCGACGACGCCGGTGGCGCCAAGAACGGTGACAGGGATACGGGACATGGGATCACTCATGGAGAAGCGGGACGGGACAAGTCAAAGGACAGATCGGCCGGAGTCAGGGTTTGCTCGCCTTCCCGCCAGCGCTGAGGAAGTGGCGACCCAGACGTGCGAGAAGATCGATGCCCTCGGCCAACTCATCGAGCCGCAGATGCTCGCCGGCGGTGTGGGCCACGCGGATGCTACCGGGACCGATGAGCACGACGTCGCGGTTCTGGGCGAGGTTCCGAAGGGTCGGTGCGTCGGAACCGAAGGGCATGGAGGCCGAGGGGAATCCGGGCACCGTGGGATAGCGGTCCCAGGGTTCCTCAAGGCGCACTTCCACGAGCCCAGTCTCCGGTCGGGCGGTCTCCACTTCCGATTGAAAGCGCGTGCCAGGCACTGTGCGGGCCAAGACCTCCGCCTGCGCGTGGGCGCTTACGACGTTGGTGGCCTCGCCGCCCTTGAGCAATCCAAGGTTCCACACTTCGGGCCCCAACTCAGGATCTTCGGCCATGGGAGCTTGGCGCACGCGCTGCAGCCAGTCGAGCAGATCCCATAGGGCGCTGTGACCCTCTTCTGGAGTACCGCTATGGGCCGGGCGACCGGCACAGCAGAGGCGCAGATGGGCAATGCCTCGCTGGCCCGTCGCCAGCTGATTGCCCGTGGGCTCGCCATTGATGACCACGCGGAGATTGTGCAAACGAGCGGCGAGCGTCAACGCCGCTTGGGCGCCGGCGCTATCTGTCTCCTCACCGCTCACCCCGAGCCAGGCGAGGTTGTCGTGGCCCTCCGCGCGCAGGCGGCGGATGGCCTCCAGCTGTGCGAGGATCTGACCCTTGGCGTCGCAGGCGCCGCGGCCCCACACCGCCCCGTCGTCCAGCCGCACCGGCAGATGGGGAGGCACGGTATCCAGGTGCGTCGTGAAGAGCACCTCGGGATCGCCCCAGCGCGCGAGGAGATTCACCCGGCCGCCAGCCACCGGCATGACTTGGACATCGGTCGGGTTCAGTTCGGCGAGGAGGCTCTGCAGCGCAGGCACCAGCTCCCGCTCTTTGCCGGAGGTGCTATCCACCAGGCACAGGCGGAGCAGATCCTGAGCGACACCTTCCCGAAGGGGTGTGATCGCCAGTTGCGGGGTGTCCTGATTCATCGCGGCCTCCTGAGATGGAAGCCTTCGGGAACCGAGGTGGCACGCCCTGAGTTTGGTATGGCCGGGCGGCCCGCTCCGTCCTCAGGCACTTCGCAAGGGGTGGCCCTCGCGACAGCCGCCGGGTATTAGCCCGTACGTCCAAGGTGTGCGGCGATGACCCGTGCACCCTTCGGCGATTCTCCCCTTTCAGCCACCGTCATCGGGATCATCACCCTCGGATGGCCTACTGATGGGAATCGCTCCTCCATCGGTAGGACTACCCTCGCACGACTCTGCGGGGCCCTGTCAAGCGCCTGATTGCAACCTACTCTTTTTCAGCAGGTTGTCCTTCCTCTTCAGACGCAGGCTCCTGGCCCTTCGGGTAGACCTCTTTCACCGAGCCATCGAGTTTCAGCTCCAAGCCCATGCGGAAGCCCTTGCGCTCGCCTTCGCCGCTGTAGTCCCACCACTTCAGGCGGAAGGTCTGATCATCTTGCTAGCCCAGCGCCCGCTCGGACCCTGCCCTGCGGCCTTCCTTGCGGGGCGCCCTCCTCCAACCGGAAGAGTCGGACGGTTGCCGCGTCGGCGGCACTCCACTCGGTCACCAATCGATGTTTGCCATCGGGGCTGAAGCAGGCGTCGGCGTGGCGCGCGTAGGTGAGAAAGCGCGTCGTCGTGCCGCCTTTCAGATCCAGCAGCAGCAGCTCATGGGGCGCTTTGAGCACGGGATCGGATTTGCCTTTGCGGCCCGCGTGCACCAGCAGCCAGCGGCCATCGGGCGAGCGCAGCGTCTCCGAGGTGCCTGGAAAAGGCGTCGGGGAGGTGGCGAGGGGCGCTTCACTGGGGAGGGAGCAAAGGAAGAGGATCATCGCAGCCATTCTTGCAGCAAGGCCTCGCCCCGGGGCCATGGACCATGCCCAGAAGCCACATTGAAATGGCCGCCGGTAGGGAGCAGCGAGAAGGTCGCGCCCCAGGCTTCGGCAAAGGCCTGGGCCCGTTCGGGACCCAAGTAAGGGTCGTCCGAAGCGGCCACCACGCGGGAGGGAAAACTCAACCGACGCAAAGGCACTGGCCCGAAATCGCGCAGAACATCTGGGCAGGTGGCGCGCTCCACATCCGCGGGTGCCACCAGCAGGGCGCCGGCGATGGGAACAATGCCCCGCTGCGCCCAATGGACCAGCGCGATGCAGCCGACGGAATGCGCGGCGACCACCACCGCCTCACCCGTGGAGCGATGGAGCCGGTCGAGGTCGCCTTCCAAAGCCTCCACCCACTCCGCGCGGCGCGGCACCTCCCAATTGGGCATGTCAGCCCGAACGGCGCCAGGAATCTCCGTTTCCCAAAGGCTCTGCCAGTGGCCGGGACCACTGTTTTGCCAACCTGGGAGAAGGAGAAGGGGGCGGCTCATCGGAGTGCGCCCACGCTATCACGCCCTTGGAACGACCGCATCCGCCAGCTGCCTCGCGTAGGCGGAGAGATCGGATACGGACCGCACCGTCTCGGGCATGGCCCGCAGCAGCTGGAAGTAGCCTGCGTAGGCCGCATAGGTGAAGAGGGCCCGGCGCTTGGCGTCTTCGGGTGACAGGCCCAGATCGCCGAAGGCCCGCTCGCCGAAGCGCATGCGCATCTCCGTCACCCGCTCCAGGAAGGGGCGCACGAGGGGATCCTCGCTGGAAGCACTGAGGGCCGCGAAGAGCAGACCGTTGTGAGTGTCCTCGAAGGCCGCATGCACGAGCACCCGCATGCGCATGTGCGGGTCGGGGATATCGCCGTAGCGCTGCACGAGATCCCGGCCCTGATCCTGTTCCCACACTTCCAATGCCGTGCGCACGAGGTGGTCGCGGTTTTCGAAATGCCAGTAGAAGGATCCCTTTGTCACGCCGATTTCGCGCGCGAGGGGCTCCACCGCCACCGCCTGCACGCCTTCACGGGCCATGAGCACCAGCGCGGCGCGAACCCAGTCGTCCACCGAAAGCGTCGTTCGGGTCTTCACGCGGCGAGGCATCAGCGAGGCTCCAGAGGGGTGGAGGGAAGGGATGCGGTGAGGGCCAGTTCCTGCCGCAAGGCCTCTAGGTATCCCAGCATGACCTGCTGACGTCCAGCGGCTAAACGCCGACCGGATTCTGTCTGCATGGCATCCGCCACTTTCAGCAATTTGCGAAAGAAATGATCCAGCGTGTAGCGCTTGTCATCCAGCTCCCGGCCTTCGGCCCATGGATCTTCGGAATGCCACAGAGCGCTATGGAAGCTCCCGCCCGTCGCGAAGACGCGGGCGATGCCGATGGCCCCGAGGGCCTCCAGCCGATCCGCATCCTGCACCACCTGCGCCTCCAAGGTGTCCGGCGCGCCGCCCCCGCTCCAACTATGGGCTTCGATGGCATGGGCCACCGCATCACCTTTGTCTGCCAACCCAGGCAGATCTTCGCACCAGCGCGGCGCCAGCTCCGCCGCCATACGGGCGGTCAGCGCGGATTCGGGATGGTTTTTGGGACGGTAGACCAAATCATGCAGCAGGGCGGCGGCCACGCACACTTCGGCATCGGCGCCCTCCTCAAGCGCCAGCGCCTCCGCCAAGGCCGCCACGCGCAGGGCATGGGCGAGATCGTGAGCCCCATCCCGTGGGGTGGACTCCTCTGCCAGGTGGGACCGGAAGCGGGCCAGGAGGCCGGGGAACCATGGATAATCCAAAGACATGTCCTAAGCCTATCGGAACGCGGAGCCCTCCTCCGTCATCCCATGCTGAAGGGCCGCCCTCCGCCCTCGGAGTTTTCATGCACCTGCTTCGAACCTTACTTGCATGTGGTGTCGCCCTCAGCGCCTGGGCCCAGGGCTTCGACCCCGTGAAGGACGTCAGCCTGGCCCTCCGGAAAGGGGCGGTCGAAGTGAGCGTGCCCGAGCACGCCCACCTCAAAGCCGCCTTCATGAAGGTGGAAAAGAAGGAGGGTGCCGGGACGCTCACCGTCGGACCGCTGCCCAAAACCGATGCAGTGGACGAATTGGGCGACCCCATATGGCACGGCACGGTGCGTATTCCCATTCGAGGGACGGGCATGAAGTCCCGATCCCTCCTTCTCGCCGTCACCTATCAACCTTGCACTGAGGGCGAAGGCGGCGTGTGCTTCCCTCCCACGACCCGCGAACTCAAGGTGCTGGCCCATGAGATCCCTCCGCTGCGCGAGGAGAAATCCAATGTGGCAGCCCCCTCTTCGCCTCCGCAAAGCCAGGCCGTCAACGCCCCGTCCCACGCATCCACGCCAAGCCCCGCACCAGCTCAGAACTCGAAGGGCGTTTTGCTTTCATTGATCACGGTCTTCCTCTTCGGTCTGGGTGCCAGTTTCACGCCCTGCGTTTACCCCATGATTCCCATCACGATGGCCATCGTGGGCGCGAAGGGAGGCGGAAAGGCAAAGGGCTTCATGCTCTCCCTCTCTCTCGTGCTCGGCATGGCCGTCACCTATACGACGCTCGGCGTTCTCGCCGCGAAAAGCGGCGCGGTGGCCGGGTCCCTCGCCCAAAAGCCGGCTTTTCTGATCCCAGTCTCGGTGCTCTTCGCGGCCTTCGCCCTCTCCCTTTTCGGCGCCTTTGAACTGAACCTCCCCGCCTCCCTACAGGCGAAGCTCCAAGGGGAAGGTGGGCGGAAAGGCTACGGCGGCGCCTTCGTCATGGGCCTCGTGCTCGGCCCCATCTCCGCGCCCTGTGTGGGCCCCGTCATCGGTACCGTGCTGCTCTCCATCGCCACGAAGGGGCAGGTCGCCTTTGGCGCGCTTCAGCTCTTCGTCTTCGCGCTCGGCATGGGCGTGCTGTTCATGGCCGTGGGCACCTTTGGTGCAGCCCTTCCGCGCAGCGGAAACTGGCTCACGCGGTTTAAGCAGCTCATGGGTGTGATCGTGCTCGGTTTCGCCGTATGGAATGTGCGTCTACTGATTCCCTCCGCGGCCTCCTATGCGCTGTGGGCCCTCGTCACGCTCTCCGCTGCGGTCGTGCTCGGGGCTTTCGAATCGGCCGAAGGATTGGTCACCGGTCTCGGCAAAGGGCTCGGACTCATCTCCTTCACCATCGCCGTGCTGCTAAGCCTCCGCGCCGTGGAATCCCAATTCGACATCACGCTGCTGCCTCAATCGTCAGCGGCATCCAAAACCGCTCCGGAAAAGGGAGCTCAGCCCGATTGGATTCTCAACGACTACGAAGGCGCCCTCGCCAAGGCCAAGCAGGAAGGTAAAGTGGTGGTCATCGATATCTTCGCGGAGTGGTGCGCCCAGTGCCATGAGCTGGATGAAAAGACCTGGCCCGATCCCGCACTGCGTCAATGGATTCAAACGCACGCTGTTGCGCTGCGTTTGGATACGGATGCCAAGCGCCCCGATCTCGCGAAGACGCTGAAGGTGCTCGGCTATCCCACCATCCTCGTGCTGAACAGCGATGGCACGGAGCTGCGCCGCGCCTCCGGCTTTCAGAAGCCCGACACCATGCTCGCCTTTGTGGAAGGCCGCTGATTCAGTCGCGGCGTTGAACCCATACGGGATGATGGGGGCCTTCGGCAGTGCGCGCCGTGAGCTCCACCGCGGCTTCGGCGATGCCGAGGCTGTGGAGAGCCTCCACCACCGCTTGGGCCCGGGCCTTGCGCCGCCGCTCATCCGCACCCGCAGCCGCGCCCACCTGGATGCACCACCGGCCATCCTTTCCCCAGGCCTCCACCCATCCCATCACTTTGGCCACGCCCGCTGGGCTGAGCTCGGTGGATTGGGGAAGGAACCAAAGAAGCCCTTCCTGGGGCGGCGCTTCCACACCCGTACTCGTCGGCCCCTTGGGCATGGGGAGGTCGGGATTCCGAAGCACGGGAAGCGGCGGGATGGCCTCTAATTCGGCCTTAAGGGCGAGATCGCCCTTCATCGGCGCGCCTCCCGTAGGCGGATCCACCACGCCGAGGGCCCACTCCGCCTTCAATTCCACAATGCGCAGCAGGGCGAAGGCGCCCTCCCCGGTGCGTCGCACAGAGAGGCGGTCGCCGAGTTTCAAGCCGCGCGTCTCCCCGCCATCCAAACGGTAGACCCGGCTGTTTTCCTCGTAGGGCGGGAGGCCCTTTCGTTCGACGGCAACGATGGTGAACGGCGCTTGGGCCCCTAGGGGCAACCCGAAGCAGAGAAGGAGTGCGCGCATGGCTCGCATGACGCCCTTCTCTTCGGCCAACCGCTGCGGCGGCTCAAGCCCAGGGCTCGATGCCCCACTCGGTCATCATGTCCCCCAGCAGGTACAGGCTCCCCGTCAGCAGACGAGGCTCCGAAGAAGGCGCCCGCAAATGCTTGGCGGCCTCGTGGAGGGTGAGCCGAGGCGCGTCCTGACCGAAGGCTTCGAACAGTTGCTCAAAAGAGGCGTAGCGCTCGGCCTCTCCCCGCACAAAGGTGATGGACCGAGGGGCCATGCGCTTCAACTGCTCAGCGATGGCATGGAGATCCTTATCCTCCATGGCGCCCACCCAGAGATGGGGCCGGATACCGCAGGCGATGGCGTGATCGGCGAGCACGCGGGCGCCATCCACGTTGTGGGCGCCATCGACCCAGACCTGCTCGAAGCCCGGCACCCGCCAAAGGCGCCCTGGCCACCTTGTCGTCTTCACGCCCTGCCACAGCTTCTCTTCTCGAATGGGGAAGCCGAAGGCCGCCAGCTGCCGCGCGGCCTCGAAGGCGGTGGCCAGGTTGTCGAGCTGATGCAGCCCGCCTAAGGGAACCCGATGCCCCTGCACCATGCTGTGATCAAAAGCCATGCGCTCGGCGGCCATCCCGCGAACGGGAACGATCCGGGGATGCCGCTCCAGTAAGGGGCGGATCCATTCCGGATCCAAGGAAGGGCCGAGTACCAGGCTATGCCCATCCCGAGCGATGCAGGCTTTTTCGCGGGCGATGGATTCGCGGGTCCAACCGAGGTGCTGTTGGTGATCCATACCGACGGAGGTGATGACGCTCAGCATGGGCTCGGTGCTGTTGGTGGCATCCCAGCGGCCCCCCATGCCCACTTCCAGCAGGGCCACTTCCACGCCGGTCATGCGGAAGGCCGAAAGGGCCGCGGCGATCACCAGCTCGAAATAGGTAGCCTTGATTCCCGTTCGGCGCTCCGCGTCGAAGACCTCTTCCAACAGCAGGTCCAACGCGCCTTCGCCGATGGGCTCGCCGTCCACCCAGATGCGCTCCTTGGGATGGATGAAATGAGGCGACGTCGTCCAGCCTACGATGAGCCCGTTGGCCTTCAACATGTGTGCGAGGAAGGCCCCCGTGCTGCCCTTCCCGTTGGTGCCGCCGATGAGCACCACAGGAAAGCCTTCTTGCGGATGGCCCAGCGCGTGAAGGAGGGTCCGGATATTCTCCAGACCCTTCTTCATACCCAGGTGACCTCGCTCGGCGAGTCGCGGGATGTTCCGCAGCTCAGGAGCCTGGGAGGGGGGCTGCACCGTTTAAGCCTCCGTGGCGTCGGGCATCATCCAGCCCAACATGGCGGCGAGGAAATCCTTCAGCTGGTCGCGGCTCACGACCTTATCCACCATGCCGTGCTGCTGGAGGAACTCCGAGCGCTGGAAACCTTCGGGAAGACTCTGCTTGATGGTCTGCTCGATGACGCGGGGGCCGGCAAATCCGATGAGGGCCTTGGGTTCGGCCACATTGAGATCGCCGAGCATGGCGTAGCTGGCGCTCACGCCGCCGGTGGTGGGATCGGTGAGGAGGGAGATGTAGGGCAGGCTCGCCACATCGAGCTTGGCGAGGGCCGCGCTCACCTTGGCCATTTGCATGAGAGAGAGCGTGCCCTCCTGCATGCGGGCGCCGCCAGAGCAGCTGACGATGACGTAGGCCGATCGCGTGGAAAGGGCCAGCTCCGCACCCAGGCGCAGCTTCTCACCCACCACGCTGCCCATGGAAGCGGCGAGGAAATCGAAGTTCATGACGCCCACCACAGCCTTATGGCCACCGATGCTGCCTTCGACGATCACCACAGCATCCTGATCCTGGCCAGCATCCTCCAGCTTCTTCAGCTGGTCCTTATAGGCCTTGGTGGCGACGAAGTGGAGCGGATCCGTGCTCTTCAACTCGCTGAAGCGTAGCTCGTAGCCCTCATCCATGAGGCCCGCCAGGCGCTCATCCACGCCAATGCGGAAGTGGTAGCCGCACTTGGGGCAGACGTTATGGGTGTTGGCCAGCTCCTGCCTGTAGATGAGCTCGCGACAGGCTTCGCACTTGATCCAAAGGCCTTCGGGAACTCGGACGGTGCGCTCTTCGACGGCGGTCTTCTGCTGACGCTTCTTCACGAACCAGGACATGGCACTCCTCGGAGCCCCATTGTCCCATCAAGTGGGAGCGGGGTCTAACCTCGGGTCAAAGCACGTCCAACCTGAACAAAACAAAAGCGGGCCGATCGGCCCGCTTTGCGACGGATTCGAGGCATCCAGCCTACTTCTTCGGTCCGTTCTTGAGGCCCTCGAAGAGGCGATCGAGCTCCTGCTCATCGGCGTAGTTGAACATCACCACGCCGCCCTTGCCCTTGGGCTTGATCTCCACCTTGGCGTGCCACACGCCAGTGAGCTCCTCCGCCGCGGCCTTGATGAAGAGCTCATGGGGGTGCTTCTTGCGAAGCTTGGTCTTCTTCTCTTTCGCCAACTGGGCCACGCGGGCTTCCAAGGCGCGGACGCTGAGGTTCTGATCCACTACCTCCTGGGCCAACTGCTCCTGGGTGCGGGTGTTTTCAACTCCCAGCAGCACCTTGGCGTGGCCGGTGCTCACGACGCCGGTCGCGACCAACTGCTGAAGGTCGCTGGGCAGGCGGAGGAGGCGCAGGGTGTTGGCCACCGTGGGACGGCTCTTGCCGACGCGATCGGCCACCTGCTCCTGGGTGAGGCGGAGATGCTCGCCGAGCTGCCAGTAAGCGCGGGCTTCTTCGATGGGATTCAGCTCCTGGCGCTGGATGTTCTCCACGAGGGCGAACTCCAGCAAGCGGTCTTCGGGGACCTCCTTCACGATGACGGGCACCATGGCGAGGCCCGCGAGCTTGGCGGCGCGCCAACGGCGCTCGCCGGCGATGATCTCGAACTTGTCGCCCACCTTGTGCACGACGATGGGCTGCATCATGCCGTGCTGCTTGAGGCTGGCCGCCAGGTCCTGAATGGCCTGCTCATCGAAGTAGGTGCGGGGCTGTTGGCGATTGGGGTTGAGGCTGCCCGTGGGGAGCTCGCGCTGGGCGGCGTCCTCCGGCGCCATCTGGGACATGAGGGAGGTGAGGCCCCGGCCGAGGGCCGGGCGCTTGGCGGCGGTCTGGTTCATCGGGTCTCCGCGGGCGTCATCTCAAGGCCGAGCCACTCCTTGGCCAGGTTCAAATAGGCTTGGGCGCCCTTGGACTTGAGATCGTAGAAGGCGACGGGCTTGCCGTGGCTAGGCGCTTCGGCCAAGCGGATGTTGCGCGGGATCATCGTATTGAAGACCTTGCCCGGGAAGGCTTGGCGCACTTCATTGGCCACCGCGGCGCCGAGGTTGGTGCGCTCTTCGGCCATGGTGAGCAGGATGCCGCCCAGCTTTAGATCAGGGTTGGGACCCGACTGCACGCGGCGCAGGGTCTCCGTGAGTTCGGCCAAACCATCCAGCGCGAAGAACTCGCAGGGCATGGGCACGATGACTTCATCGGAAGCGGAAAGCGCGTTCAGCGTGATCATGCCGAGGCTCGGGGGCGGATCGATGAGGATGTAATCGAACTTCTCGCGGGCGCTGGCGAGGCCCTGCTTCAGCACCTGCAGCTGGGGCAGCTCGAAGAGCTCGAATTCCAACTGGGCCAAGTCCTTGCCCGCGGGGATCACCTGCAGCATGGGCACTTCGGTGCTCAGCGTCAGCGCGTCCGCGGGCGCGCCCTTCATGAGGGCATAGGAGCCCGCGCGATGATCGGGCTTGGGAAAGCCGAGACCAGTAGTGCTATGGCCCTGGGGATCGAAATCCACCAGCAGGACCATCTTCTCCATCATGGCCAGGGAGGCCGCGAGATTGATGGCGGTGGTCGTCTTCCCCACCCCGCCCTTTTGATTGGCCAGCGCGACAATACGAGCGGTCATGACGTCCCACTTTCAAGGCAAAGCGAAGCTGGCGAGGCAGAAAGCATGGAATCGTCCTCAGGCGTGGAACATCAAGCCTACCGGGGAGGTTCCACGACTTCAACCAATCCTCGTAAGGCATTCCCGACCGTGTGACTTAACTCAGCTCCAAGACCAGCTTTTCCACAAGGCTGGCCCAATCCCCAGGCCGATCCTGCCGCCTCAACTCCAAGGTCGGATACCAGGGCGTGTCGGCCCGATCGAGCAACCAGCGCCAATCGGGAACGAAGGGGAGGAGCACCAGCCCGGGCCTCCCGAGGGCGCCTACTAGATGCACAGGGGCCGAATCCACGGAGATCAGAAGATCGATGTGCTGCATCGCTTCAGCGCTCTCTCCAAAATCCCGCACCACGGAACCCAGATCCCGGATGCCAGGAAGGGGCGGAAGCGTTTTGGCGCCAGGCGTAAAGGCCAGCCATTGAACGCCGGGAACTTTCGAGAGAGGTGCGAGGAGCGCCGGATCCATGGAGCGCTGACGGTCCTGCAGATGCGTAGGATTCCCCTGCCACGTCAGGGCCACCTTGGGTCCAGGCGGGAGATCGCGAAAGAAGGCGGCCATTCGATCCGGCGCCTGGGCTGGCGGACGAAGGTAGGGAACGGTCCCGGGAATGTGATCGATGGACAGCTCCAAAAGCCCTGGCAAGGAGAGCAAGGCCTGCTTTGCGGCGATCCCAGGAGGCCAATCGCCCGGCGGGATCAAGCGCAATCCGGGAAAGTTCTCCCTGAGAAGCCCGTGCAGCGCCTCCTCTACCTGCAGCACAACATGTAGGCCTGAAGCCAGCAGGTGAGGGATGAAGCGGACCATCATCAACGTGTCGCCAAAGCCCTGATCCGCGAAGAGCAGCAGTGGCCCTTGAAGGGGCTCCCCCTTCCACCAAGGCACGTCGGGATGAGGCTCCACGGGCCCGCCAGACATGGCGAAACGGGCTTCGTAATGGGGCCAGGCCTCCTTCCAGCGCCCCGTGCGAAGCAGAGCCAGGGCGAGGTTGTAGCGTGCGCCGGCGTGATGGGGATCGCAGCGCAGGGCCCGCTCCGCGGCCTCGCCGGCCTCATGGTGACGACCGGCCATAGCCAAAGCGCGACCTTCATTGAAGGCGTGCACCGCGAGCTGAGGCTCGAGCGCTTCGGCACGCGCAAAAGCCTCCAGCCCTTCATCCAAGCGCCCCACCGCGCAGGCTGCGATCCCCCAATTGGTGAAGTGGGCCGCGCGATTCGGCTCCAACTGCGCCGCGCGTCGAAGCAGTTCCATCGCTTCCTCATGCCTCCCTGATTGGGAGAGGAGCGCCCCGAGATTCCCGAGCACTGATGGTCGCTCTTCCTCCGCGAGGCTTTCGCGATAGAGCGCCTCCGCCTCCCTCAACCGCCCGGCCTGATGGGCGACGATGGCATCGGCCAAACTCATCGCAGTGCTTCCGCGGCCTGGTTCACCAACCCCTTCCAATCGCCCGCCGCGGGTTGTCGGATCAGGCGCAGCGTGGGGTACCAAGGGCTGTCCTCGCGGTGTAGCTGCCATCGCCAATCCGCGGCGTAGGCGAGCAAAGCCAAGGCGGGGCGACCCAGTGCGCCTGCGAGATGCAGTACTGATGTATCGATACTGACGAGGAGATCCAGTTGGGAGAGGGCGTAGGCTGTGTCCTCGAATCGATGGAGAAGATCGCCCACTTCCACCATCGGAAAGGGCGGCCGCTCCGAAGGCGGGCTGCCTTCCCAGCGCTGCATGGACACCCACGTGATCCCTGGGAGAGCGCCGAGTGGACCGAGCAGTTGGGGATCCAAGCGGCGGTAGGCATTGTCCCGGTGCACCGGATTGCCAGACCACACGAGGCCGACCTTCCGTCCAGACAACCCTTGGAACCGATCCACCAACGTCTGCTGGGGTTCGATGGCCGGCAGGTGGAGGTAGGGCACGGAGGCCATGCGATTCGGGTCAGGCCCCAGCAAATGAAATAGGGACATCAGCGGCGCCTGCAGATCGAAAGGCGGCGGCGCCGACTCCTCCGGCACCACCTCGTCGGCCCCCGCGCTTTGGGCCATGCCTGCCAAAGACGCCTGCACGGAGAGCACCACACGCCCGCCCAACGCCTTCACCGCGCGCACGGCACGGAGGGCCATAAGCGTGTCTCCCAGCCCCTGCTCACACCACAGCAGAAGCGTCTTGCCTGGAAAGGGCGAACCATCCCACCGCGGCTCGCTGTAGCCCGGGTCAAAGCGGCTCACTTCCTCCACCTGCCAACGCCATTCGTATTCCTTGAAGCCCTCTTCCAACTGGCCATCCAACAGCAGGGCGATGCCTAGGTTTAGATGGCCAAGCGCGTGTTCGGGATCCAGTGATAGGGAACGGCGGCAATCTGCGATGGCCTCTTGGGTGCGTTGCAATCGGAGAAGACTCGCGCTGCGGTTCACCAGGATGCCGGGGTGATCGGGGCTCAGAGCCAAGGCTGCGTCATCCGCCGCCAGGGCCTCCTGGCTTTGGCCCAGGCGATGGTGAAGTTGACCGAGGCCCACCCTCGCTTCCAAGTTGTCCGGCGCCATAGCGATGGCCTGCAGCTGTTGCTGGAGCGCCTCCACGATGCGGCCTTGATCGTGCAGAAGCCCCGCGCGAAGCAATAACAGGGAGACGTTTTCCTCTCCTGTTCCCTCGGCCCGAGCCAGCGCCTCTTGCGCCTCTTCATGGCGTCCCAGTTGGCGCAGCACCGAGCCGTAGTTCACCCAGGCATCCTGATTCTCGGGATGGCGACTGAGGAGCCGGCGCCATGCGAGGGCCGCTCCGCTCAGATTGCCCTGGCGGTGCAATCCAAGCGCTTCGCCGAACCATTGGGTGAAGGCGTCCATGGGAGCTGCATCGGCCATGGCGCCCTCACCTCAAAGAAGGTGCGAGAAGGCCGCGCCCAGAGAGACGCTGCCGAGGAACCGCAGAGGCCCGTAAAGCCAGAGGTTCTTCCACTGCCCAGGCGCCGCCCACTCCAAGGACACCTTCACGCCGTCTGGACTGGCGGTCTCGAACTCCCAGGACTGCACACCGGTGCGGGAGGCTAGCCAGGCAGCACTCACCGAACACCCCGTGCCGCAGCAGAGAGTCTCTCCTTCCACGCCCCGCTCCCAGGAGCGAATCCTGGCGCGGCCCGGAGCCAACACCTCCAGCACGTTCACATTCGTCCCACCGGGAATGGCAACGTGGTGGCGCAAGGGCGGAGCAAGCACGGGAAGGTCGACCTCCTTCACCGAAGGCACCTCCATCACCAGCTGCGGGTTCCCTACAAATCCAAACCCCGCGTCCTCGGGAAGGCCCGCGGGCAGGGGCTTCAGTCCAAAGCCCTCCCCTTCGGGCAATCGAATTCCCACGAGTTCCCCTCGCCGTTGAAGTCCGA
>JACXTT010004495.1_pt1 | contig 20692 bp, 13 predicted proteins | sample 9270951 | NCBI WGS metagenome assembly JACXTT01 (sample SAMN15532306, study PRJNA645909) | rock metagenome | isolation source: weathered quartz diorite | place: Puerto Rico | collected 2017-06-21
CAGCGTCGGGGTGTTGGGGTCTTCCTTCAGCGACTGCACCCGCTGCAGGTTGATCGACGCCTTGCTGAACGTGCTGTCGATCGACACCGCTGAGCGATAGGCGTCCGCGGCCGCGGTGAAGTGCCCCGTCCGCTCGAGCGCCATGCCGAGGTTGTTCTGGAACGTCGCCATTCCGGGCTCGAGCTGTACCGCGCGGGCGAGCGGCCGCAGCGCGTCGTCGAACGCACCCTGGCGAATGAGCGACAGGCCAAGGTTGTTCATCGACCACACGTCCCGCGGGGCGAGCGACAACGCCTCATGGTAGCTCTTCACGGCCGCTGCCGACTCACCCAACGCGTCGTGCGCGCGCCCTTGCAGCCGGTACGCTTCGCTCGACGTCTCGTCGACCTGCAACGCCTGCTCGAGCGTGACCAGCGCCGAATCGGGTTGACCCGCTTCGAGCTGCACACGGCTCAGGTTCAGGTAGCTCTTCACCTGCGTCGAGTCGAGCGACAGCGACTGTCGGAACGCCTGCTCCGCCGTCTTCAGGTCGCCCGATTTCCAGGCCGACAGACCGAGCATGTAGAACCCAAAGGGATTCGACGGCTTGTTGCGTGTGTAGCTGGTGAAGCCGCTCACCGCATCGCGGTAGCGCTTCGACCGGTACGCGGAATCGGCTCCGGCGTACGTCACCGGCTCGATCGGGGTGGGTGTGGGCTCGGGCTGCACCGGTGTCGACGTGACCGTCGATTCCGGGGAGACTGTCTCGCGGGCGATCGCCTGCTTCGGCGTCTTGTCGCCGCAGCCGCCGAGCACGAACAGCCAGGCCACGAGCCAGACCGGGGTGAACCGCAGGGTGGTGATCATCCTTCCTCCTCATGAGGGCGCGGGGGCGCCAGTTGGGGTTACCAGCGCCCGGGAGAAAGGCAGGAGGAGGACCAGCAGGCCGCGGTGATATGCGGACGGCGACAACTCCGTGGTGCTGCTGCGGATGACTAACTGACGGGGAGCTGAACCGACGGTCGTTGTGATCGCATGGACACGTTTTTCAGGGGCCTGTCGTGTCCAGGCGGACACGTTGCGGCGTTTGATCGCGGCTGAGAGCCGCGCAAGACGAGCGCCCGCGCATGGAATGGCCGCACAATCTCAGAGCACCTACTCGCGGCTGATCCCGTGCCTCCGCATGATTTTCAAGAGACTGGCGTGATCGGCGAGCCCTAAGGACTCAGCCGTGCGCGTGATGTGCCATCCGTTCCGCTCGAGCGCAGCCACGAGGATCTGTCGCTCCGCCTCCGCCTTGAGCTCGTGAAAGGTGCGCGGCGGCGCACCCCCGCTCACCCGCTGCGCCGCCGCCTCGTCGCGAATCTCGGGCGGAACGTCCTCGACACCGATCGTGTCACCGGGTGCCGCGATCAGCATCCGCTCGAGGATGTTCCGCAGCTCGCGCACGTTGTTGCGGCACCAGTCGTACGCCATGAGCGCCTCGAGCACGGGAGCGCTGACAGTTTTGGGCTTCATCCGGAACCGGGCGCACGTCGCGCCCACGAGGTGCTGCACGAGCTCGGGGATGTCGGACAGCCGGTCGCGCAGCGGCGGCACCGCGAGGACGTGGGCGTTGATACGGTACAGCAGGTCCTCGCGGAAGCGGCCGGCCTTGACCTCGGCCGCGAGGTCGCGGTTCGTGGCGACGACGACGCGCGCGTCGACCGCGATCGTGCGGTTGCCTCCCAGCCGGGTGACCTGACGCGCCTCGAGGACGCGCAGCAGCTTCGCTTGAGCCGCCAGCGGGAGCTCGCCGATTTCGTCCAGAAACAGCGTGCCCGCCGCCGCCGCCTCGAACGCCCCTTTGCGCAGCGTAGCGGCGCCGGTAAACGCGCCGCGCTCGTGGCCGAACAGCTCGCTCTCGATCAGCTCGTGCGGCAGCGCGGCGCTGTTCAGCGCCACGAACGATCCGGCGAGGCCGCTCTTCCGGTGCACCGCCCGCGCCACGACCTCTTTCCCCGACCCGCTTTCTCCCACGATCAGCACCGGCGACGGAATGGGCGCGACGCGCGCGATCGCGTCGTCGAGTTTGCGCATCGCGGGACTCGAGCCGATCAGGGCGTCGGGCCCCATTTCTTTCTGCAGCGCCGCGACCTCGCGCTCGAGCCGCCACCGCTCCAGCACCTGCGCGATCTCCTGCACCACCCGCTCCATCGTCTCTGCCTTGTCGATGAAGCTCGTGGCGCCGGCGCGAATCGCCTGGGCGCAGCGGTCGTAGTCTCCTGTGCCGGTATACACGATTACCGGCACCCCGAGGCCGCGGCGCGCGCGCTCGCGCAAGACGTCGAAGCCGTCCATCCCCGGCATCTCGAGGTCGAGCAGCACACAGTCCACCGGCTCGCGTGCCAGCACATCGAGCGCTTCCCGGCCGTCCCCTGCCAGAATCGACTCGTAGCCGGCGAGCCGCTTCAGGTCGTAGGCGTACTGCTCGGCGAGCGGACGGGCGTCGTCGACGATGAGGACGAGGCTCACGAATCGGCCGTCGCTTCGGGAAGGTCGACGATGAACCGGGATCCCGCCCCGGGCGACGTCTCGACGCGCAGCCGGCCGCCGGCGTCGGTCACCAGGCGCCGCACGATCGACAGGCCGAGGCCGGTGCCGCCGGGCTTGGTGGAGTAGAAGTCCTGGAACGCACGCTCCAATTCCTGCTGCGTCATGCCGGAGCCGGTGTCCTCGATCACGAGGCGGACGCCGTTCGACCGGCCCGAGTCGGTCACGCGCGCGGTCGACACCGTCACCGTGCCCGACTGGCCACCCAACGCATCCACGGCGTTGGTCACCAGATTCTCGAGGATGCGCCGCAGCCCCAGGGGATCGATTTTCACGTCCGGCAGCTCGTCGGCGAGCTGCAGCGAGACCTCCGCCGTACCCGCGGGGGTCTGCCCGACCACTTCGCGCGTTACGGCGCCCACGTCGGCGCGCTGCGCCTCCACCAGCGGCGACAACTTGGCGTACGTCGCGGCGAGCTTCTCGAGATACTCGAGGCTCGAGACGAGCGTCTGGCGCCGCTCGGCGAACACCTTCGCCAGCTCGCCCGGGCGGTCGCGCGCGATCTGCGCCAGGTGGCGCAGGACGTTGCGCAGCGGGGCGATGCTGTTCTTGATGTCGTGGTTCACCTGCCGCGCCAGCTCTCCCATCGCCGCATGGCGCTCGGCTTCACGCAGGTGCGCGGCGCCGGCGCGCAGCCGCACCGTCATCTCGCCGAAGCGGCGCTCCAGGTCCCCGATCTCGTCCTGCCGGTCGCTCGAGAACTCGTCGTCGAGCCGGTCGAGGTCGATGGTGGCGGTGCGCGCCGCCAGCTCCCCGAGCGGCCGGCTCACCCGCGAGGCGAGCCACCCAGCGACCAGCACCGACACGAGCAGCGTGACCAGCACCGCGGCGGCGAATGCGAGATCGACGACGCGCTCCAGCTGCTGTAGTCCGACGAGCTCCGTCGACACGACGAGCTGTGCCGCCACCAGTCGCGTGCTGTCGGGTCGCGATTCGTCCACGAACGCGACCGGCAGAGCGCTGACGACGTCGGACGCTCCACGCGCACGCGTCGTGTCGCGTACCCGCGACATGATCGTGTCGTGCGGCAGCTCGAGGGCGACGGTGAACGCGCTGTCCGGGGCGAGGCGAGCGAGGAAGCCGGTGTCGACCGCGATTCCTCCAACGACCGTGAAGCGACGGTCCCCCAGAGGAAACGAGTCGAGCCGCGCGAGTGCCACGAACGGCCCCTCGGCGGTGCGCGCCTGGACCAACGCCATCCCGTTCGGGGCCCGCGCCAGCTGCATGGGCAGTCCCGGCTCCAGGCGGTCGAACTCGTTGCGAAAGTGTCCCGAGCTGACGATGCGTCCGGAATCATCCTGGATCTGCAGCATGTTGAGCCCGGCGAGGCGCATCGCCGTCCCGCTGTAGTCGAGCAGGTAGGCACGCGACCCCGTGTCCCGTTGCACCGCCGCGCGCCGCAGGCCGTTGTCCGCCACCGCCGCCTCCCGCAGGCGTGCGAGCCGCGTCGCCACGACCGTGCCCTGTCGCTCGAGATCCCGCCCGATCAGGCCCACCAACGCCGTGGTGCGTGCGCGATATTGCGCCGCGACGCGGTGCCGTACGGCGAGCCGCACCGCGAGGCCGAACACGACGAGCGGCACGAGCACGACCGGAGCGGTCGCCAGCAGGATGCGGGTGCGGAATGTCACGGCATCAAGAATAGCCCTAGCGCAATCGGAGCGTGCCGTCCCAATCCACGGTGAACGCCGACCCGCCGCGGCGCACGATCGCGCGTCGGCGCGTCTCCACCAGCGCGGTGATGTGCCGACCAGGATCGGTGGACAGCCAGGGTGCGCGGGCTGCCAGATCAGCCACGGCGTGGCAGGGGGCGAGCGCTTCCCGTGGCAACGGCACGAGCCAGGCCCCACCGCCGGCGGCGAAACGCGAGTCGAAATCCGCTGCCGCGACACCGCTGGCCCGTCCCACAGGTCCCAGCAGCCCCAATGCCACCAGTCGCTCGGCCAGACTGCGCGAAGCGGCGTCGTCCTGTGGATAGTAGATGACCGAGGAGGGACTCGAGCCCGTCCCCATTGGGACGGCTGCGGCGGTGTCGCTCACGGGGCAGGCTGGTCCGGCTGTCCACCAGTAACTCCCGTGGGCCGGCCGGGCATCAGAGCGCACGACATCGCGTGCGAGACTCGTCCGGGCGGTGTCGCTGATCGTGAGCGTCAGCGCCGACAGCAGCACATAGACACGATCCCACGGCAGCACCACCGTCGTCAGATCTCGCCGGCCGGCAGCGTAACTCAAGACCTCCGGATCCCCGCTGACCAGGATGTCGATGCCGTGGTCGAGCAGATCGCGCGCATCGCCGCCAGCACTCGAGCGGACCGTCACCGTCGGCCGCACTGCGTCCAGCGGCGCGAATGTCACGACGCCGGAGGAGCTATCAGCCTTCATCGACACCGCGAGCAGGGGCTCAGGCCTTCCCATGCAGTCGAGACTGGCCAGCGTCCCGTCGACCTGGCGCTGGACGAAGCGGCCGACATCGGGGACGGCGACGCGGAGAGTGTCAGGCACGGGGGTTGAATCGGGCACGAGGATGCAAGGCGCAGGAGGCACGGCTGCCGCGGGCACGAGTGGTGGCGCGGCGCTGGGATGCCCGCACGACAGCGCGAGGGCGGCCACCACGAAGCACGAGAAACGAAAACGACGCGTCACGGCCGAAGCATAGCGGGAGCACGCCCCTGGCGCAGCACGGCCGTCGCCGTAGGTTCTCGCGCCGTGCCGCGCTTCGCCTTTCCGCATCCACTGGTCCTACTCGTCGGCTGCCTGCTCGTCGCCGCTGCGGCGAGCTGGGTGGTGCCAACAGGACAGTACGATCGGCGCGACGACCCGGCCACCGGACGCCGCGTCGTCGTCGCGGGGACGTATCACGCCGTACCGCGCGCTCCCGTCGGTCCATTCGAAGCGATGGTCGCGATCCCGAAAGGGATGGCCGACGCCGCCTCGGTGATCTTCCTCGTCTTCCTCGTCGGCGGCGCGTTCACGGTGGTCGACCGCACCGGCGCGCTGCGCTGGGGCGTCGACTGGCTCGTCCGCCACCTGCGCGGCAAGGCGGTGCTGGTCGTGCCGATCGTCACGCTCGCCTTTGCGACCGCCGGCGCGCTCGAGCACCTGCAGGAGGAGATCATTGCCCTGCTCCCCGCGCTCCTCGTCCTCACGCGCGGATTCGGCATGGATGCGCTGACGGCGGTGTCGATCAGCCTCGGCGCCGCGGCGGTCGGCGCCGCATTTTCGCCGATCGACCCGTTCCAGGTGGGGATCGCTCAGAAAATCGCCGGCCTGCCGCTCTTGTCGGGCGCGCTGTACCGCCTCGCGTTCATGATTCCGGCGCTGGGGCTATGGATCTGGGGCACGCTCCGTCATGTCGCCCGGACGCGCGGCGGCGCCCCCGAGCAGCCTGCCCCTGCAGCAGCCGCTCTCCCGGCGCGCCAGGGAATCGTGCTGCCGCTCATCGTCCTCACCTTCGCGGTGTTCATCTACGGTGTCTTGAAGCTCGGCTGGGATTTCGAGGAGATGGCAGCACTCTTCTTCGTCATGGGAGCGGTCACGGGCCTGGTCGCGGGACTCGGGTTAAGCGGCACCATTCAGGCGTTTCTCGACGGCGCGGCGTCGATGACGTATGCGGCGCTGGTCATTGGTTTCGCGCGCGGCATCTACGTCGTGCTCGACGAGGGTCGCATCATTGACACGCTGGTGCACGGGCTGTTCACGCCACTGGGAACCCTCCCGGTCGCCCTCTCTGCCGAGGGGATGATCGGCGCCCACGCCCTCATCCATTTTCCCGTGCCGAGCGTCAGCGGCCAGGCAGTATTGACGATGCCGGTGCTCGTGCCGCTTTCGGACCTGCTCGGTCTGTCGCGTCAGGTGACGATCCTCGCCTACCAGTACGGCTGCGGGCTGTGCGAGCTGCTGACGCCGACCAACGGCGCGATGATGGCGATTCTCGCCGCGGCGGGAGTGCGCTATGACGCCTGGCTGCGCTTCGCCGTCCCGATCACGCTGCTCCTCTACGCGCTCGGCGCAATCGCCGTGGCGGTGGGAATCGCAATTCACCTCCAATAGTCGCAACCGGGCGCGGCATCATTGCTCGCACTCAACGCGGCGGGTTATACTCCCGCGGCCACAGACCCCGAGCACAATCGATCATGCCGCAGTTTCGCACATCCCTTCCCGCCCTGCTTGCGAGCGCAGCGCTCATCACCCCGCGACATGCCGCGGCACAGTCGACACGACCCATCTGTACGGTCCGAGAGCTCCGAACGGGGCGCCTCATCCGCGTCGAAGACACGACGCGGGCGAGCGTCGTCGGCCCCTTCGTCAGCTGCAGCGACACCCTGCTGACGATCGGGTTCGGCCGCAGCGACTCGAGCCGCAGCGTACGCACCGAGGTGATCCAGCGCATGTGGGCGCGCGACAATCAGCGGCGCATCGGGCTGATCGCTGGTGCGCTCGCGGGAGCAGCCGCCGGCAGCGTCCTCGCTCAGTCGAAGTCCGAGATCTGCTTCAAGGGCTCACCGCCCGTGACCGCCACGTGCCACGGCAACGTCGTCATCAACGCGGTCGTGTTCGGCGGTGGCGGCGCCCTCGTGGGGCTCGTGCTGGGAAGCACCATCCCGCGCTGGGCGAGAATCTTCCCGTAGGATGCCCGGCGAGGCGGGACGCCGGACCATCCCGCATTTCATGGCCGGTCATTCCAGTTCGCCAACGCATTCCACACGAGCGCAAACTCGTGATGGTTCAGGAAGCGGTGCATCGGGTCGAAGGTGAAGGCGATGACCCGGCCGTTGCGAATTGGCACGTCGAACACCGCCCCCTCGCCGATGATTTCCTTTTCTCCGCGCACCATTCCGGACACGACATAGGCCGAGTCGCTCCCGCCCCCGCCACCGGCGTGCGACACCTTGTGCTCGCCGGTCGGAGCCGTATCGGGAGCTGCTGGCGCGGTCGTGTCGGGAATACCGAGCATCGGCCCTTCATCCTTCTCGACATGCCGTGTTGCGCCGTACTGCAGGACGATCAGGCCGCTGTCGCGATTCGCCACGTCGTACAGCGGTCCGTTGCCCCGAAACAGCGTCGTCACTTCGGGAAAGCCATAGAGGATCGGCGAGCGGCGCTGCCGCGCACGCGCCCGCACGATCGAGCCGGGGTGAAAAAGAGTAGTGGCGCGATGCGGAGTGAGCTGCGCGGCGATCCCCGTTTCCGCGGCGAACTGCGTCGCCGCGCCGAGCGTGATCAGCGTGCCGCCCTGGTCGACGAAGTCGCGCAGGGCCGCCATCCCTTCATATCCCGGCCCACCGGTGATATCGGGGGACGAGAACGGCGTGCCGAGATTGGGCGTGTCCTTGGTTCGTTGATACGGGAGCGGGCCCCATTTGCGGTCGATCCCGTTGATCATCTGCGCGACCGATCCGCCGAAGCCCGGCACGAGGAGGACGTCGAAGCGCGCCCGCAATGCCCCGCGCCGCAGATCGCTATCGTCGATGGACCGATACGGAATGCCGTACTGCTCGAAGGTGTAACGCGCCCAGCCGGCGTCCTGAGTCGAATACCAACTGTGGTAGATCGCGACGCGTGGCAGGTCTTCCGAATGCCGCGCCACCGCCGGCGCCGCACCGACCGCGGTGAACGTCAGCGCAAACCGCCGCGCGACGTCGGAGACCCCCGACGCTGTCGCCCCTGCGAGAATCACCGAACCCGCGGGGTAGCTGTCGCGTCCCACAACGAACGCCGACTCGGCGGCGAACGCCGCGGCTTTCGGTTCCTTCGCCATGAGCGCATACAGCGCCGGAAGCACATTCCCCTGCGCGTGATAGGCGAGGAGATACACCGTCCCCGAACCGGACACGGCGCCGCTCGCCGACACGGTATCGGTGACCCGCGCAAGACCCGGCCAACGAAACACCGTCGTGTCGTTCACGGGAAGGACGGTGACACCGTACATGTCTCCCAGCGTCCAGGCGATGTCGTCATACGGCGGATACTTGGCGGACTGGGGATACTGCTGGACGCCGAGCAGGTTCACGACGAGGTCGCCGTACGGTTGGTTGCGACGGATCACGAAGTCTCCCTCCGAATCGCCGCTCGAGCGCCGCTCGATCTCGATCGCCTGCCGCTCGAGCTGATTGATCAGGTATGCCGTGCGCGCCGGGTCCCGCTGGCGCGCGAAACCCGGAATCACGTACCCATAGGGCTTCTCGCTGCGTCCCCGCGCCATACTGTTCACGCCCTTCTGCCAGAAGTTGCGCAGCAGCTCGGTCGCGTGCGCACTGGTGAACGTCAGCGAGGCCAGCACTCCCGCTTCGGAATAGTTGACGTTGTCGCGGGACGACCAGCGGACTCTCTTCGTGGGCGGCCAGGGTCGGTACCACTGGCGCGTCGTCACCGAATCTCCGGCGTAGCTGTCGTCGGAGAGGTCGCGTACGTACGTGTTGGCGCCGGCGTTCCCGAACGTCTCGTAGAACCGCCCGATGGCGTTGTGATTGTTCGCGATCCACAACGCGTAGCCGGGCCACCAGCCGTCGTAGAAGCCCCACGTCCACACGCCGGGCAGCCCCTGCGCCTCGAGGGCGGTGATGTCGTTGTTCGCCAACATCGCCCATTCGCCGATGGCGATGGGATCGGTGTGCTCGTTGTAAGGACCCGTCCCGGTGGAGACGTGGAGCAGCGGGATCGACTCGTGCAGGTCATGCATCACGATCGGATGCCAGTCGTAGTAGACCTTGTAGATCGCCCGCGTCAGAGCGAGCGCGAGCTGCAACCCGTCGCGGTTGTTGTCGTGAAAGGCATAGTCGCCCCAGAAGGGGCTGGAGCGCGGGAAGCCGTCGTCCGGTGTCGCGTGGCTCTTCGTGTAATGCAGGTACCAGTCGACCTGGCGGTCGCGCCCGTCGGGTTCGCTCGCGGGGTTGATCAGGGTGATCACCGAACCGCGGATCGAGCGGATCGCCGGCTCGTCGCTCACGGCCAGGCGATAGGCGAGCTCGAGCAGCATCTCGGGACTGTTCATCTCGGTCGAATGCAACCCGCCGTTCAAGTAATAGATGGGCTTCGCGACGGCGAGCACCGAGTCGAGCGCTCCGGGCGGCGTCGTCCGCGGATCGGCAAGCCGGGCGAGAGCCGCGCGGTACCCCGCGCTGCCGGCCAGCACCGCGGAGTCGGCCACCGCGACGAGGACGATCTCCCGTCCCTCCTCGGTCTTGCCGATCGTCTCCACACGCACCCGCGGCGTGGCCTGGGCCAGGGCGCGGAAGTAGCCGTAGAGCTCGTCGGCGTGGTGCATCACGCCCGGCGCCCCGGCGATCGTGCCAAAGTATGTGAGCGGAGACGGAACGGTAGCGGACGCCGGCAACGTGGCGACCGATGCCGCGAGAAAGTGCGGATCGGTCGTGGCCTCGCGGATCAGGCGGGCGTACGTCGTGTCGGGGGGTTGTTGCGCCGACATGATGGCAGGAGCGCCGACCTGCAAGAGGAGAATAGTGACGGACGCGACGGCTCGACGCACAAGCAGCTCCACGGCGAGAGAGGGAGCAGAAGCTACGCGATCGTATGGATTGTGACAGGAAGAACCATGGTGTGTTGCCACCGTCGCTGCCCAGGGTCATTCTTGGCAGCATGACCCCCACCTCCCGACTCGCCCTGGCACTCACGATCGGCGCCGCGACGGCGGCGCACGCCCAGCATCCCGCAGCCGGCGTCCCCGACACATCGCCCTTCCGCCCGCTGGAGCTGCCCACTCCCAGCGCGTTCCGCGGCGCGGCGGGGCTGCCGGGGCCGGCGTACTGGCAGCAGCGCGCCGACTACACGATCCGCGCCTCGCTCGACACGGCGACGCACACGATCACGGGCGAGGAGACGATCCGCTACACCAACAACTCACCCGACATGCTGCGGTTCCTCTGGCTGCAGCTCGACATGAACATCGGGTCCCCCGACACCCGCTTCGCCCCGCTCTTGAATCCGCGCGCGCGGCAGGAACCGGGGTTCCGCGCCGGGGCGACGATCGAGCGGGTGACGGCACAGCGAGCGGCGACCGCCGGCGCGCGCCCCGCCGCGGTGCCGCTCACGTGGCGCGTCAACAGCACGATGATGCGGGTCGACCTCGATCGCCCACTCCCGCCACGTGGGTCGACGTCGATCACCGTCGCCTGGCACCATCAGATCCCGAGGAACGGCCGCACCGGCCGCGAGCATTTCACCACCGGGTGGCTGTATCAGGTCGCGCAATGGTATCCCCGGCTCGCCGTGTACGACGACGCGCGCGGCTGGAACACCGATCAATACATCGGCTCGAGCGAGTTCTATCTCGAGTACGGCGATTTCGACGTGACGGTGACGGTGCCGGCGGGGTACACCTTCGCCGCGACCGGGGTGCTGCGCAATCCGCTCGAGGTGTTGCCCGCCACGATCCGTGCCCGGCTCGCCGCGGCGCAGCACGCCGACACGATCGTGCACATCATCGCTGCGAACGAGGTCGGCACGCCCGCCTTGCTCCCGCCGCGCAGCGGCGCCACACGCACGTGGCACTACACCGCCACCAACGTGCGTGACTTCGCCTGGGGGACGGCGCCGAATTTTCTCTGGGACGCGACGAGCTGGGACGGCATCCTGATGCAGGCGTTCTACCCGCCCACCGTCTCCGACATCTGGAAGACCGCGGCGGACATGAACCGCCACGCCGTGATGATTCATTCGCGGTGGTTCCATTATCCCTGGCCGACGGCGATCAGCGTCGAGGGACCGGTCGGCGGAATGGAATACCCGATGATCACCTTCGACAACGCCGAGAACGAGAAGGAGCTGTACTACACGCTGGCGCACGAGCACGGCCACGAATGGTTCCCGATGATGGTCGGGTCGGACGAGCGGCTCTATCCCTGGATGGACGAGGGGTTCAACACCTTCATCGACTGGTTCAGCTTCCGCGCCCGCTATCCCACCGACACGACGCGGATTCAGACGCTCGAATTCGGATCGATGAAAGCCTATCAGGCCTTCCTCCAGAACTATCGCGGCGTCGAGGCGCCGATCATGGAGTCACAGGACCGCTCGCCCAACGGCCTGATGAGCGGGTGGAATGCCTATGGGAAGCCGGCGGTGGCGCTCCACTTTTTGCGGGAAGAGGTTGTCGATTCGAACGCCTTCGACGATGCCTTCCGCGAATACGTGCAGCGCTGGGTGTACAAGCACCCCCAGCCCGCCGACTTCTTCCGCACCATGAACAACGCGCTGGGGGAGGATTTGTCGTGGTTCTGGCGGTCCTGGTTCCTGCGGTCAGATCACCTGGATCAGGCGATCGACTCGGTGGCGCAGCGGGATTCGGGGACCCAGACGCTGACGCGCGTGTTTCTGTCGAGCCGGCTCGAGATGGTGGCACCAGTGGAGCTGCGGCTCAGCGGCGCGGACAGCTCGACGCGCACCATCAAGCTGCCGGTCGAGACGTGGCTGCGGGGCTCACGGACTGTCTGGGCGATCGTCACCGCGACCTCGGCCCGACCGATCAAGATCGAGATTGATCCGCGCGGCGTTTCGCCGGACGTGGATCGGAGTAACGACGTGTGGACGGTGCCCCGGGGGACACCGTAAGGTGGTCAGTGGCCGGTGGCCAGCGGGCTGTCGCCGACCACTGGCCACCGACCACCGGTCACTTCAGTCGGTTGAGCTCCGCCTCCGACGCGATAAACCCGAACGCCGGCCAGCCGCCGGAGCTGACGGACTTCTCAAACCACTTCTTGGCTGAGGCCGTGTCCCCGCGCAGTAGCAACCAGTTGCCGAGACCATAACTCAGGGTGGCGAGCGCGATGTCCGCCGTGTCGGCCGGCGTGACGACCTGGTCCGGCCCGATCTGTCCCCGATAGAGGCGCAGCCGCACCTCGTAGAAATTGCCGCCCCGCGGACCGGCGCTGTTGCGGTCGAGCACGGCCTGAGCCTCGGCGCGGCGGCCGGCCCGCATCAGGGACATCCAGGACCAGTCGATCGAACCCGCGCGCTCTCCCGAATCCGGTGCCAACGGCAGCGCGTGAGCGAACGCCGCCGCCGCGCCCGTGAAATCGCCGGTCACGTATCGCACGATGCCGAGATGGTACCAGCAACCGTACAACGTCGAATCGAGCTTCAGGCCGTGCTCGAGATCGGCGCGTGCGCTGTCGAGCTGGCGCACCGAGAGGTAGCGGTGCCCGCGCCAGCGGTAGAGGATGCCGGAGTCGGGGGCGATCACGATGCCGCGGCTGAACGTGGCGATCGCCTCGCGATAGCGCCGGATCGCCGACTGGGCGAGTCCGAGCTGGATGATGCGGTGCATGTCCTGCGGCGCCGCCGCCAACGCCGACTCGGCCCGCGCAACGCCGCCCGTGTCGGGCTGCGAGACATAGGCGACGCCGGCCGGTGAGCGGTACTCAAGATTCTGACTCGCCGCGGGTGCGAGCCATAACGCAGTGAGGAGAGCAGTGACGGAGAGTGACCGAATCACAAAAAGGGGCTCCGGAAACGGGGCCCCCTAATGTGATGCGCACAATTGTTATGCGTAATAGCTGGCGGCCGATGGCTGACGGCCGACAGACAGTGCAGTTCAGTCTACATACGCCCACAGCAGCTCCCGGCTCTGCGCGTCGAGCGCCACCAGGTCGTCGATCCGGTACAGATCACCCGCGACGTCGCGGATCAACAGCCCGCCGCCGGGAAGGGGACGGGGCCACTCATCGAGTCGTGTCTGGAACGCGCGGGCACCCTGTACCGTCCGCACGCGCCAGGAGCGAATCTCGACCTCCTCCTCGATCGCGGAGACGGCGGTAACGACAAAGACGAACCCCGCCGCCGCGAGCGCCGACTCCAACGCCGCCCGTGAATCAGAGTCCAACTCCCGCGGCTCGGCGACCAGTGCGAACTCGCGGTCCGCGGCGTCGCGCAGCGAAATGAACCGCCCCGGCTCGGACCACGGGAACGCCCGCCGCACCCACACGGCGTGCTCATCGTCGCCACGCGTGGCCCACAACTGGCCGTCAGAGCGATGCGCGAGACGGAGCTCCGTGCCTGGGCTGCTATCTGGTTTCCTGACGACTGTCGCTTGCATACGTCCTCCTTAGGTGTTAGGTGACAGGTGTCAGGTACCAAGGGCAGTGCCCTGACACCTGACACCTGCCACCTGCTTCAGGCCAGCTGCAACTGCATCTCATGCAACCTGCGGTACCGCCCATCGTGCCGCGCCAAGAGCTCGCGATGCGTCCCCGACTCCACCAACCGCCCGTCCTCGACGACGAAGAGGCGGGAGGCGCGGCGCAGGGTCGACAGCCGGTGTGCAATGGCGAACACCGTCCGCCCGGCGATGAGGCGGTCCAGCGCCTGCTGGATCTCCCGCTCGGTTTCCGTGTCCACGCTCGACGTCGCCTCGTCGAGGATCAGAATGCGTGGATCGTGCAGGATCGCCCGCGCGATCGACACCCGCTGGCGCTCCCCGCCCGAGAGGGTGTGTCCCCGCTCCCCGACCACGGTGTCGTATCCGTGCGGCAGCTTGCACACGAAGTCATGTGCGTTCGCCGCCTGCGCGGCCGCGATCACGTCGCCGAGCGACGCCTCGGGCAGACCGTAGCGGATGTTCTCCAGCACCGTCCCGTGGAACAGGTACGGCTCCTGCAGCACCATCCCCATCTGGCGACGGTAGTGCCCCGTCTCGAGCTCGCGGATATCCACGCCGTCGATCCGCACGGCACCACCCGACACGTCGTAAAAGCGCGCGATCAGGTTCACGATCGTGCTCTTGCCGCCGCCCGACGACCCCACAAGGCCGATCAGCTCCCCGGGGTGGACGTCGAACGACACCCCCTTGAGCACCTGACGCACGCCGTCGTAGGCGAACGTCACGCGATCGAACGTGACGCGGCCGCGCACCGGCTCGAGCCGCACCGGCCGCACGCCGTCGCGTACTTCCGGCTCCGTGTCCATCACCTCGAAGATCCGGTGTGCCGAGGTGGTGGCGCGATTCATGGTGCGGGCGATCTGGCCGATCACCTCGATCGGCGCGACGAACATCGTCGTGTACAGCAGGAACGAAATGAACGTCCCCGTCGACAAGGTTGTGCCGTGCCCGAGCAGTCGCGGCACAGCGATCACCCACACGAGCACCGTCGTCACCTGCACCGCCAGCGTCAGCAGCGGCCAGAACGTCGTCCACACCCGGTGCAGGTGGTTCACTTCCTCGGTCACGTCTTCGCTGCGCGTCGCGAACCGCTCGATCTCGCGATCTTCCTGGTTGAACGCCTTCACCACGCGGATCCCGGGAATCGTATCCGAGAGCACGTCGGTCATGCGCGACCACTTGCGCCACGCCCGCAGGAAGCGCCGGTTCAACGCCTCGCCGTGCCGGTAGATCATCCAACACAACACCGGCACCGGCAGCGTCATGACGAGCCCCAGCCGCCAGTCGAGCGTCAACAGCACGGCCGACAATCCCACGAGCATGACGACAGAGAGCGAAACGTCGACCACGCCGAATGCCACGAAATCCCACAGCCGGTCGGTGTCCGACGAAACGCGCGTGATCAGGCTCCCCGTCTTCTTGCGTGAGAAGAACGAGAGGCTGAGCCGTTGGATGTGCTCGTACAGCTCGGCCCGCAGATCACGGGCGACCCACTCCCCAAGGATCGCCATCAACCGGAGGCGCACGATCGCCGCAGCCGCCTTGATCAGGTACACGAGCGCCATCGCGCCGACCGCGATCGCCGCGATCACTCCCGCCTGCGCCGCCGGGACGATTCCCTCCTGCGCCGGCCGGATCACGCGGTCGATCAGGTACCCCGCGAGATACGGCGGGATGAGGCTCACGAGCGTGATGAGGGCCGCCGCCGCGATGCCAACGACGAGCCGGCGCCGGTATGGCAGGAGGTAGCCGAGCAGGCGGCGGATCACTGTCACGCGCTGCCCCGCCACGAGGGCCTGGGCGTCGCGCACCGGACGCGCCACGGCGTCGGCATACTCCCCGTCGCCGTCCGTGGGCGTGACCCGGCGCCCCTCCAGCGCCTCCTCGAGGACGAACTTCAGATTCTCGAAGGCGCGCCGCTGGCGATGGCTGTAGCGCACCACGACGAGCGCCGGATCGCCGGGGCGTCCCAGCACCGTTAGCGAGGTGGCCGAAAGCCCGGGAGCCTCGACCACCGCCTGCACCCGGGACCGCCACACGCTCTCGACCTCCCACCGCTCGCCCGCACGGGAGGGGCGCGCGGTGGCGAGATGTGTGGGACCGAGCAGCACCCATGTCTCCGCCAGCTGATGGGCGTGATCGAGATCGGCCAGGGCGTAGAGCTGCACCGGCGCGCCGTCCCACAGCGCCTCCATCTGCCGGCGCAACTCCGCCGGGAGCCGGGTCGGCTGCTCGAGATAGCGCTCGACGATCGCCTGGTTGTGCTGCTGAGCTTGAGCTTCCATCTGCGTGATCCTCTGAGTTATGGCAAACGAAACGGCCTTTCGGGTTTCTCATGGAGCACCCGAAAGGCCGGATCACACAATGGACTCGCGGACTTCTAGGGTGCTCGTCTCCTCGACTGGTCCGTGGCGGACGCACTGCGCCCACCGAGCGGCACGATCAGCGCGGTCCGGATGGCGAACATCCGGGCCCACCGAGGCGCGCGAGGAAGAGCGGTGTGCGTGTACATGGTCGAGTAGAAATCCTCAGGAATTTGGGTGCTCAACGGCTACTGAACGCAAAGTAAGAAGCTGCCCCACACGGGGCAAGGGGAGTTCGTCAGGAAGGCGTGGAATCGGCCGGGTGCCCCATCGAGGGCAATCGCCGCTTTCCGGAGAGCAGCTGCTGGACGAACTCCTGGCCGCGACCGAGCTGGGCGACGCGTTGGGCGAGCTCGGTGATCCGGTCGTGCACATCGCTGGAATCGCCTGAATCGCGGGCACTCAGGGACGCCGCCAGGCGATCTTCCAGCCGGTTCAAACGCGTGCGCGCCCGCCACCACGCGGCGCCGAACAGCACGGCACCGGCCAGGGCGGCACCGAAAACGGTGAAAAACACGGCTTCGTCGTCCATGCGCATATGGTGAGATTCGTGGGTGTTGACCGTACGGAGGGGTTCCCACCGGGTTTCAACAGGTTCCTTGTCATCTCCTGGGCCGGGCTCTAGACTCCTGTTCGCACCGCAGGGTGCACCCCGTCCGCGGAAAGGGACCATCCCACCTGCGCTGTCTTTGCAGTCACAATTCGACCTCTCTTCCGCCCCATTTTGCGGACCCGGGCGAGCTCGAAGGGAGGAGTGTATGACCCGCCGCTTACCCCAGCACCCCAGTCTCGAGCACCTGAAGAAGCAGGCCAAAGTCCTGCATGAGCAGCTCGCCAGCGGAAACCCGACGGCGCACGAGCGCTTCCATGCGCTCCTGTCACGGGCCGTTCCGTCCGACCCCCAGCTGGCCGACGCCCAGCTCGCCCTCGCTCGTGAGTACGGCTTCGCGAGCTGGGCGAAGCTGAAAGCGCACGTCGAATCGATCGCCGCCGATCCGCCGGCCGAGCTGGTAGCGGCAATCCACGCCAACGATGCGGGTCTGGTTCGTGACGTGCTCCAGCGCTACCCCGAGCTCACGCCGAAGCTCAACGATACGATGCCGGGGCTGCATTTCGGCGCGACCCCGCTCCTCGCCGCGGTTCCCTGCGCCAATCGGGACATGATCGATGCCCTGCTCGAGGCCGGGGCCGACATCAACCAGAAGAGCCATTGGTGGGCGGGCGGCTTCGGCGTGCTGGACGACGACCGCGGTCTGGCGCCGTTCCTGATCGAGCGCGGCGCCCGCGTGGACGTCCATGCGGCGGCGAAGCTCGGGATGATCGACGTGCTCGAGCGGCTGGTGCGCGAGGACGAGGGTGTGGTGCACGCGCGCGGCGGCGACGGCCAGACGCCGCTACACGTCGCGCAGACGGTCGAGGTCGCCCGCTGGCTCCTGGACCACGGCGCGGACGTCGACGCACGCGACGTGGACCACGAATCGACGCCCGCACAGTACATGATCCGCGACCGCCAGGACGTCGTCCGCCTGCTGGTCTCACGCGGCTGCCACACCGACATCCTCCTGGCGGCGGCACTCGGCGATCTCGCGCTGGTGCGCAAGCATCTCGAGGCCGACCCCCGCTGCATCCGCATGTACGTCTCCGACGAGTGGTTTCCCAAGCGGAACCCGCGCGCCGGCGGCTGCATCTACATCTGGACACTGGGACAGCTCGCCACGCCGCACAGCGTGGCGCGGGAGTTCGGTCACGAGGAGGTGGTTCAATTCCTGACGGCTCGCAGCCCGGAGCAGGTGAAGCTCGCGCTGGCCTGCGACCTGGGAGACGAAGCCACCTTCCGGCAGCTGCTCTCGGCGCGTCCCCGCCTCGCCGAGTCGCTCTCCGAGGAAGACAAGAAACACCTGGTGCGCGCCGCCCAGAGCAACAATACGAACGCGGTGCGTCTCATGCTCGCCGCGGGATGGCCGGTGGTGGTGCGCGGCCAGGACGGCGGCACACCGCTGCACTGGGCCGCCTGGCACGGCAATACCGCAATGGTGCGCGAGATTCTGCGCTACCATCCGCCTCTCGACCTGCGCGGTGATGACCACGATCTCCCGGCGCTCGGTTGGGCGCTCCATGGGTCGAAACACGGCTGGTACTGCAAGACCGGCGACTACTCCGGCGTGGTCGACGCGCTGCTCGCCGCGGGAGCGAAACTCCCGGAAAACGAATTCGAGGTGAGTGAGTCGGTGAGAGACGTTATACGACGGTACGTCGGTAAGAGATAAAGGCCGTCAGCTCTCAGCCGTCAGCTGTCAGCGGGTCGTGGCTGACAGCTGTGAGCTGATAAGTGACGGCCGACTCACTGCGAATCAGCCACGCCGAGCTGCCCTGTCAGCAGCTCCGACACCACGCGGTGCGCGCCATACACTTTATCGAGCGCCGCCTGGATCGCGCGCACGTCCACCATCACGTTGCGGCCGCGCTCGGGGAGATAGATATAGTCGCGGACCAGCGCGTCGATGTTGCGGTCGAAGTTCAATCCCACGAGCCGCAGGTCTTTCGTGACTACGGGAGAGCCGGAGTTGCCGCCGTAGGTGTCAGCCGTCGACACGAAGTCGAGCGGCGTGCCGAGGTCGAGTCCCGCGGGCGGCGTGCGCCAGCGGTAGGGCAGGTCCCACTCGCTCCCGGGGCCCGCGGCGCGGAAGCGGTCGTACATCCCGAAGAACGTCGTGAACGGCGGCGCCTCGGTGCCGTTGTAGGCATAGCCCATCACGACTCCATCGGCGACACGCGGCGAGAAGGTGCCGTCCGGCGGGAGCGCCCGGCCGTAGACGGCGAAACGCGCCCGGCCGAGCTCGCCAGCCAGCTCGCGCTCGGCGACCGACAGGCGATTGACGTCGGTCTGGAATGCGCGCCACGCCGGCAGCAGCGCCGTCACGAGCTGCACCGCGGGATCGTCGGTCGGGAGACCCGCCGAGAGCGCCTGGGCGGCTCTCGCTGAGTCTTCCAGCACGGAGTGATCGATCAACGCCTGCGCGGCAGCGAGCGGTGACGACTGTCCCGCGAGCACCGCCCGGGACACGGCGTGGCTGGGTCCGTACGCCGCCACCATGTCGCTCAGCTCGAGCGTCAGGAAGCTCAGCTCCAGCTCGCGCGGCATGCGGCCGACCTGACTGGCACGGCGGCTGAACAGCTGCGCCGAATCGTGCGATGCACCCATGATCTGCGCGACGTTCAACGCCCGCTGCAGGAGCACCGATCCCGCAAAGCCGTTCCCGAAGAACGCGAAGGCGCGATACGGCGCCGCGAGGGCCGTCTTCCGCCGCTCGAGATCCGCGAGCTGCTGCAGCACCCGCCCATAGTGATCCTTGAGGTCTTTCCGACCGGCCAGGCTGTCGCTCAGCTCCTGCTCGACGTGCCGGCGCCGCGCCATGATTGCCGAGTCGAGCAGCGCCCCGTATCGCCCCTGCGAAGACTTGAGGCTGTTCGAAACGCCGAACATCCAGTTGCGCATGTCCAGCGAGTCGCCGGTGGCCCGATGGGCGGCGTAAAACAGGTGCAACGCATTCAGCCGCGAAGCAAGGAACCCGACCTGTGTCGGCACGCTCACCGCGCGCTCGTACTCGAGCTGCGACATCGCCTTGAGGCGTGACGTCGAGCCCGGGTTGCCGATCACGAACACCGCATCGCCGGACTGCACCCCGTCCTTGCCCCAGGGGAACCAATTGGGTGTCTCGAACGGCTTCCCGTCGGGGCCGTACACGCGCAGCACGGAGAAATCGAGAGCGTACCGAGGGTAGGTGAAGTTGTCGGGGTCGCCGCCGAAGAAGCCCATCTGCAGCTCCGGTGCGGCGACGAGGCGGATATCGGTGAAGCGGCGAAAGACATACGCCGAGTAGCGGCCGCCGTTGTAGAGCGGGACGATCTGCACCCAGATCGAGTCGCCCGGGTGGGCGTATTGCGTCTTGAGGCGTGCGCCGATCGTCGCACCCGTTTCGCGGCGGACACGCGCTTTGGCGGAGTCGCTCGGCGCGCGATCGACCTGGGGCAGCACCTCGTCGGTGACATCGCGGACGGCGAGCAGCTGATCGACGAAGTAATCCGGCATCTTGCGCTCGTCGGCGAGCGTGTGCGCGACGAACCCGGAGTCGAGCAGCGTCTCCCCCGCTTTCGTCACGGCGCTGATGCCTTCGCGGGCGCAGTGGTGGTTGGTGACGACGAGACCATGGGGCGACACGAACGACGCCGAGCACCCGGGGAGACGCAGCGCGGCGAGGCGCGCCCGCGTGAACCACGTCGAGTCGGCGGTGAAGCCGTACGTCGTGGTGAAGTAGCGATCGGGGGGATACTCGAACGTCCACATCTTGCCCAGGTCGAAGCGCTGCGCCGTTTGACCGGCCAATACGGCGGGAAACGCCAGGACAGCCAGACCGATACGGTTCATGGGGTTGCTCCGCGCGGGTTCACGGGTTAGACGAACGGGACGTCAGCGGGGTTGCAGCATCACCGAGGACGCCGACCTGGCGCAGCGTGATGCGCGTTTCCTCGTTCATGTCGTAGCGAGCGCACTCCGCGGGCGCGATCCAGGCGAAGGCCTCGAATTCTTCGTTGATCACCGGATCGCGGCCGTCGGTGGTGCAGGCGTAGATCAGGAACACCATGT
>JACXTT010004496.1_pt1 | contig 20686 bp, 12 predicted proteins | sample 9270951 | NCBI WGS metagenome assembly JACXTT01 (sample SAMN15532306, study PRJNA645909) | rock metagenome | isolation source: weathered quartz diorite | place: Puerto Rico | collected 2017-06-21
CAGATAAAAATGACCTGCGATACCACCGATAAAACACTGGAAGACGCCTTCGTATTTTTTGTTACGCAGATACAGCCCAATATCCAGCCTTATGCCGATAAGCTGAACCGCAAGCTCGTTGCTTCCCCGTTGACAAAGGAACTCGATCAGAAAAAATACTTTACCTACCTGCGCAGCGTAAAAAAAAGCATCGACCTTTTTCGCGAGGAAAACATCCCGCTGCAGGCCGAGCTGAGTGTGCTGGGCCAGCAGTTTGGCGTTATCTCCGGTAAGATGACCATTGAAGTGGAAGGAAAAGAATACACCCTGCAGCAGGCAGCCAAATTTCTCGAAAGCCACGACAGGGCCCTGCGGGAAACGGTATACCGCAAAATCAATGAACGCCGCGCGCAGGATAAAGAGGCATTGGACAACCTCTATACCCAGTTGGTACAGAAAAGAGACCAGTTGGCAAAGAACGCGGGGTTTGAAAATTACCGCGATTACAAATTTGTAGAGCTGGGTCGCTTCGATTATACGAAGGAAGATTGTTTCGAGTTTCACGAATCCGTAAAAAAATATGTGCTGCCCCTGGTAGACAAAATATATGCGGCTAAGAAAAAGAAACTGGCACTGGATGTGTTGCGCCCCTGGGATCTTGATGCCGAACCCGAAGGCACCGAACCGCTGCGCCCTTTTAAAACCAGCGCAGAACTATTAGAAAAAAGTATTGCCTGTTTCGAAAAAATACGCCCCTTCTTTGCGCAATGCCTGCGCCGCATGGAAGCCATGCACCGCTTTGATTTAGAAAGCCGTAAGGGAAAAGCTCCCGGTGGTTACAACTGCCCGCTGGCGGAAACCGGCGCCCCCTTTATATTTATGAATGCCGCCGGGCAAATGAGCGATGTCACTACCATGGTACACGAAGGTGGCCATGCCGTGCATTCTTTCCTGGCGCATCCCCTGGAACTCAGCGCGTTCAAAGAATACCCCATGGAAATTGCCGAGGTAGCCAGCATGGCCATGGAACTTTTCAGCATGGATTACTGGGACATGTTTTTTGAACGCAAAGAAGAATTGCAACGGGCACATGAGCACCAGCTGGAACGTGTTATTACCATCTTCCCATGGATTGCCACGATAGATAAATTCCAGCACTGGGTATATACCAACCCCGGTCACACTACTACAGAAAGGGCCAAACGCTGGATGGAAATACTCGATGAGTTCTCTACAAAAGTCGTTGATTTTACATCACTTGAAAGCTATCGCACCAGCAGCTGGCAGCGGCAGCTGCATCTTTTTGAGGTACCGTTCTATTACATCGAGTACGGTATTGCGCAACTGGGCGCCATTGGTTTATGGATGCAGTATAAAAAAAATAAAGAAGCAGCGCTCGACAACTACATGACATCACTTAGTTTAGGCGGTACCGCCACACTACCAGGCTTGTACGAGGCCGCGGGACTGCAATTTAATTTTAGCGGGAGCAATATCCAGCAGTTGATGCAATTTGTAGACAAACGAATGACAAACCAGGAACTGGATTAAGCAAAAAATACCCGCTTTGTGGTATGTAATTTTGTTGGCAATACAAAACAGAGCAATTATCTTTGATACAGAAAATAACGAAATTCAAAATAGCTACTAATCAGAGCCTTAACCAAAAGTCCCGTTGTGTCTACATCGGGGCTTTATTTTTTTATACAGGCAAGGGCGACGAAAGATAAAGTATATGCAACCCATTCGTTATTTCAAAGGCCTTGATATAGCACGTTTTCTTGCCGCCGCGGCAGTAGTGCTGGCGCATGCCCGTTTCCAGCTCTTCCAGTTACATATTGAATGGCATAATGATAATGCATTCCTGCGGCAGGGAGCGCCCGCCGTTACTTTTTTCTTTACCCTATCCGGTTTTTTACTTACCTGCCTGGGCATACAGGAATACTCCCGTTACGGTTTTATACAGCTGAAAAAATTTTACTACCGGCGTGTACTGCGCATCTGGCCACTGTATTATTTCACCGTGCTGCTGTGTTTTATAACCGGCCTTGTACTGCTGCCGGCATTCTACCCATCGATGCCTGTAAGGCTCCCCATGCCCGTTAGTTTAATATGCACTTTATTTTTTATTCCCAATTATTTAACGGCCAACGGGCTTACTAATTTTGGCGCGGTCAGCGGCTTATGGTCTATCGGTGTGGAAGAACTTTTTTACCTGCTCTTCCCGCTCCTGTTTCTCCTGTACAAAAAAATAAAAAGCTTCCCCTTTATTTTCCTGCTGGCGCTGGTGCTGCAGCTCTGCCTTCACATTTCCCTTTTTTATATAAGAAATCTTATACCGGCGCAGCTGGTACGCTTTCTTGCTTCCTATGTTTTCCACTATATGCTGCTGGGTGCCGTTGCTGCGGCGCTGTGGATGCAGTGCAGGGAAAAGCCTCATGCGCTGCGCTGGTTTAACCTAACGGCCGGGCTGCTGGGCCTTGCCGCAGTGCTCGTGGCAGCAGTGGGGCCCCCGCTGCATGTATTGCAGGCCGGTATGGTCAACGCGGTATGGTTTTCCGCGGCCATACTCTTTATTGCACAGTTAAACAACAACCTGTTCAATAACAACCCATTGGCGTATTTCGGAAAGATATCCTACGGCATCTACCTGCTTCATCCCTTTGTTTCTTATTTGCTGCGGGGGCTGTATGCCCGCTCCGTTTTTTTCGCTAATGCAGTACGGCAAATGCCCGGGCTTTATTTTACCCTGCTGCTGGCGCTAAGCATACTGGCCGCGCACTTCAGCTATCGCTGGCTGGAATTACGCTTCCTGAAGCTAAAAGAAAAAGCAGCGGCCGTATAACCCTGCTTATGCTTTCATTTCCGCCAGTTTTTTCTGCAGCAGGAACATTTCGTCGCGCAGGCGGGCGGCTTCCATAAAGTCGAGGTCTTTGGCAGCACGCTCCATTTCTTTTTTTGTTTTGGCAATGGCTTTTTCCAGCTGCGGTATAGTGTGGTATTCCGCGGCTTCTTCGGCGGCAATGGATACCAGTTCTTCGTCTGCCGCAAGGGCATAAGGGTTGCGGGGGTCGTACCCTTTTATGTCCAGCACAGAGGTTTGTGCAAACACCTGCTCTTTGCTTTTTGACACGGTGGTGGGGGTAATCTTATGGATGGTATTATATTCTACCTGCTTTTCACGGCGGCGGTTGGTTTCATCAATGGTGCGCTGCATGCTTTCCGTTATGGTATCGGCGTAGAAAATAACCAGGCCATTGGCATTCCTCGCCGCGCGGCCCGCCGTTTGCGTCAGCGCCCGTTCATTGCGCAGGAAGCCTTCCTTATCGGCGTCCAGGATAGCCACCAGCGATACCTCGGGCAAATCGAGGCCTTCGCGCAGCAGGTTAACGCCTACCAGCACGTCAATTTCGCCCAGGCGCAGCTGCCGCAATATCTCTACCCGCTCCAGCGTATCTACTTCGCTGTGAATGTATTTTGATTTCACATTAATGCGGTGCAGGTATTTATCCATTTCTTCCGCCATGCGCTTGGTAAGGGTAGTAACCAGCACGCGGTCGCCCATTTTAATCCGGTTGTCGATCTCATCCAGCAGGTCGTCAATCTGGTTTACCGAAGGGCGTATTTCTATCGGCGGTTCCAGCAGCCCGGTAGGCCTTACCACCTGCTCTACCACCACGCCGCCGGTTTTTTCCAGTTCATAATCGCCGGGCGTGGCCGATACAAATACCGCCTGCGGCAGCAGGTTTTCAAACTCGTGAAAATTAAGCGGGCGGTTATCCAATGCCGAGGGCAGGCGAAAACCATAATCCACCAGCACCAGCTTGCGGCTGCGGTCGCCGCCATACATACCACTTACCTGCGGAATGGTCTGATGGCTTTCGTCAATCACGCAAAGAAAATCCCTGGGAAAATAATCCAGCAGGCAAAACGGGCGTTTGCCCGGGCTGCGACGGTCAAAAAACCGCGAATAGTTTTCCACCCCGTTGCAATAGCCCAGTTCGCGAATCATTTCCACATCATAATTTACCCGTTCGCCCAGCCGCTGCGCTTCAATATATTTACCCGATTGTTTAAAATAGGCCACCTGCGCGGTCATTTCATCCTGAATTTCATACAGGATCTGTTGTATCATGTCTTTCGGCGCCAGGTAGAGGTTGGCCGGGAAGATGGCGGCATTCTCCATTTTACCAATCCGCCGCCCGCTGGCAATATCAAAGCTTTCTATTTCTTCAATATCGTCACCAAAAAACGTAACGCGGTAGGCAAAATCAACATAAGGCAGGTTGATATCAATGGTATCGCCTTTTACGCGAAAGGTGCCGCGGGTAAAATCCGTTTGCGTGCGGTTGTACAACGAATTAACCAGGGAGTGCAGGAAGCCCTGCCGCGAAATGGTTTGCCCCTTATGAATGCGGATAATGCCGTTTTCATAATCGGTGGGGTTGCCCATACCGTAAATACAGCTTACCGAAGCCACTACAATAATATCCCTCCTGCCGCTCAGCAATTCGGTGGTGGCGTGCAGCCGCAGTTTGTCCAGCTCTTCATTAATGGAAAGGTCCTTTTCAATATAGGTATTGCTCACAGGCATATAGGCCTCGGGCTGGTAATAATCGTAGTACGACACAAAATAGCCTACGGCATTTTCCGGGAAAAACTGTTTGAACTCGCCGTACAGCTGCGCCACCAGGGTTTTGTTGTGCGTGAGCACCAGGGTGGGCTTCTGCACTTGCTGTATTACGTTGGCCATGGTAAAGGTCTTACCGCTGCCGGTAACCCCCAATAAGGTTTGGTACTGCTCCCCGTTCAGGATGCCTTCCGTCAACTGCCGGATGGCCTGGGGCTGGTCGCCCGAAGGGGTATAAGAAGAATGAATTTTGAATGCCATAAATGGTAATAAGGTAACAGGCAATTTACGAAATAGTTGGCGGACGGGTTAGGGGTCAATTCCTGGTGGCAGGGTGAGCCGCCCCGGGAGGGCGACCCACCCTGCCACCAGGTACAGTGAGCCGTCCTCCCGGGGCGGCTCACCCTGCCACCAAATACAGTGAGCCGTCCTCCCGGGGGCAACCCACCTTGCAGCCAAATACGGTGGGTCGCCCTCCCGGGGCGGCTCACCGTATTTGGCTGCTGCGCGGTGGACATTTTAATACAAGCAAGGTGGACGAAACAATATGAACTTCGCCCCGGATTGTATAGTATATAGTGCATTAGCTGTATATAAACCGTATGTTCTTCGTATTAAGAGCACGAACTAAATACGACCTATATACGGCCAACATACGGCGTATATACAGTTTCAGGCCCCTTCCATGCCCCTCATTGGGTAGCCCCGGCACCCGGACATGGGGGGTGGACAAATAAGAAGGCGTGCCAAAAACCTTAATTCACCGCTGCACTATCCAGCCACGCGGCAAACCTGCCGATGGCGGCTGCGTCAATATCTATTTGGTCCTGCGCCTCCTTCCAGTTGCGCTGCTCAATGGCTTCGCGGATGCCGGGCAGGGTCTTTACCCCGTAGCCGGTATAAAAGCCAGGGGCATATATGGTATGGCGGTACCAGGGGCGGCGGGGCAACCCGTTGTCGCTGAGCAATTGCTGCTCGGCGCGGTACAATTGCCGGTTAAGGTTGTCTTTTTGTGCTTCGGGATATTTATTGCCATCGGCCATATAGGCGGAGAGTTTATTGCTGCTTTTTTCCAGCGCCGACATGGCATTCTGGAGATGGGAAAAATCCAGGTAAGGCACGTTGTCCATCATCTTCGGCGCCAGTTCATGTTTTTTAGGGTCGGCGGCATAGCTGTACAGGCCTTCCCGGATCAGCTGGTTTTCCACCACCGTGGTTTCGCGCAGCTGGTCCAGCAGGGCTGTAACCTCGGTCACATAACCGTTGATGGTTTTGTACAGCGATTTAAAATCGAAGGGCAGTATTTCGGCATCGGCCATGCGCATAGTAGTGCGCCCGGCCATTTTGGCCAGCACCACGCCGTATACCGAGCCGGAATCTTTAAAACGCCGGTAGTTGTCGTACGAATCGTACACGGAATGGTATTCCCCGCCGCTGTTTTCGCCGCCAAAACCCAGGTTAATGGCCGGTATGCCCAGGTGTTGTATAAAGGGGCTATAGTCTGAGCCGGCGCCAAGGGCGCCGATGGTCATGGTTTTTTTGGCCAACAGCTCTTTTTTGGTCTTGCTGTTGTCGCCGGCATTGACAATATCGCGGTCCCGTTTCCGGTCCAGCACGCTAATGCCGGTTTGGGGGTCGGTTACATCGGCGGCCACTTCATTGAGCAGGGGCTCCAGGGCGTGCGAGCCTTCGGCGCCCAGGAAACCGCGGCCATTACCGTCGGAATTGATGTATACCACCAGTTTTTGCTGTAGTTCAGTGGCATGTTCTTCTGCCCATTCGGTAGAACCCAGCAGGCCGGGCTCCTCGCCGTCCCAGGCGGCAAAAACAATGCTGCGTTTGGGCTTCCAGCCGGTTTTTACCAGTTCACTAATGGCCCGGGCCTCTTCCATCATGGCGGCCTGCCCGCTGAGGGGGTCGCTGGCGCCGTTTACCCAGGCGTCTTCATGGTTGCCACGCATCACCCATTCGTCGGGCAGCTCGCTGCCGTTCAGTTTGGCAATGACGTCGTATACGGGTTTTATATCCCAGTTAAAGGAGAGTTTCAGGTGCACGGTGGTTTTGCCGGGGCCCACATGATAGGTAAAGGGCAGGGCGCCGCGCCATTCTTCGGGGGCTACGGGGCCTTCCAGGGCTTTGAGCAGGGGGGCGGCATCGTGGTAGCTGATGGGCAGCACGGGTATTTTAAGCAGGTTTACGGCCTCGCTGCGGTCCAGCCGTTTGGCGTCTTTGGTAGCCCCTGTATTGGGTGTAAGGGGGTCGCCGGGGTAAATGGGCATATCCATGACCGAGCCGCGCTGGGCGCCGTATTCGTTCTTATACGGCCCCTGGGGGTATACATCGCCCTGGTAGTAGCCATCGTCGCGCGGGTCGGAATAGATAATGCAGCCAATGGCGCCATGCTCCTGGGCTACTTTGGGTTTAATGCCGCGCCAGCTGCGCCCGTATTTGGCTATCACAATTTTTCCTTTTACGCTGATGCCCATTTTGTCCAGCCGCTCGTAGTCGGCCGGTACGCCATAGTTGACAAATACCAGCTGGCCGGTTACATCGCCGTCGGCGCTCCAGCAGTTGTACACAGGCAGCTGCTCGGCCGTTTGGCCGGAAGTGGCATCTTCTTTTAAGGCCGGTTCGGCCAGTACGGCTTTATAGGTAGTGGGACCGGTCATTTCCAGCAGCCGCTCTTTGGGCGTGGGAAAAAGCACGTAAAAGGTTTCAATGGCGGCGTCGTAGCCCCAGCTTTTAAAATGGCTGAGTATATACTCCGCCACCGCTTTACCGCCGGGTGAACCCACATGGTGCGGGCGGGCCGACATATCTTTTACATACTGGTCGGCATTTTGGGCACTGAGATAGCTGTCGAATTTTTTCTCTGCCGCGCTTTGCGTGGCCGAGGAAGCGGCGCTAAAGCCCAGCAGGGGTTTGGATTGGCCCATGCCATACAGTGAAAGGGCGGCGCCAAGCGCCGTGATAACAATTTTTCTCATGTTGTTGTATTGAAGCAGTGTTAAAACGAATGTAGGGGGCAGGCAACGCGGTCTTTAAAGATAATGAAATATCGGGGGTCTGAGGTCGGAAGTATGAGGTCGGAGGTCGGAAGTCTGATCGTTTGCGCCGCTATCGGGCTTCTGACTTCCGACCTCAGACTTCTTTTAAACTTTTCGCAATATATAAGTCGAATAATCGGATACCTGTGCGGCATAATCATCATACATCAGCGGCGAACTGAATAGGAAATCGGCGGTAGCCTTATCGCAGGCCAGCGGTATATTCCATACCACGGCCAGGCGCAGCAGGGCTTTTATATCAGGGTCGTGGGGCTGGGCTTCCATGGGGTCCCAGAAAAAGATCAGCACGTCTATTTTTCCTTCGGCAATGCTGGAGCCTATCTGCTGGTCGCCGCCCAGCGGGCCGCTGAGCAGCTTTTGTACCGGCTGCTGCAGGTGTTCTTCCAGCAGGCGGCCGGTAGTGCCGGTGCCGATAAGCTCATGACGGGCCAGCAGGTCTTTGTTCTTTGCCGACCATTCTATCAGCTCCTGTTTGCGGTTGTCGTGCGCTACCATGGCAATGCGTTTACGGCGGGGAAGCAGTCGGTTGGCGATCATATTGTGCGTGTTTATGCGGGTTAGAGGCAAAAAGTAGTTCTTTTTTGAAAACAATAACAGTTTCAAAATAAAAAAATGCCATTCTACGACGTTGAATAAGTGGCTGGTATGGTATTTGTTAACAGGTTATCCCCATTTCGTCAATTACTAACCCAGTTGCATGAAAAAAATAATCACGGTCTTGCTCATGGCAAGTCAATGGACTTTTTGTCGCTGCCAGGAAACGGCGCTCCCCCTGGCGCAGGGCCTGCTGCAGGCGGATACGTTGGCGCTACCGGTAGACGGGCTGGCCGCCACGGTCAGCAATAACAGCCGGGTAGCCCTCAGATGGCAAACCACGCTACTGCCCGACGAAAGTTTTTTTGTCATTGAACGAAGCCTTAACGGGGTTGACTTTAATGCTATCGGTGTTATTAAAAACTCCACCAGGGGAGTAATAGAATTTATGGATGATGCACCTATTAAAGGCAAAGCGTATTACCGCATCAAAACTACTTCGGGACAGGAGTTTGTATACTCCTCCATTATTTCGGCTACGCTTTCGGGAGATATTTCCTGTCGTTTTTATCCTAACCCGGTAGATAAAGCACTTATTATTCGTAGTGATGGACCGCTGGAGGTGCAGATTGCCGATAAGTTTGGAAAACCGCTTATTTCAAGCCGCCTGCCGGCGGGACTTAAAATTGTAGATGTCTCTTCCCTCGAGCCGGGCGTTTATGTTATTACGCTCTTCCAGAAGGATTCCAACCGCCTTTTGACCGAGAAACTGGTAAAAAAATAGCTGATAATCAATGCAATAAAAAACTTTAAAAATTCCCACAAAGTGGTATTGCAGGTTTGCTGTTTATGGACTATCATTGCATTGGTTTTTCATAGGATATTGGATTTTAAAACGGGGTTGAATTTCTATTCAGACCCCTTTTTTATGCCCTTTCGGGAAACCCGTTGTTCGTTGGCCGTTGTTCGCTGGCCGCGCTTCCGGACAACGAACAACCAGCAACGGTCAACGATTCTCTCCGCTCTATTGCTTCACAAATTGCTGTACTTCACGTATCGATGTTCCCCTGATTTGAATGGTATAATTGCCCGCGGGCAGCTTGCCCAGCTGCAATGATTGCTGCCACAGGGCGCTTTGTTTATTGAACGTCCAGGTTCGCAGGGCGCGCCCCTGCATATCAGAGAGGATAACATGCAAATCGCCGGTTTCGGGATGCGTAAGCTCCAGCTGTATAAAACTGCCGGCGGGGTTGGGACTGATGCGCAGGGCAGCGGCGGCAGCCGGCGCCATGGTTACTTCCAGCACACTGAAATAGGTTTGCTTACCGTCTATATCTGTTTGCGACAGGCGATAATAGTTTTTACCGCTCAGCGGGTGCTGGTCAATAAAGCTATAGGCATGGCCGTTGGCGCTGTTGGTGGCTGCTATGGTATCGAGCAGCGTAAAGCTTTTGCCATCGGCCGAACGTTCCAGTGTAAAATACCGGTTATTGATTTCAGTTAAGGTGGTCCAGTTAACGGTTATGGCAGCAGGGCCGGTCTGTTGCGCGGTGTAGGCGCCCAGCGTTACCGGCAGCGCGGAACCCAGGCCACGCTGGTATTGCAGCATCCATTGATAAATGCTCAGCCCGTTATAAGTAAACTGGGCGGGGTCGTAGGTATGGTCCCACGAGTCATGGCCGCTGGCGTTAAAAATGGTGTCCAGTGCGCGGGGCGTGGGCGGTGGCGTTGAGCTGTTGATAAGATTAATATTGTCTACTGTGTACGTATAGGGAATCACATTGTCGCCATTGTTGTGCGTGGCCAGCACCGGCAGGTTGGCCGAAGCAATATTCTGGGCATAGCTGGCGGGCAGGGTTATAGAACCGGCTATGGGCACAATGGCGGCTATTTTGCTGACATCGCTGTTGGCGCCGGTAAACTTCCAGATATTGCCACCGCCCTGGCTGTAGCCGGTCATGTATACGCGATTCACATCTACCGGGTAATGCGTGAGCATATACGTATAGATAATATCAATTTCGCCGGGCGCATCGGGCGGGTCGGTTTTAAACTGCGGGAACACGATGATAAACTGGTAGTTCGTCCCGTTCAGGTTAAACGACGTGGGAAACCTTCCGCTGTTAATCAGTGCCGGCAGGCCGGTGTTTACCAGTTTGCCCAGGCCGGTGCTGCTGCTGGTGCCATCGCCATCCTCTCCTGCGCCATGAAAAGCCAGGATCAGGGGGTACAGTTTGCTGCTGTTATAGCCCTGCGGCAGGTATTCGTCGTACCCGTTGCAATTGGACTCTATATTCACATTGGGTATCATGGTCAGCGTCTGTGCGCCGGCCCGGAACAGGAAAAGCGATTGCAGCAGGCAAACGAGTGCCAGCCCCCTTGTACAGGAAGAAAGTTGTTTCATAGTGTTCAATAAAGAATGACTAATTAATTAAACGTAAACGATTTGCTTTTTTCAGAAGGAACGGGGTATGCGCTTCGCAGCATAGCAGGGATCTATGGGTTTACCAATTTTATGCCAATAGTAGGGCCTGCCGGTAAATTTTCATAAAAGTTTACGCCGGGGCGGGGGTTTACAGGGGGGGTATTAACAAAACAGCCCCATCTTTCGATGAAGCCGTTTGTTTACTAACCCATTTATTTCAGAACAGCGTTTATGCGGTTTGCAGCTCTTTTATTTTTTCGCGGATCTTCGCTTCTATTTCATCGGCCAGCTTGGGGTTGTCCTGCAGCAGTGACTTTACGGTATCGCGTCCCTGGCCGAGCTTATCGCCATTGTAGCTGAACCAGCTGCCGCTTTTTTGTATAATGCTCATTTCCACGCCCATATCAATGATTTCGCCTGCCTTGGAAATGCCTTCGCCAAATACCAGGTCAAACTCCGCCGCGCGGAAGGGAGGCGCTACTTTATTCTTCACCACTTTTACTTTTACGCGGTTGCCTACGGCGGCTTCGCCGTCTTTGATCTGGCTTACGCGGCGAATGTCCAGCCGCACGGAAGCATAGAATTTCAGGGCGTTACCACCGGTGGTGGTTTCGGGGTTGCCGAACATAACGCCTATTTTTTCCCGCAACTGGTTAATGAAAATACAGATGGTGTTGGTTTTGCTGATGGTGGCGGTGAGCTTGCGGAGAGCCTGGCTCATAAGGCGGGCCTGGAGGCCCATTTTGCTGTCGCCCATTTCGCCTTCCAGTTCTCCTTTGGGCACCAGGGCGGCCACGGAGTCAATTACCACCACGTCCAGCGCACCGGAAAGGATGAGGCGGTCGGCTATTTCAAGGCCCTGCTCGCCGTAGTCGGGTTGGGAAATGAGGAGGTTATCCACATCCACGCCGAGCTTTTTGGCGTAGGCGCTGTCGAAGGCATGTTCCGCATCGATGATGGCGCACATGCCGCCTTTTTTCTGCGCTTCTGCAATAACGTGAATGGCGATGGTGGTTTTACCGGTAGATTCCGGCCCGTATATTTCCACGATACGTCCTTTGGGTAAGCCGCCTATGCCCAGGGCGGTGTCCAACCCGATAGAGCCGGTGGAAACGACTTCCATGGGTTCGGATGATTTTTCGTTCATCATCATCACGCTTCCTTTGCCGAAGTCTTTTTCAATTTTATCTATAGTGAGTTTTAGGGCTTTGAGTTTTTCGTTGTTCGACATGGTGGTAAATTTTAAGTCAAGGTAATAATTAGTCAAATGTAGGATAAAAGTTCTTATCAACACTAATTTAATTAGTAAAAAAGAACTAATTTTTTTGGGCCGGGGCCGGAGAGGCCATTATGCGGGTTAACCCGGCGGGGCCGGGAGGGGCTTAGAAGCGCCTTCGGCGCGGCAGGAAGGGCTAAGAGCTCAAAGGAGGAAAAAGAGGAAAAGGAGTTGTACGTGGCAGGGTTTGGCGCACAGAGGGATAAGAGAAAAAGAGTTATTGCACCGGCGTGCCATGGTTACCCCGGCCAGGCAAACGAACCGTGGCACGCCTTTTTCCTGTAAAAACCTCTTTTTCTCTTATCCCTCTGTGCGCCCTAAAAAACATTTACCATATCAGCAACCCGCAAATAAAAAACCCCTGCACTTGCGTACAGGGGCTGCAACGAAAAAACTTCTGCAATTGATGAGAATCTAAAACGATCAAAATGTCACTAAAACGCCACAAAGAGACGATAATCTACCCTAACGGGCAATACCACTTTGTGGGTAATTTTTGGCCTATTTTTGCCGGCCCGGGCTATTGATGGCCTTCTTCGTATAAATTAAAACGTATGCAGCTCAACCTGAACGACTGGATAGGATTTGCCGGCGTGGCCATTTTACTGGTAGCCTTCCTCCTCAACCTGCTGGGCAAACTGTCTAAAGACGGCTGGATGTACAGCGTGCTTAATATCATCGGCGCCGGGCTGGCCTGCCTGGCATCGGCCCTCATCCATTACGGCCCCTTTGTATTGCTGGAAGCGGTATGGACCGTGGTATCGCTGGCCGCGCTGATCAATTATATCAGCAAGCGAAAGGACATGCAGGCCGAATAGCTGTTTTGGCGCGGGCGCAGCGTCATTATTTTCCGGCTGCGGGCAGCAGGGCATCGATTTTTGCAGCCAGCTTACGGTCTTTATCGGTCACCACATCGCCGGCATCATGGGTGTTGAGCCAGATGTCTACCTTATTATATACATTGGTCCATAGCGGGTGATGGTCCATTTTTTCGGCTTCCAGGGCCACACGCGTCATAAAGGCAAAGGCCTCGGAGAAGTTCTTAAACGCAAAAGAACGGAAGAGTTTATTATCGGCTTCTTTCCACATATAGATGGTTTTAGTAGATGGTGATGCAAATACAGTACCGGGGTAGTTGATAGTTGATAGATGGTAGTTGGTAGTTGATGGTTGATGGGAGCGCCACCTGCGTAGCGAACAACTATCAACTACCATCTATCATCTATCAACTAAAATATCAATTGTCCCTTGTTCTTTATCTTTTCATTGGTCAGCTCATTCACCAGCTGCACGCCGTTCAGCTCTTTAATGCTGCGGGTAATTTTTTCAAACAGGGTGGCGTGTACGGTATCGCCTTTCATCAGCCAGAGAAAATCCATGTGCTTAAATTCGGGCAGCAGGTATTCGCCGTCAAACTTGTTGTTGTAGAGGTAATGCACCAGCGAAGTGCCGGGCTCGGGATATTCAAAGACGGTAAAAAAATAATTGCGCTGCTTTTTACGGAGCTGGATTTCGATGTTGTTGTTGATACGGAAGTTGAAATGAAACAAATGGTTGAGCTGCCAGCAAAACTGGTAATCGCGCACCGGGGCCATGATGCCCAGCAGGCGGGTATCTTCAAAAAAGCCTTCGGCCATTTCGTCTATGTCCAGTTTGAGTTTCATAAGTATGTACAAAGGAAAAAATCGCGCAGAGCTTAAAGAGTAAAAGAGAATACCACGCAAAAGCCTCTTTTACTCTTTAAGCTCAGTGCGCCATATATTTATCAAAATTCAATACTCGCTTCTACGGTATCGGCGCCGCGTTTTACCTTCACCGTTGTCTTATCTCCTTTTTTGAATTTGTTCAGGGCCTGCATATAGCTTTCCATCGATGGCACCGGGTATTCACCCAGTTGTATGACCACATCGCCGGCTTTTAAACCGGCTTTAAAGGCGGGCCTCCCATCGCTTACGCCGTCTACCCGCACGCCGTTGCCGCTCCAGGTATAATCGGGCATGATGCCCAGGGTAACGCTGAAATGGGCTACCGGCATATTGTTTTCACGCGTGGGCGTAAAGGCCAGCTTCCCTTTGGTATTGGCTTCTTCCGTTATTTTATAAATATAGCGGATAACCCTCCATTCGCCGGTATAATTGATCTTGTCCGAGGTGTCGCCGGGCTTATGGTAATCGCTGTGCAGGCCGGTAAAGAAAAACAGTACCGGTATGTTCTTGCGGTAAAACGAGGTATGGTCGCTGGGGCCGGTGCCGCTGCTGTCGTAGCGGTTTACAAAATACTGGTTGCGGTTGAGGCTGGTAAACAGCGGGCCCCAGAGCGGGGACGTGCCATAACCGCCAATGGTGAGCATCTTTGTGCTGTCGTTCAGGCGGCCCACCATATCCATGTTGATCATATAGTTCACGCGGCTTAGGTCTACCGTGGGGTGCTCCGTATAATATTTGGAGCCAAACAATCCCAGTTCCTCGCCGGAAAAGGCCAGGAACAGGTAGTTGTTGTTTTTAAGCTTGCTGTTTTTGAACATGCGCGCCAGCTCAATCAGGGCGGCGGTACCGCTGGCATTATCGTCGGCGCCGGGGTGGATCTTTTTCTCTGGGCCGCGGTACAGCGAGTTGCTGTCTTCGCCATAGCCCAGGTGGTCAAAATGCGCTCCCAGGATGACAATGCCCGGTGCTCCGTTGTCAATATAGGCGGCCACATTGTGGCCGGTGCGCTTTTTATCGGCAAACATGGCTTTTAGCTTAATGTCTACCGTGGCGGCTTCGTCGCTAAAGTATTTGCGGGCTACGGCGGGCTGTACGTAAAAAACAGGGATGGAAAACGGGGGACTGTTTTCCCTGCCGTCAAATTTCAGCCCGTCGGCCACAGCGCCGGTATTGTATAACAGGAAGGCGGTAGCCCCTTTTTTGGCGGCGTCCCTTACCTGCATGGCAATATAGGCCAGCAGGTCAAAATGGGGGTTGTGGCGGTTATTGTCCAGCTCTTCCTTCAGGTTCAGGAACCAGGGTACGCCGGCCTCGCGCAGGGCAATGGCGGGAGCGCCTTCCACGGCCGTGGCCGGGGAGCCGGTAAAGGGAAAATAATCGCCTGTTTTTACCGCGGTGCTGTTAATAAACAGGTAGGTGGTTTTGCTGATTTCCTTGCCCTCATTGATGTCAAAGGCCTGGTACCAGCTGTGGTTATCGCCCAGGGGGCTAAGGCCCTCTTTTTCAAACTGGGCGGCAATGTATTCCATGGCCAGTTTTTCGCCGTTGCTGCCGGCGCGGCGGCCTTCCAGCTTATCGTCCGCCAGGTAGTGCACATGGGCTTCCAGGCCGGCAATAATGGCTTTATCCTCCTTTTTCAGTTTCTGGGCAAAGGAAGGGTGCACGGCATACAGGATAAGGGCGGAAGCAATGATTAGTTTGTATAACATGGCGAACGGTTAATACTGGCAGCAAAGGTAAAAGGCCCGGGCAGATAATGGGTGTTAACCGGCAAATTTTAGGGTTAATTTCTTTTGCGAAAGATTACTACAGAACAAATGCTGGTTTTACTTACTAAACTGCTTTTTGGGTAAGGTTCGGGGGTGCCTTCGGCACTTGGGTATTTTACCACAGAGGTTCACAGGGGTGTATTCACAGAGGTACACAGAGCCTTTGCTTCGTATTTCCGTTTAAGGGGCACAAAGGCGCGCCTGCGGCGCGGGCGACGCCATCCAGCCTGTATATGCAGCCGTTCGCCAGGCACACGCAGGTTGCACTGTTTGCGCAGCAAACCCTCTGTGCCCCTTAAAAGATAGGTTCCTCAAAAGCATATTTCCAAGCGAACGCTCTGTGTACCTCTGTGAATACACCCCTGTGAACCTCTGTGTTGAAAAAATAGCGCCGAAGGCGCACTGGAGGCAAAAGAAAACGGCTTTTTGCCTATATTCCCGTATTAATCTATCATTAACAATACCCTTTTTCTTTTTTCCACCTGCTTTTTTTTCCTTTACTTTTGCAGATCGACCTGTTCTGAGCGAGATGAAGGAAAAAGACTGCTAAAACCGTTTGGAGCCGATAGTCGGGTTAAAATAAATGAAGCATGGCGTTACCGCACCTTATAAAATATGTGTACACCAATGGTACTGATGAAGTGATCCGGAGAGGGAAAAAAATTCACGCCATTGGGTTTGTAGAGCTGGTGGAGTATGATGAGCTGCTGGGCTCCGTTACCTTTCGCGTAAAGGACGACAGCTATTCCACCTACTACAAGGTGCATATACAAAAGTTCAAAGACCCCAAGGCCATGTCGCTGCGCTGCAGCTGCCCCTATAACCTGGGCGATATCTGCCGCCACGAGGCCGGCGCGCTCATACAACTTCAGGAGCTGCTGGACCGCAATATGCTCAAGGCGGAAGACGTGGCGTACGACCAGCGCCATACCGTGGTCAAAATGAAATTCATTGACCTTAAAACCATCCGCCTCCTCTGCGACCCCCAGGCGCTCTCCGATGCAGAACAATACCTGCGTACCGGCAAAGCCAATATAGAATACGCCAGGGATGAAATGGTAAAAGCTTCGGTAGACCTGGATGGCACCAACTATAAAGTAGTGCTCCGCAAAAACGAAGAACGGAATTTTGATACCAGCTGCGAATACGAAGACACTACCCATCCCCTCTGCCTGCCCAAGGTTATTGTACTGCTGCAATTGCTCAATACCCACGGCGCGCATTATTTTGATACCATCCGCAATTGGGATAATGAAAAAAACAAGCTGCTGGAAGCCTATGGCTATACCCTCAGCGACGACCTGAAAGGCAAGTTTGAATTTGCCTACAAAGAAGGCAAGCCCTTCCTGCGCGTGCTCGATACCTCCATTAAACGCATCAACCCGCTTACGGTCAATAAACCCCGCCCCGTGCTGGTGGAAGAGCCCATTGTAACGCCCGCAGTGGAAGAAGAGCAAAAAGCGGGCGGCCCGGCGCAGCGCCTGGGCGTGGTGTTCAATTTCAACCATAAACCCTACCCCGGCTTCCTCGTGGAAATAGTACAGGGCGAAAGCGATGAGGAACAAAAAAAGTTTGCCGGCAAAGTGGAAAAGATAGACCTCAGCAAGTTTGTGAACATAGAAGTATTCAGCGAGGAAGATAAACAGCTGATACCCGTTATCCGCCGCATGCAGGAAGCCGAGGTGACCAAGTATCTCAACCGCAATTCACCCTTTAGCGGCATCTGGGAAAATATCATTCATGCCGAAACCGATGAGCTGCCGGCCGAGACCAAGAACCTGGTCATTGAATACATGCACCCCAAGCTCAAAAAGCTGTTTAACGATGTGGCGGTAAACCCCTTTGTGTTTTATGTCAACGGCAGCTCGCCGTTTAAAACAGAGCACCTGCAGCAGGTGGGCATTGTGCCCGATGCCGTAGTGCCGTTTTTTAAAGTGGCGCAAAAGAAAAGCGGCTATGAAATAACCTGCCATGTAAAGCTCAACGGCAAGGAGCTGGATATAACCGACAACCAGCTGGGCAGCAGCCTGCTGTTTTTCTTTGAAGAAAACCTGTATTTATGGCGCGATGCCGAAGATGCCGAAAAACTGGAACCCTTTCTTACCAGCGGCAGCGTTACCATTTCCAAAACCGAATGGCCGCAGCAATTGCGCACCTATATCCTGCCCCTGGCCAAACGCTATACGGTGCTGTTCGACAATACGCTGATTTCTTCCTATAAAGACGGCGAGCCGGAAAAGAAACTGGTATTGCAGGAAAAAGGCGATTACCTGGTATTCCAGCCGGTATTTACCTATAAAGGTTTTGAAGTGCGCACGGGCGATAAAGACGAAATCATTGTACCCGATGGCGAAAAGGTAATGATTGTGCACCGCGATAAAGAGGTGGAGCAGCAGTTTATTGGCAAGCTGGAAGCCCTGCACTCCAATTTTATCAAACCCGAAGGCTCGCACAACCTGGTGCTTAAGGGCGCCGAGGTGTTGCGCAACAACTGGTTCTTCCTGTTTGTGGATGCCATGAAAGACATGAAGGTGCCGGTATTTGGTTTTGACGCCCTGAAAAATTTCCGCTTCAATACCGCCAAGCCGCAAACCAAAATTTATATCAGCAGCCATACAGACTGGTTCGATGCCAAAGTGGATATTGTATTTGGCGATCAGAAAGTAAGCATTGCCGAGGTAAAGAAGGCGCTGGTCAATAAGCAGCAGTTTGTACAGCTGAACGACGGCACCCTGGGTATCCTGCCCGAAGAATGGATTAAAAAATACTCCCTGCTCTTCCGCGTGGGCGAAAGCAAGCAGGAACACCTGAAGCTCTCGCAGTATCACATGAGCGTGATAGACGAGCTGTACGAAAACCGCAATGAAGAAGAGCTGTTTATACAGCTGGAAGAAAAATATGATAAGCTGCGGGGCTTTAAAAGCATACAGGAAATTGATCCCCCCACGCACCTGCAACCCATATTGCGTCCCTACCAGTCGTTCGGCTTTCAATGGCTCAATTACCTGAGCGAGGTCAACTGGGGGGGTATACTGGCCGATGACATGGGTTTGGGTAAAACCGTGCAGGCCTTGTCCTTCCTGCAGCATTACCGCGATAAACATGGCAGGTTGAGCGCATTGGTGGTTTGCCCCACCACGCTCATGTTTAACTGGGAAAATGAAATCAAAAAGTTTACGCCCACCCTCACCTATCATATCCATCACGGCGGCGACCGCGCACGCGACAAGGAAAAGATAAGGCAATACAACGTAATCATTACTACCTACGGCACCCTGCGCAGCGACATCAAGCTGTTTGTGGAAAATGAATTTGACTATGTAACGCTCGATGAATCGCAGGCCATTAAAAACCCGGCCAGCAAGGTTACCCGCGCCGCCTGTTTATTAAAAGCCAAACACCGCCTGTGCATGAGCGGTACACCCCTGCAGAACAATACCTTCGATATTTTTGCGCAGATGAACTTTCTCAACCCCGGCATGCTGGGCAGCATCGAGTTTTTCCGCAATGAATTTGCTATACCCATCGATAAGTTTGGCGAGAAAGACCAGAAAGACCATCTCCGCAAACTGCTTTTCCCCTTTATCCTGCGCCGCACCAAGGAGCAGGTGGCAAGAGACCTGCCGGAAAAAGTGGAAACCGTGCTGTTTTGCGAAATGGAAGACGAGCAGCGTAAAATATACGATGCCTACCGCAACGATTACCGCGATAAAATACTGGGCACCATTGAAGAGCAGGGCATTCAAAAATCGCAGCTCACCATTTTGCAGGGCCTTATGAAGCTGCGGCAGATTTGCGATTCGCCGGCTATATTAAATGAACAGGAGAAATTTGAAAACCATTCCATTAAGCTGGAAGAGCTGGCGCGCGAGATTACCGAAAACATCAGCAACCACAAGGCGCTGGTCTTCTCGCAGTTCCTGGGCATGCTGGCCCTGATAAAAGAAAAGCTGAAAGAGCTGGATGTGAAGTTTGAATATTTCGATGGCAGCACTTCCGCCATAGACCGCGAAAAAGCCATCCGCCACTTCCAGGATACGGACGAATGCCGGGTGTTCCTGATATCGCTCAAGGCGGGCGGCGTGGGTCTTAACCTTACCGCGGCCGACTATGTGTATATTGTAGACCCCTGGTGGAACCCCGCGGTAGAACAGCAGGCCATTGACCGTACTCACCGCATCGGGCAAACTAAAAATATTTTTGCCTACCGCATGATTTGCAAGGACACGATTGAAGATAAAATTCTCCAGTTGCAGGATCGCAAGCGGGTGCTGGCCAGGGACCTGATAACCGACGACGAAGGCTTTGTAAAAAGCCTTACCCGGGCCGACGTGGAATATTTATTTAGTTAACGTTTCAAATTCACCCATTCAGAACGCACATTCACCGAATATACCGAATAACCGGGGGCAGGCCGCAGGAATGACGGTACTTTACCGTCCAATATTTCTCAATCTATTAACAATATGCTCCGGTTTTTAACTTTACTACTGCTTACGGCCTGTTTTGCCTTTCCCGTTATGGCCCAGAATGTGTTGGGAAGTATTCATGGTACGGTGTCCGACACCTCTGCCGGCAAACAATCCATGACAGGCGCTACCATTTCCCTTACTGATTTAAGTGATTCAACCCCGGCAGGTTATACGCTGGCCAACGCCAAAGGCTTTTTTGAAATGAAGGGGTTGGCCAAAGGGCATTACCAGGTGGTCATTTCATTCCAGGGATACAAGCCTTTTGTAAAAAGCTTTTCCATTACCCCCGAAAAACCGGACATGGATTTCGGCGTTATCGATATGAACCGCAAAAACGATCTGCTGGCGGAAGTTATCGTGGTGGAACCGCCCATAAAGGTTAAAAAGGATACGGTAGAATACAATGCCGGCAGCTTTGCCACCAAGCCCAACGCGGTGGTGGAAGACCTGTTGAAAAAACTCCCCGGCGTGCAGGTAGATAAAACCGGTACCATTACCGCGCAGGGCGAAACGGTGACCCGGGTGCTGGTAGACGGCAAGCGCTTTTTTGGCGACGACCCCAAGCTGGCTACCAAAAACCTGCCCCCCGATATTGTAGACAAGATCCAGGTGTTTGACGACCTGAGCGACCAGAGCAAGTTTACCGGCTTCGACGATGGCAACCGTGTCAAAACCATTAATATCACGACCAAAAAAGACAAGCGCAAAGGCTATTTCGGCAAAGTAGTGGCCGGCGCAGGCACCGACGAAACCTACGACAATAGTGTAAACCTGCACCGCTTTAATGGCGACCAGCAGCTATCGCTCCTGGGCCAGGCCAATGATGT
>JACXTT010004497.1_pt1 | contig 20684 bp, 21 predicted proteins | sample 9270951 | NCBI WGS metagenome assembly JACXTT01 (sample SAMN15532306, study PRJNA645909) | rock metagenome | isolation source: weathered quartz diorite | place: Puerto Rico | collected 2017-06-21
TCGTCAGACAAAGTGAGCTACGCGTTCCTGCATCTGGTGGTGCACAACAACGAGATCTACGGGAACGTGGTCGGGTATCTGCGCGTGAGCGGCATTGTGCCGCCGTCGACTGCGTCGCGGGCCGCGCAGAAGGGCAAGAAGTAAAATGTGGGGCAGGCTCCAGCCCGAATACAGACCGGATTTCATCGTCCGCCTTTCAGCGATTCACAATCGCCACCCGGAAATACGGCTTGGCATTCTCCTCCCGCTCCGTCGGAAACGAAGCTGTCTCCTTGACTGCTATCCGCCAATGGCGGATACTTGAGCCGGATGGAATTGATCGAACCATCCACCTTCACAAAGCAGATCGCTGCTCTGCTGAGTGACGAGGAATATGGGCTGTTTCAATCCCGTTTGGCCGGGAACCCATGGCTCGGCCCTGTCATCAAGGGTGGTGGCGGGATACGCAAAATTCGCGTCGCTGTTGGATCGCGAGGCAGGAAAGGTGGCGCACGGATCATCTATTACTGGGCGACCCGAAGGAACTGGATCTTGCTGCTCTATGCTTATCCCAAGAACGTGGTTGAAAACTTGACGGTCAAACAGCTTTCGCAACTGGCCAAAGCGGTCAAGGAGGAATTCGGGAATGAAGAAACAGATGTTTGAAGAATTATTGGGGAGCGTGCGCGAAGCCGGAGCAATCTTGCGGGGCCGAAAGAAGCCGTCGCGCCGGATCGTGATCGGCTCCTCCGGCGTGAGGGCGATCCGCGAGCGCACCAGCCTTTCGCAGCCGGATTTTGCGGAATTGATCGGCGTCAATGTCAAGACACTTCAAAACTGGGAACAGGACCGTCGCCGCCCCACAGGACCAGCCGCCACTTTATTGACCATCATTGCGAACGAACCGAAGTTGGCGGTGAAGGCGATTCACCGGGCATAATTCGGGGCGGGCGAGATCGCCGCTTTGTCTAAGCAAGCCTTCCAGTTGTCGCGGAAGTCGGCGGGCGGTGGACTTGAGTGGTCCCTCTGCAGCAGGCTGTCCCGTTTTAGGAGCTGCCGATCAGGATGCCAGTGAGGAAGACCAGCACTCCGCCGACCACCACCTGGAACGCGGCGGTCAGTATCGGGGTGTCCATGAAACGGTGCCGGATATAGCTGATTACGGCCAGTTCGACTAGCACGACGGCGGTTGCGGTGGCCGTGGCAACGCGGAAGTCGGCGATCAAGTAGGGCAGCGTGTGGCCGATTCCGCCGGCAGTCGTCATGAGACCGCACACCAGTCCGCGCACCCAGGGCAGTCCGCGTCCGGTGAGGGAGCCGTCGTCGGAAAGGGCCTCGGCGAATCCCATCGAGATGCCCGCGCCGATGGATGCGGCCAGCCCGACCAGGAAGGCGTCCCAGCTTTTGTGGGTGGCGAAGGCGGCGGCGAACAGCGGAGCCAGCGTGGACACGGACCCATCCATCAGTCCGGCTAAACCGGGCTGCACGATTTGGAGCATGAAGAGGCGCTTGCCGGTTTGTTCCTCCTGAACGCGGGCTTCGGGCGTGAGGTGATCGCGCTCCAAGGTCTCGGCGGTGGCATGGTGCCTGCGTTCGGCTTCGGCCAGGTCGCCGAGCAGCTTGCGCGTGGAGGCATCCGTCACCCTTTCCAGCGCGCGCTCATAGTAGCGCCGCGTCTCCAGCTCCATCAGCTCCACCTGCTTGCGGACCGCATTGATGCCGAGCGGGCGCACCAGCCAGATCGGGCGGCGTTCGACAAAGCCGCTGACATCCTGCCGGCGGATCAGCGGGATGTGTTCGCCGAAAAGGCGCTGATGCAATTCGATGAGACTGGCACGGTGGCCGGACTCCTCGGCGCGCATTTCGTCGAAGACCGCCGCGGTGGCCGGATAGGTTTCGCGGAGGCCTTCGGCGAAGTCGGCGTAGATGCGGCCGTCCTCTTCTTCAAGCGAGATGGCAAGGGCGAGGATTTCGCGTTCCGACAGATCTTTGAAGTTTTTGGCCACGGCGCCTCGACTATTTTCTCCGCCCTGGACTCGGCTTACGTGGCGATGCCTAGGGCGGCATTGAGTCATTGTAGCGAGGCTTCGCTCGCCGACGCGCACGGCTCGGTAGACGGGTGTCGCAGCCGTTGATAGCATGAGTGAATATGCGGGCCCGTCACTCCATGCCGGCCCTTGCCGCCGCGATCTGCGCCGCGTGGGCGGGTCCGGCCGACTTGGGCGTTGCCGAGCCGAGGCCGGTCTGGCGCGGGCCGGACGTGACGCTGCTGGGCGGGCCGTCGCGCGATGGACGCTATCTCTCCGCGGTGGATCGGCGAACGCGCAATCTGGCGATTCGGGAATTGGCCGGAGGGCAGTTCCGGCTGTTGACAGCCAAGCCCGCCGGGTCGGGCGAATTCGCGTATTTTTCCGCAATTTCTCCCGATTCGCGCCGCGTCGCTTACGCCTGGTTCAACCAGGAAGGCTTCTACGATCTGCGCGTGGTGGACATCGACGGAACCAAGCCGCGCGTGCTCTATCGCAATCAGGAAGCCGGATTCGTGCAGCCCTGCGGGTGGTCGCCGGATTCGAAACAAATCCTGACTCTTTTGTTCCGGTCGGACAACATCAGCCAGATCGCGCTGGTTCCCTCCGAGGGCGGGCCGCCGAAGGTCCTGCGCTCGCTCAATTGGGTGTACCCGAAGCGGATGGATCTATCCCCGGACGGACGGTACATCGTCTGCGATTCATTCGCCGGCGATAGTCCGGGCGAGCGCACAATCTATCTGCTGTCCGTGGATGGCGCCGCGGAGCGCAAGCTGGTCAACACTCCGGGCAACCACTTGTTCCCTCTGTGGACACCGGACGGGAAACACATCGTGTATGCAAGCGACCGCGCGGGCACTATGGACGCAGTCGGGACGCGGTAGACTGAGAGTCTGCGCCACGATTCGCGGCTGTCCCACCGACTTCAGGATTTCAGTGTGACAACCGAGCTACGTCAGGAAGCGGCGGCTCTGCGCCGCGTCGCTACTTCGGCTTCGTGACGCAGCAGCGTATCCTTACGCTCGACTCCACCGCCGTAGCCGGTCAGCGATCCGTCGGCGCCGATCACCCGATGGCAGGGCACCACGATCGAGATCGGATTGCGCCCGTTCGCCAGGCCCACCGCCCGCGACGCGTTCGGATTGCCGATGCGCCGCGCCAACTCGCCGTAGCTGATCGTCTTGCCGAAGGGAATCTGCTCCAACTGCTTCCACACCCGTTTCTGAAACGCAGTGCCCTCCGGCGCCAGCGGCAGGTCGAACTCTTTCAGGTCGCCTTCAAAATAGGCGTGAAGCTGGCGCCTGGCGGCGGCAAAGACCGGCAGATCGTCGTCGCGCTGCCAGGCGCTCTGTTCCGGACCATGCTTGTGGACGGGCAGATAAAGCCCCGTCAAAGCGGTTCCGTCGGAGGCAAGAATCAAGCCTCCGAGCGGGCTTTCGACGTATGTGTAGTAGGTCATTGTTTCCCTTCCAGGATTTTTGGTTCCAGACTCTTCCACAGCGCCATCACCGCATACGCGCGCCAGGGCGACCACGCTTCGGCGGCTTCCAGGATCTTCCGCGCCGGCAGCATGCCGAGCGCCTTGCGGACGCCCAGATCGTCGTGTGGGAACGCATCCGGCCAGCCCAGAGCGCGCATCGCGATGTAATGAGCCGTCCAGTCGCCGATGCCCCGTAGCTCCTTCAATTGGTCCATGGCGGCGGTGACGTCGGCGCCGGGTTCCAGGCGCAGCATCCCGCCCGCGACGGCTTCAGCCAACGCATGGATGGAATCGGCCCGGGTGTTTACCATGCCGATCTGCCGGAGGCCGGCTACGCTCGTTTCCGCGATACGCGACGCGGCCGGCGTGAGATGCCTCAACGCCGCGTGCGGAGTTTCGATCGGCTCGCCAAAGGCGGCTGCGTAACGGCCGGCCAGCGTGGTCGCGCCCTTCACGCTGACCTGCTGGCCGAGGATCGCCCGCACCGCGGCTTCAAATCCGTCGAAGGCCCCGGGCACGCGCATTCCGGGATTCGCCGCCAGAATCGGACGCAGCAAAGGATCTCGGGAAAGGTGATGCTCAATCTGTTGCGGATGAGCGCTCACGTCGAACAGGCGTTTCAGCCGCGCGAGCAAAGGAACCAGAACCGGCGCCATTGTGGCAGACAGTTCCACCCGCAGTGCGTTACCGCGTTGCCCCGGCGTCACCGCCAACCAGCCGCGGTGTTTTCCGATCGCCGCCGTTCGTAAGTAGCGCCGCCCGTCGATCCACTCCACACCCGGGCAGGCGCGGGCGGCCAGAAAGCCGAGCAGCGACTCCCAGTCCAGCGGCGGCCGGAAGCCGATCTCGCAGGTGAACGTATCGGCTTTCGCGTGCCCGTTCTTGCGTCCTCGCAAGCCGGTGGGCGACAGGCGGTAGCGTTCCTGAAACAGAGTGTTGAAGCGCCGCAGGCTGGCGAATCCACTGGCGTACGCGATCTCGGTGACGGTCAGCGAAGTGGCCGTCAACAAATGTTTCGCCAGAAGCAGGCGCTGCGTCTGGGCCAGTTCCACCGGGTTGACGCCGAACTCGGTCTCGACAACTCTTCGCAGATGGCGGGCGGTAATGCCGAACTCCGCCGCCAGGTCGTCCACCGAGCGCTCGTTCAGCGCCCCGGACTCGATGCGTGCCAGGGCGGAAGCGGCCACGCGGCTGACCGCGTCAACCCGGGCGTTGCCCGGCGCCAGCTCCGGACGGCAGCGCAGGCAGGGCCGGAAGCCGTCGCGCTCGGCCGCCGCCGCGGTGTCGAAGAAGAGACAGCTCTCGCGCCGGGCGGCTTTTGCCGTGCAAACCGGCCGGCAGTAGATCCCGGTGGTCTTGACGCCGACATAGAAGACGCCGTCGAAGCGCGTGTCGTGGGATCGCAGGGCGCGATAGCATCCGTCCGGGTCGAGCACCATGATCCATTTGTACCAGGATCGCCCCGCGCCGTCTCGCCGTTTTCGGACATGGAAGCAAGAAACCTGGGCGGCGCTTCGCGCGCCTTTGCCCCAGCACGCCGAATTGTGGGATGGTGGACCAAGAGAGCACATCGTGATTCCCTTGCTCCTGTTCGCCATGTTCGCATCACCCGACCGTTTTGAGCTCATCACTGTTGACCCCGGCCATTTCCACGCCGCGCTGATCCAGAAGGAAATGCTGCCGGAGCTTTCTGAAAAAGTCCACATCTACGCGCCTGCCGGCCCGGACCTGGACGCGCATCTGCGGCGTATCGGGCAGTTCAATTCCCGCCAGGAAAACCCGACGCGCTGGCAGACCGAAGTCCACTCCGCTCCGGACTTCTGGGAGCGGATGCTGGCCGAGCAGCCGGGCAACGTCGCCGTCTTCTCCGGACGCAATCGCGGCAAGATCGGCCGCATCGAAACCGCCGCCCGCCGGGGATTGCACGTGCTGGCCGACAAGCCGTGGATCATCGAAGCCGAGGACCAGGCCCACCTCGCGTCCGCTTTGGATGCAGCCGAACGCAGCGGCGTAGCGGCGTTCGACATCATGACGCAGCGCTACGAGATCGCGAACATCCTGGTGCGCGAGCTGGTGAAGGACGTGGGGGTGTTCGGAACGCCGCTGGCCGGTACCTCCTCCGAGCCCGCGGTCTACATGGAAAGCGTCCACCATTTGCTGAAGCTGGTGGCGGGAGCGCCGAATCTGCGTCCGACGTGGTTCTTCGACATCCGCGAAGAAGGCGAGGGGCTCACCGACGTGGGAACTCACCTGGTGGACCTGGTTCAGTGGACGCTTTATCCCGATCAGGCTTTGGATGTCAGCCGCGATGTCCAAGTCCTGGCCGGGACCCGCTGGCCGACCGTCCTCTCCGCGGCCCAGTTCGAAAGGGTGACCGGCGTCCGCGAATTCCCCGATGCGCTTAATCAGTGGGTCGCCGCGGACGGGCTGCGCTATTACTGCAACAACTCGGTCAGCTACTCGCTGCGAGGCGTCCACGTGAAGCTCGACGTCAAGTGGGCCTATGAGGCGCCGGCCGGCGGCGGCGACACCGAACTGGCGATCTACCGCGGCTCGCGCGCCCGCGTGGAGGCGCGACCGGAAGGCGTCTTCGTCGTGCCCAACCGTCAGGAGGACAAATCGGCGATCGGCGCGGCGCTGGGACGGCGTCTGCACGCACTGGAAAGCGAGCGACCCGGGCTCGGCATGCGCGATCGCGGCGCTGAACTGGAAGTGACCATTCCGGCCGTCCTTCGCACCGGACATGAAGCGCACTTCGCCATGGTGGCGCGGAAATTTCTGGGCTACGCGAAGAATCCAGCGTCGCTGCCGGCATGGGAGAAGCCGAACATGCTGGCCAAGTACCGGGTGACCACGATGGGCGTGGCCCTGGCGCGCCAAAGCGAAAAGAAGCTCACCGCACGGACCTACAACTCGGGCTTCACCGACGCGCACGACACCTACAACGGAATGCTGGCCGCCTCCGACGGGAAAATCTACTACGTGCTCAGCTCGGAGAAATTCGATGTCGCCGGGCAGATGTACTCGTTCGATCCCGCCACAAGAAAGACGCGGCATCTGGCGGACCTGAGCGAAATCTGTGGTGAAAAAGGCCGCAAGTTCATCGCCCAGGGCAAGAGCCACGTGAACTTCGTCGAGGCCGCAGGCAAGCTCTACTTCGCCACGCACGTCGGCTACTACAGCATCATCGACGACATGGAGAAGGCGGCCGTGCCGCCTCCGGGCTGGCAGCCGTATCCCGGCGGGCATCTGCTTTCTTACGACCTGGCGACGGGCAAGTTCGAGGACCTCGCCACGGAGCCGCATGGCGAGGGGATCCTCACCATGAACCTGGACGCCGCGCGCGGCCGTGTCTACGGGCTGTCCTGGCCCACCGGCCACTTCTTCCGCTACGATCTGCGGAAAAAGGAAATGAAAACGCTCGGCGATTTCTTCCGCCAAGGCGAAAACGGCAAGGGCGAAAGCTACCGCACCATTTGCCGCTCGCTGGCGGTCAACCTGGAGGACGGCTCGGTCTATTTCACCACCGGCGAGGGTGCCATCCACCGCTACTCCTACGAGCATGACTCAGTCCAGACCGTCGCCGGCGAGGACATGAAGAAGGATTACTTCGGCCTTTACGATCCGTCCTCGGCGGGACACATGGCGTACAACTGGCGGCAAGTCGTCTGGCATCCGGCGGAGCGCATGTTCTACGGGGTCCACGGCAACTCCGGCTACCTGTTCCGCTTCGATCCGCGCGCGCCCCGCGTGGAGATGGTGGAGCGGATCGCGTCGGAGCCGTCGCGCCGCAGCGGCATGTTCGACCAGTTCAGCTACGGCTACCTCGGCTTTACCCTCGGACCGGACGGCCACACGCTCTACTATCTGACCGGCGGACCGATCTACGTCGATGGAAAGCGTGTCACCGGCAAGAGCAGCACCGGCAAGGGCGAAGCCAAGGGCGAGGAAAATCTGCACCTGGTCACCTACGACATCGCCGCGGGACGCTATACCGACCGCGGCCCGATTTTCTACGCGAACGGCGACCGGCCCACCTACGTCAATTCGATCGCCGTCGGCAAGGACGGCACGGTATACACGCTGGCGCGGATCAGCGAGGGCGGCCGGGTGCGTACGGATCTGATCAGCATTCCATGATTTCGGAGCGATCGAATCAGTCGAACTCCGCCACCGCCGCGCGCTGGTCCGGGCCGGTCCGCCCGGCTTCGATATCGGCCTCGGAGTAGTTCTCGGCGCGGATCGGCGCTTGCGCCAGCCGGCGCAGAAGGGCAATCTGGCCGGTGTGCGTAAGAGCGTCCGCCACCGCTCCCTGAAACAGCTTTTCCGCGGGCGTGTGCAACTCCGCGCCGGAGGCCAGATACGCGTCGAATGCCGCCAGCGTCGAGAAAAAGCGCGCCGTATCCTCGTCCCACGACTTCGGCTCCGTGTTCTCCCAGCGTTCGTCGCCGCGCGCCATGGACAGCGCCCAATCCAGCAGGTCGCCGATGTGGGCCAGAATCTCACCGGCCGAGCGAGAGCCCTCGCCCGCCCGGAATCCGCTGAACTCCGGCGGCGCGCCGCGCACCGCCTTGGCGCCCCGGTAGGCGAGCGTGGCCACGGTATGCCGGAGGGATAGGTCCCCGGTGTTTTGTGCTTTCGTCATCGTCAGAATCTCCTTGAATCAGGTGTGTGCTACAAGAGTTATACGGCGGCTGCGGAGAGAAATTCTTGGCAAAAATTGCGGTCGAATTAGAGCGGGCGCTGGCACGGCGGGCGGCCCACGGTACGGGCGGCGGCGCCTCGGCGCGGATGGTTGGCTGCGGGGACGGCTGGACGGTGGAGGACGTGGTCTGCACTTCAGGTCCCCGGGACCGCTCGTTCGAGGAACGGCATCCGCACTATTCCATCGCCATCGTCGCGGCGGGCAGTTTTCAGTACCGGGCCCAGGGCCGCTCCGGGACGCAGCGTGAGCTGATGACGCCGGGTTCGCTTCTGCTGGGCAACGCGGGCCAATGTTTCGAGTGCGGGCACGAGCACGGCTCCGGCGACCGGTGTCTCTCGTTTCGATACGCTCCGGATTATTTCGAGTCGCTGGCGGGGGATGCGGGCGCGGGACCGGTGTTCGGATTGCTCCGGCTGCCGCCGCTTCGCGAGTTATCACCACTGGTGGCGCGCGCCTGCGCCGGGTTGGCCGGATCCGCGGGCGTGGCGTGGGACGAACTGAGCGTGAAGCTGGCCGCACGCGCGGTGCGGTTGGCGGGTGGGCTGACTTCGACACCGGGCGACGTCCCGGCGAGCGCGGCGGCGCGCGTGACCCGAATTGTGCGCTGGATCGAAAAGCATCCGGACGGCGAACTCGGCCTGGAAACGCTGGCGCGGGAAGCGGGCCTGAGCCCGTATCATTTCCTCCGCACCTTCGAGCGGCTGACCGGCCTGACGCCGCACCAATACGTTCTGCGGGCGCGCCTGCGGGAATCGGCCCTGCGGATCGAGGCAGGGCGGGACAGAATTCTCGACATCGCCCTGGATTGCGGTTTCGGGGACGTGTCGAACTTCAACCGGGCTTTTCGCGCCGAGTTCGGCGTCAGCCCGCGGGCGTACCGCCGGGCGTGCGCTACGCCGGCAGCCACTGGTCGTTGAGGTTGTTGTCGTTGAGATTATTGACGATCAGCAGCAGACAGCCGGCACGTAGCAATGCTCCACGCCGGCATGCCGATGGCCATGTAAAGGCAATCTTACCAGGGCCCGCCGCAATGGGTCATTTCCGCAGGCTCCTCAAAAGAACTACCACATATAGGGATGCACCCGCGCCAGCCAGGTACCACGGCACGATGAATAGCCCGGCCCACGCCTCGAACTGGGCTCCATCTTCCGCGCCCATCCAGACCGGCAACCAGTACAGAGAGTACGAAACGGCCAGCGGCGCGGCTAACGGAAGAAACCAAACCACCGGTCCGCGTGCAGCCTTGAATAACACCCATGTCAGCAGCGCCGACAGGAATGCTAAGACTCCTGCTCCGGAGCCAGGCGAGAGCGATTCAATAAGATGGCGCACCCGGCGGCTAGTTTAGCAACTCCTCCCATCGAAGACGCCGCCCTCGATCGCGGCCGCGATCGCGCGCACGTCGCCCGCCGCCACGCGGTCACCGGCCAAAGGTAGGACAAGCCCGCGGATCAGCGCATGGGCAGCCGCCACGCCGGCGCCCGGGCGGAGCGGCGCCCGGTAATCCAACCCCTGCGCGGCGCACATCATCTCGATGGCCAGAATGTGGGTCGCATTCTCCACGATGGTCCGCAGCTTCAGCGCCGCGGTCATCCCCATGGACACGTGATCCTCCTTCCCGCCGGACGTAGGCACGTTGTCGGTGGACGCCGGATGGGCCAGCACGCGGCATTCGTTCAGCAGCGCCGCAGCGGCGATCTGGGCAATCATGTAGCCGGAGCGCGTGCCCGGATCGGGCGTCAGAAACGCGGGCAGCCCTTCATTGAGATCGGGATTCACCAGCCGGTCGATCCGACGCTCGCAGATCGCCCCCAGGCTGGTCAGGGCGATCGCCGCGTAATCGAATGCCGCCGCCAGCGGAGCGCCGTGAAAATTGCCGCCCGACAGCACCTGCCCGTCTTCGGGAAACACCAGCGGATTATCGGTGGCCGAGCCGGACTCGATCTCCACTTTCCCGGCCGCATGCGACAGCGCGTCCAACACCGCGCCATGTACCTGAGGCATGCAGCGCAGGCTGTAGGCGTCCTGCACGCGCGGATCGTTGGACAGGTGCGAGGCGCGGATTTCGCTCCCCTCGAGCAACCCGCGCAGCCGTCCGGCGGACTCCATCTGGCCGGCGTGGGGGCGGGCGGCGTGGATCTTCGCGTCGAACGCCACCGGCGTGCCGCGCAGGGCTTCCAATGTCATGGCGCCGGCGACGTCGGCCAGCCGCGCCAGACGCAATCCGCGGTGAAGAGCCAGCGCCCCCACCGCCGCCATGGCCTGCGTTCCGTTCAACAGGGCAAGCCCTTCCTTGGCTTCCAAGCGAAGGACCTGGATTCCAGCGCGCCGCAGCGCCTCGCCGGATGGCAGACGTTCCTTTTCGAGGACAGCCTCTCCTTCGCCAATTAGAGCCAGCGCCAGGTGCGCCAGCGGCGCCAGGTCCCCCGACGCGCCGACCGAGCCCTTCGAGGGAATCACCGGATGCACGCGCCGGTTCAGCAGCGCCAGCAGCGTGTCGACCACTTCCATCCGCACGCCGCTCAACCCCTTGGCGAGCACGTTGGCGCGCAGCAACACCACGGCGCGGGTTTCGGCCTCCGGCAGCGGTTCGCCCAGGCCGCAGGAATGGCTGCGGACCAGGTTGAGCTGCAATTCGCGGAGCTGCGTCTCCGGGATGTGGACGTCGGCGAGCTTCCCAAAGCCGGTGTTGATGCCATAGACCACGCGGTGCTCGGCCACAATCTGTTCCACCAGCAGGCGGGAGGCGCGAATGCGGCCCGCCGCGGCATCGGACAGCGAGACCGCTTCCCCGCCCCCGGCAACCGAGGCGATCCCAGCGAGCGTCAGCGGCTGTCCATCCAGAACCATCGCGGCCTCAATTCTCTACTGGCGGTTGAATTCCCGCGCCACGCGGAAGGCCTGCGGCAGGGCCAGCGTTCCCGCGCGGCAGAACGTGTCGTCGTCCGGATGCGGCGTGAACAGCAGAATGGTCTTGCCGCTGAGCGATTCCAACCTGAAATCGCCGGCCGAAAGTGCGCCGGCCAGAAGGCAGCAGAGCAGAAGACGGAGGATCACCTCCCGATTCTATAGCAGCGGCCCGAAGGTCACTTCAGGAATCCGCTCATGTTGGTCTGGCGCGCGCACAGCTCATCGTTCAGCGCGTCGTCCAGGGCCAGAATCCGGCGGGCCTCCGGGCTGAGGCGCTCCGCGGTTTCGCGGCGAAGCAGCTTCTTCTGATACTGCTGCTGGGCCTTGTCCCAGCGCGTGTAGAACGCGTGCAGCGCGCAGCGCGGGCCATCCGTTCCGTTCGCTGTGCCGCCGTGCCACATGTGCGCATTCATCACCACCACCGTTCCCGCGCTCCCGGTGATGAGGATCTCCTCGGGATGAGCCGCACCCGGATCGGCCAGGACGTCCTGCGGTAGCTTCCGCCACTTGTGCGAGCCCGGGACCACCCGCATGGCTCCATTTTTCAGCGTGAAATCGTCGAGCATCCACACCGAGTTGGCCACCGAGTAGCCTATCTCGTCGGCCACCGCTCCGGTGTCGGCGTGAAGCGGCTGGCTGACGCCATTCCGCGGATTCGCCGAACGCACGTTCAGGCTGGACAGCTTGAATCGGGGGCCGAGGATCGCTTCGGTCGACTCCAGCACCGCGGGGTGCAGAATCACCCGCTCGAAGATCTCGCCTTTGTCGACCACATTGGCGAGCCGCCGGGAGCCCGGCTCCATCCGGAACTCGCGTCCGGCCTCCTCGCCTTCAGCCTCGAACAGTTTCTCCACCTGGCGCCGCAGCGCATTCAGGAAATCGGGCGGCATCAGGTTCTCGAAAATGACATATCCCAGTTCGTCGATCTCGTTCTGTTGCCGGGGAGAGAGCACTGTTTTCGCGGTCCCTTGCTCCTGTTATGATATCCGCTTCGATGGCGTCCCTTTCAGACACGGCGGAGCCGGTAGAAATCACAGCGATGGACCCGCCGGTGCGGGGCAGGCTTCACCGTCCGGAAACGGGCGCGGACCGCGGCGGCATCGTGCTGGCGCACGGCGCGGGATCCAACGCCGAAGCGCCGCTGCTCCGCGCTCTGGCCGGAGCCTTCGCCCGCGCCGGGTGGGCTGCCCTCCGATGCAACCTCCCCTACCGCCAGGAGCGCGCCGGCGGACCTCCCCGGCCCGGCGACGCCGCGCGCGATCGCGCCGGATTGCAAAACGCCGCTTCCGCCATGCGCCAGTGGACCAGCGGCCCGGTCTGCCTGGGCGGGCATTCCTATGGAGGACGCCAGGCCACCATGTTGCTGGCCGAGGCGCCGGAATCGGGCCGCGCCCTGCTGCTGTTGTCCTATCCTCTGCACCCGCCGGATAAGCCCGCGCAACTCCGCACGGCACATTTCCCCAAACTAAACACGCCCTGCCTGTTCTTCCATGGAAGCAAGGATCCGTTCGGAACGCTGGACGAAATGCGCCGGGCGCTTACGCTGATTCCGGCTGCCACGCGCCTGGAAGCGGTGGACGGAGCGGGCCACGATCTCCGAAAGGCCAGTGAAACTGCCGTGGTTTCTGCATTTATCGAGTTCATCGAAAAATAGGCATTCCCGCTCCGCGTGCCTTATAATCCTCGGTAATGCCAGCCAAGCCCGCCATTTTTCTGGTTGGGTTGCACGTACTGGCCGCCGCCGCCTGGGGCCAGGCCGCTGGAGCGCGCGCGGTGGTGACCGCGGAGACGACTCCTGTCTACCCTGCGATGGGCACGCAGAAACCTGCGGTCGCGGAACTGCGCCGTGGCGATCGCGTCGTGATCGGCCTGGTAATGTTCGGCGACGATGTCACCTGGTGCGCGGTGATGCGGCCCGGCGAGACCAAGCGCCTGGGTTACGTATCGTGCGAACTCCTTGCTCCCGATCGCGAGGATGCGGCCGCGCAAGCGACGCAGCCCGCCGCGAATGCGCCCGCGACACCTGTGGCTCTCACTCCTGTTCCCGCTCCCGCCTCTGTTCCAGCTCCGGCCGCGGCGGCTGCCCGGCCCGGAATACGTATTCGGGAACTGTCCCCGGCGACTCTACGAATCAGGGAACTGCCCTCGCCGCGCGAGCCGCAGCCCACCGCTGCGCCCACAGTCTCGACGCAGCAGCCGGCGGAACCGCCGCCCGCGGAATCGAAGGCGCTCCCCGCAAATCCCAGTGCCGCGGCGTCCCAGCCGGCTGCGGCTCCGGCCGCGCTACCACCCGCTGTTCCGCAGTCGCCGGCTCCTACGGCGAATCCACCAGCCGCCGCTGCGCCCGTGCCGCCGCCGTTAGCTCCTCAGCCGCCCGCTCCCCGGCAGGACGCCGCTCCGACGCCTTCCCCGGCCGCAGCCGCGCCGTCATCCGTCATTCCTCAGCCGCCCGCTTCTCCGCTGGAGACCGCCCGGCCCGCCGCTGCTGCGCCGTCATCCGCCGCTCCTCAGCCGCCTGCTCTCCGGCAGGACGCCGCTCCGACGCCTTCCCCGGCCGTGGCCGCGCCGTCATCCGTCGTTCCTCAGCCTCCCGCTTCTCCGCCGGAGACCACGCGGCCCACCGTTGCTGCGTCATCAGCCGCTCCTCAGCAGGACGCCGCGCCGATGCCTTCCCCAGCCTCGGCCGCGCCGTCATCCGTCGTTCCTCAGCCGCCTGCTTCTCCGCCGGACACCGCGCGTGCCGCCGCTGCTGGGCCGCCATCCGTCGTTCCTCAGCCGCCTGCTTCTCCGCCGGATACCGCGCGTGCCGCCGCTGCTGGGCCGCCATCCGTCGCTCTTCAGCCGCCTGCTCCCCGGCAGGATGCCGCCCCGGCGCCTTCCCCGATCGCTCCAGCCTCACCCCGCCCGACTACTCCCACCGCACGAAGTGAAATACTTCGACCGGCAGAACCGGCTCCGGCTGCGAAGGTACCACCTGGCCCCGTGTCCCCAAGTCGTGATCCCGCGCCAACCGCGCAAGCGCCTGAAGCGGCAAAGTCCGCAAATCCCATCCCGGCGAACCCCGGTTCGGTGGAACCGCCGAAGACTAAAACGGCTCTCGCCCGGCTGGACCCCGCCGCATCTCCGCCCGCACCCGAGCCTACCGCTCCCGCGCCGAGAAGAATCGAAATGCCCGCCGGCGACCTCGCGGAGTGGGTCCTCGAAGAGTCCGGCATGCGGCAAGAGGTCGAGCAGTACGTGCGAACCACTTCTCTGCTGGCTTTTTTGGACAAGAGCCGGCTGGAAGAGCTGGACACCCAAGCCCTGGTTGCCATCCTGGGCCGGACTTTCAACGCCCCGCCTCTTTTGCGGGCGCTCAGCGGCCAGTTTCGAAGCCAGATGACCACCGAACGCAACGAGGCTCTCGTAGAATGGCTGCGTTCCCCGGTGGCCAGAACAATGGCAGCCCTCGAGCGCCAGGCCGCCGGCCCGGACGCCCGGGAGCGCTTGCTGGCCTTCGCCGGCGGATTGAAAGCCTCGCCTCCCTCCCAGACCCGCCTGGAATTGATTCACCGCCTATTCAATGCGACCGAAGCATCCGATGTAGAAGTAGACACCACAATGACCATCGTCAAAAGCCTCGCCGAGGCCCTCAACCCTTCTCTTCCTCCGGCCAAGCGTTTCCGGAAGGAAGATCTGGAGCGAGCCTTGGAGAACGTCAAGGCGACCTACCTGGGGGTCATGAAGAACGCTCGTATCGTTCAGTATCTGTTTGTTTTTCAATCAGCTACAGATCAAGATCTCGAACAATACGTGAAGTTCTGGGAGGCCGAATCGGGCAACTGGTTGTCGGGCGTTCGAAAAAGGGGATTCGAGGCTGGCGCGAGAGTGGTCGCAAAGAGCCTGGCGGCGGAGATCGACCGCAAGGCGCGTGGCGGGCGAGAGACTAAATGAAGAAAAATCTAGTTACCCTCCTGGGGATTGCCCTGGCAGTGGCGATCCTCTCGACGGGGCTCTTTTATGGGTTGTTTGTGAGCAGGCTGCGAAAGAGCTCGTCTGAGCTCACCGGACCGGCCGTGGTGGTGGCTGTCAAGGATCTGGAAAGAGGCGCCGCCGTGAGTCCCGAAGATGTCCGCATAGCGCCTTGGGGTGGAGAAGCCCCGCAGGGAGCGCTGACTTCGATCGAGCAGGTCAAAGGCTTGAGCGTCATCGAACCCGTGCGGAAGCATGAAGCATTGACCGCCAGCCGGCTGGCCAATGCGGTGACCGGAGCGGGCGCCGGGCTGGGTATCCCGTCCGGCATGCGCGCGGCCTCGACGCACGTGGTGGACTCCATTGGGGTGGTCGCTTTATTGAAGACCGGGCATCGGGTGGATGTTCAACTGGTCTCCCTGTCCAACGCGCCTCAGTCGGCGGCGCTGAAAACCATCCTCCAGAACATCGAGGTCTTGCGGGTTGACGCCGGTGCGGAAGCGCGCCAGCCGGTGGTGACCCTGCTGGTGAAGCCCGAGGAAGCCGACATGCTGGGCTTGGGAGATTCGTCGGCGCGGATTCGCCTCACGCTGCGCAATCCGCTGGACAAGGGCGTGGCGCCCCTTCCGCGGCAGTTGCTGGAACCGTTGTTTCTTAAGGGAAGCCCCGGGAAGTAGCCTGAGAGGTTATCGGATATGGTCTGGATCTGGCTATTTTGGGTATTTGCCGGAACCTTTACTTTAGTCTTCACCGCAACAGCAGGCGCCTGGTTGTTCGTAACCAGGGGACAGCCCGCGGAAGCCGAGGATGCGCCTTCGATTTTCAAAAGTGAAACCCTCAGCTCCATCGGGCTGTGGGACCAACTTCTCGGCCGGTTCCATTTCGTCGAAACCGTGCGCTCCCATTTGGCTCAGGCCGAGATCGGATGGAGCGTCGGACGGCTGAGCGCACTCATGCTCCTGGTGGGAACCGTGACCTTGGTGACCTTGGCCAGCCGGGAGTATATTCCGTTTGGAGTGGCGATATTGGCCAGCGTCGCAGTGGGTGTTTCGCCCTACTTCTACATACTCCGCAAAAGGGGCCAGCGGTTCGCTGAACTGGAGGCGCAGTTGCCCGACGCCATGGATTTCCTGGCCCGCGCGCTTCGGGCCGGACATCCGTTTGCGGTTTCCCTGGAAATGCTTGCGCAGGAAAATGCTCCACCGCTTTCCACTGAAATGCGCATCGCCACCGATGAACGGCGGCTGGGCCGTAGCTGGGAGGATGCTTTCCGCAACCTGACCCGGCGCGTCCCCTCGCTGAATCTGCGGCTGTTCGTGGCCGCCGTGCAAATGCAGACACGCACCGGCGGCAAGCTGAGCGAGGTCCTGACCCAGTTGGCGGAGACCATGCGCGAAACCAACGGTCTTCGCGGCGAGGTCCGGGCTCTTGCGGCGCACGGCCGGGTGACTGGCATGGTCCTTACTTTTCTTCCAGTTGGCATAGCAGTCATGATGTGGATGGTGAACCCGGCCTACCTGCAAATTCTGGTCGACGACGAGCTTGGCAGGATTCTGATCGGTGCGGCGATCGGGGCCCTGATCCTGGCGCGGGTGATCATCGGCAGGATTGTCGACATCAAAATATGACCGGACTACTGCTCGGGTTTTTCGTCTTTGTCTTCGTAGCCGTGGCCACGGTTTGCTATTGGTTTCAGACCCGCCAGACTGGCACGGCGCTGATGATCCGTCCCGCTTCAGGAGACGCCCCGGCGGGCAATCTGGTGGAACAGGCGCTGCAGGCCATGGGCGAAGCCCTGCCTACTGCCCCCCCGCAGGACCCGGTCCGCAGGCTGCTGGCGGCTGCCGGATTTCGGAACCCGAAAGCGGTTCAGATCCTGCAGGGTATCCGCACCGCGGCCGCCGTCCTCTTAGGCCTGACACTTGGGGTGATCGCGGGCGTTGCGCGGGAAGACTGGTTCCCGGCATTTATGGCTTTTGTCGCCGGCGCTGGGTTCGGGTATCTGCTCCCCGAGAGGGTCCTCGGCTGGATGATCAACGCCCGCAAAAATCGCATCCGCGCGGCCGTTCCGCCCGCCCTTGACCTGATGGTGATGTGCGTCGAGGCCGGGCAGTCCCTAAACCAGGCCGTTCTGGCCGCCAGCACCGAACTCAAGACTGCTTTCCCTGATTTGAGCGCCGAATTCTCCCAGGCGTCACTTGAGCTGCGCGCCGGTAAGTCGCGCGCCGAGGCGTTGCTCCAGTTGGGAGAGCGAAACCAGGAGCCCGAGTTGAAGCGACTGGCCGGCGTCCTGATGGACAGTGACCGCTTCGGCACCAGCCTGGCGCCGGCTCTGCGCGTCCACGCGAAGTATCTGCGGCTCCGCATACGCCAACAGGCTCAGGAGGCGGCGCGCAAAGTGGCAGTGAAACTGGTATTCCCGGTTTTCTTCCTGATTTTTCCGGCCGTTCTGTTGGTCACTCTGGCTCCCGCGGTGATCCAAATCCTCAAGTACCTCAAAGGCATTACGGGCTAATGCTGTAGGAAATTGACTCCAAAGGCTAGTACCTCGCGGCGCAATGGGCGATTGCGCCTTTCTCTAACTAGCTGATATACTCAGCCTCAGAAAGGGTAAGAGAAACCTCTATCTTTACCAGCTTCCTCATCATTGCGGTTTCGCTAGTACTTTTCGTGTACTGGTTCCGCTATACGTGTCTGCTGATCCTTCACAGCGCGCAGGTGGAGCCGGATCTGCTGGCTTCGCGAATCCGTTTGAACTATGGCGACGTGCGCAATCGCCTGCAGGCCGCCACCCCTGGCGGCGCTGTCCTCGATTCGCTCTATGAATCGTTGGAAGGCGATTTTGTAGTGCTCAAGGATCTTTTGGAAGCCGCACCGGAGGCAAACTCGATCGAGCGGAAAATGCTCACGATCGACTATTACTTGATTCGGGCGTATTTTCAACTCGCCCGCAAGTATAGCGACTCCAGGGCGCGCATGGCGCTCCGCGAGATGACTGCGATTCTGGGATTTTTTGCGTGTACGGCCGCGACCGACTCGCAGCCGTAGGCGGAAAGGACCCACTCCTCCCCGTCCTGGTTTGGTAACGGAGTGAATCCGCGCCGCGTGCGAAAGGCCGCGCTCGAAATCGACACTGGCGGGGGCATTGCGGAATCGGAGCCCGGCCCGTGCTATTTTGGTCTTTCAGCATGATCTCCAGGCAGGAAGCACTCGATCTGTTCGCGTCGGAAGACCTCATCGGCATCGGCATGGCCGCCGACGCGGTGCGCCGCCGCCATCATCCGGAAGGCATCGCCAGCTACATCATCGACCGGAACATCAACTACACCAACTTCTGCACCGAGTATTGCAGCTTCTGCGCGTTCTACCGTCCGATGGGCCACGAAGAAGGCTACATTTTGCCCAAGGAAATCATCTTCAACAAGATCCAGGAGACGGTCGATCTGGGCGGCACCGGCGTGCTGATGCAGGGCGGGCTGCATCCGGATCTCAAGATCGAGTGGTACGAGGACCTGCTCAGTTCGATCAAGCAGCGCTTTCCGCGCGTGCACCTGCACTGTTTTTCCGCGCCGGAGATCACTAACATCGCCCAGGTCAGCGGCCTCAGCATCCGGGACACCATCGCCCGCTTGCGCGATTCCGGGCTGGATTCGATTCCAGGCGGCGGCGCCGAAATCCTGGACGACGCCGTCCGCCACCGCATCAGCCGGCTGAAGTGCGACACCAACGAATGGGTGGACATGCATTACGCCGCGCATTCGCTGGGCATGCGCACCACCGCGACCATGATGTTCGGCTGCGGCGAAACCATCGAGCAGCGCGTGAACCACCTGGAGATCGTGCGGCGGATTCAGGAGGACACGGGCGGATTCACGGCCTTCATCCCCTGGGCTTTCCAGCGCGAGAACACGTCATTGGGGCGGTTCATCAAGGAAGAAGCCACCGCGGTGGAATACCTCAAGACCTTGGCCATCTCGCGGATCTTCCTCGAAAACATCGTCAACATACAATCCTCCTGGGTGACGCCGGGGCTCAAGACCTGCCAGATCGGCCTGTGCTTCGGCGGTAACGACGTGGGCAGCATCATGATCGAGGAAAACGTGGTCTCGGCCGCGGGTACGCATCACCAGGCCACAGAGGAGGAGTTGCGGCGCCTGATTCGCGACGCCGGCTTCATCCCCAAGCAGCGCGACACTCTCTATCGAACGTATTTTTTGAATTGAAGTTTCCAGAACGGAAGACGGCATCTCGTCCATGGAATCGCCTGGCATCGAGATCGCGCTCTGGCTGATTGCCGGGGCGACCGTGTTGCTGATCTTCAGCGCATGGCTGTTCTTCCGCCTCATCACCGCGCGCTTTGCCTGCCCCCGCTGCGGCAGCGAAGATACGCGCGGATCGGAGACCGAACGGGCGGTCGACCGGCTGTTCCGGGCGCTGGTGATTCGTCCCCAGCGCTGCCTGTCCTGCGGGAACCGCTATTACTCCTTCGGTCAGCGAGCCTGACCGCCCAGTTTTTTCGCCGAGTAGACCACAATGGCGAGAAACACGCCCAGGCTCAGGGTCACGACGAGGGCTCGCCGCCAGGCAGGCAGCTCCCACACCGTGCGCTCGGATTCGATTTCCACTTTCAGGTGAACCTTGGCTGGGCGCCGGCCGTCTTCGCTCTCGATGACAATCGCGTACTCTCCGGCCTCCTGCAGCACCTGGTGGAATCTTCCGCCCGAGTCAAAAGGAGTTTTGGCCAGCCAGCGATAGTTGTGGCCGGCGCGGTGCGCCTCCAGGTCGCGTTCCCGCAGAAGGAAGACGCGGATTCCGGACTGCCCTTCGGTGACCTCGTAGTCCCCGCGAATGTACGACCCGGGCCGGTCGACGCGAACCTTGACAAACTTCCACTCCGCCGCTATCTCGAAGGTGAGGTCGATGGGCACCTGGTGCGGCGCTGCAAGCATGAGCAGGAGCGCGATCATTTCGCGTACACCACGTCGCCTCCGAGCACGGTCATGCGAACTTCCGTTTTCAGAACTTCGGCCGGCGGGACTCTCATGATGTCGCGCGACAGCAGGACGAAGTCGGCCAGTTTGCCGGGTTCGAGCGAGCCCTTCGCCTTTTCCTCAAAGGCCGCGTAGGCCCCGCCCAGGGTCCAGCTTCGCAGAGCTTCCTCGCGGGTCATGCGCTGGTCGGGAAACCAGCCGCCTTCGGGATGGGCATCGTGGTCCTGGCGGGTCACCGCCGCATAGAATCCCCACAGTGGATTGGGGTCTTCCACGGGGAAATCCGAGCCGTTGGCCACCACCACCCCGAGCGAGAGAAAGCGCCGCCAGGCATATGCGCCGGTCACCCGTTTCGGCCCCAGCCGGGCCTCGGCCCAGCGCATATCGCTGGTGGCATGGGTGGATTGGATGGAGGCGACGATCGAGTACCTGGCGAAAAGTTCGAAATCGCCGGAGGCAATCACCTGGGCGTGCTCCACGCGAAAGCGCCGGTCGTTTTTGCCGCCCAGCGCGGCGGCGTAGGCGTCCAGCACGTCTCGATTGGCGCGGTCTCCGATGGCATGGGTGTTCACTTGAAACCCGTGCGCCACCGCTTCGCGCGCCACGCGTTCAACGTGAGCGCGGTCCAGGATCAGCAGGCC
>JACXTT010004498.1_pt1 | contig 20680 bp, 23 predicted proteins | sample 9270951 | NCBI WGS metagenome assembly JACXTT01 (sample SAMN15532306, study PRJNA645909) | rock metagenome | isolation source: weathered quartz diorite | place: Puerto Rico | collected 2017-06-21
ACTTTGTCTTGAACGAGAAGGCGTCAGGGCCGTCTGACCAGACGACCGTGATTGCCGGTTGCCAGGCGAGGATTAAATACCGCATTGACCGCAAGGTGATGACGTTCGATCGATTCTAAGATTTGTAAACAGTCCCGGATCTACTTCAGTGTACGCGGCATCGAGGCGCGCGACGCCCAGATTCAGTGCGTTGGAGCCAAAATCGTGGTTCCGATCGGCGATCGTCATGATGGTATGCGAGACGTTCGAATCGCAGATCCAAGCGGTACCCAACTCACTATCGGACAGGCGCTCGCAGACGGCGCTCAGTACTGGCTGCTCGCGCTCCACCTTGCCATAGACCTGCCTCTCTCGAAAAAGTAAAATGGGCCCATCTGTTGTTCCTTCATGAAGATGGAGGGACTGCAGAATTCCGCAGATTTCAACAGAGACCAGGAACATGAAGATCGCCATTATCGGAGCCTCGGCCGGTATCGGGCTCGAGGTGACGCGTCTCGCCCTGCAGAAGGGTCATGAGGTGAGCACCTTATCGCGGCGGGTCGTTCCACTCCCGGATCACGCCAATCTGAGAAGGGTGCAGGGTAGTGCGACGAACCTCAACGACCTCAGAGCCGTAGTGGCGGGAGCCGAGGTGATCCACGTGACTCTCGGCACAAAAAGTCCCCTGGCCACCACCATGTTCTCCGATTCGGCACGCCTCCTCCTTCAAGTCTTACAGGAAACCAGTTCCTCCGCGACGCTTCTGGTGCTCACTGGGTTTGGTGCAGGCGAGAGCTGGACCTACAACGCTCTCCCAATGAAGATCTTGTTTACGCTGCTGCTCAAGGCCGTCTATGCGGACAAGGGTGAGCAGGAACGACTGATCGCCGGGGCCTATTCGCGATGGGAAATCGTCCGCCCGGGCCGCTTAACCAATGGCACCATGACGGGCCGTTATCGTGTACTAGACAATCTAGTGGAAGGGATGCGCGTCGGGGCTATTTCCCGTACTGATGTGGCGCACTTCATGGTGGCGCAGGCGGAACACCCGACCTACCTTGGCAAGTATGTGGCGCTCACGTACTGATGTCGATCAGGAGGTTCTGTCATGAAGCAAAACACCAAATGGGTTGGCATTATGTCGTTCGTGGCGGCATTAGTGATCACGGGAGCCGCTGCTTCTGCACGAGCGGTAGAGATTGAACCAATTTCGGAAAGGGCACCGGTCTTGATGGTCCAGGCACCGGCTGGGCTTGAAGCTGCACCGTCGAGCACCCCGCGGTCTGAGAACGCGCGCATCCTCGTGGGGCACTGGCGCAAGACGACCATCGTCTTCGAACAGCCAAAGGATGAACATTTGGTCTTACATGCCGACGGTACGTTGGAGAACTGGATCGTGACGGCTGCCAGCCGCTCGCCGATGACGCCTGGTGTGTGGAGAAGTGAAGGGAAGATTCTTGAGCTGCTGTTAGAAGGACAAGAGCACATCGCCCAGCCGTTTACGATTTACGAGGGGCAGCTTGTGTTTCCGAACATCCCAAACCGGCGCGGATTCTGGGAGAAAATCGAATGATCGAGCGGCAAGAACGAAGGTGCCTGTTACACCTAAGCGGCAAGCCCAACGATGCTGCCAACGGACGCCGCGTTCCGGAGAGGAATAGGGATCAGGCGTAAGAGAATGAAATAGGCCGTCATCGTTCGGCGGACGGGAAGGGTCACCGATTCGTGATGGACTGAATCGCTCTCGCTTGCGTGGCAACGGCCCGTCCTTCTTCCAAGTCTTGCAAATCCGACCACGCGGTGATGTCGGTCCGTGATGGATCGATGGCGTCACGGTATTTGTTGAACCTGGCCGCACTCGCAGAGGAACTCGGTCCGCGCGCCAGCAGTGTCTGATTCCATTCTGCCAACTCAGCGGATGTGTGGGGCCGTGCCGTCTGCTCAAACCACGCCACGACTCCTTCGTCGGCAGGATTGGCTTGAACGGCGGCCGTAAATTGTCCGCTGGTGATTCCCGCAAACTCCATGAGCCGTTCGTCCATTGGGCAGGGATAGATGTACTCGCCTTCCGTGCCGGCAAGCACGGCGCGACATTTGTCGATCATGCGCGCGAGATGGGCATAGCCTGCCAACGTGAATCGCATGCTGCGGGGAAAGTCTTTCCGCAAATCCATCATCAGAGCAGCTTGTGGTTCTTAAACGTGAGGTGCTTGACCACGACCTGTCCGTGCTCGTAAGAAATGATCCGTCTCGTCGCCGGCAGGTCGCATGCGCCGATACGCACATGGGTGTCGGTGAAGCTATCGACATTGGTCAGTTTGCCGTCAGTCGGTGAATAGTAATAGACCGTGTACTTGGTCGTGAGATGTTTCTGGTCCTGCGTGACCGCGCTTTCTTCCACATTGATCGTAAAGGCGAACGGATTCATGCCGGGATGGGCCATTTTGCGATTAATCTGCGTAATGCGATTGTCTTTGATGCGGTAGAAGGAATTGGAGCCGTGGATGTTCAGCTTGGCGCCGAATGGGTGGCCGTCTTCCTCCATCGTGAGTGAGTACTTCCCATCGGACTCTTCGAAGCTCCGCGGTCCGCGATGGACCGCGATCATGCCCAGCTGCTCTTGCGCCCACTTCTGAGTCTCACCGTCGGCCAGTTGAACGGACACTTCGCGGGGGTTCTTGACGAGGACCGAGCCGCTGGTCTCTTGTCCGTTCACATTCACGGTGAGATCTGCTGTGAACCCCTGAAAGTCCTTCGGCCACCGGGCGGTCGATTCGAATGCTCTGCGCAGGACTGCGCGAGCTTGCGGGTCATCGGCTACAGTCGATGCTTCTTGTGTCTGTTCCATGATGGATCTCCTCTTAGCTAAAGTATCAAGCCCCTATACTTATACCGATGCCCGTCGTGTTGCTCAATAGTGAAATCCCCTGATTGAACGGCATCGCGTTTCTCCGAATGCCACGACGCGTTGTGCGGAGGCCTGATATTCGATATTCCAAAAAACGTATAGTTCTGATATACTTCGACGATTTTTTTGGTCGGGTGTGGGTAGGAGCCCCGATCAGCCGTCAGTCTTTGAGAAAGGGTGGGCATGGAACGACGAGCTGCTTCGCATACCGAAGAAGAAGAGATGAACCAACGCCGCAAATTATTGAACGCGGCAAGGCGAGGCGATACGAAAGCCATCAGTAAACTGTTTGAGCTCTATCAAGTGCGTGTGCTCAGCGGAGATCAGCTGGCAAAGGTCAACAAAACATCTATGTATATGGTTCCCGTCAAGAACTCACATGGAAGCAAGTCGAAGGGACAGGAGAAAAAGGCGAAATCGACCGCGTCGGCGACGGTGAAGAAAGCGGCTACGGCTTCAGTTTCGGTGAAACCTGCCCAGAAGAAATCGACAAAAGCCGTAAGTAAAGCAGACAAGGGCAAGTCCAAGCACAAGTAGGGAAGAAGGTAGATTACTGCACGGCCACCCTTAGTCCCCCCCCTGCGAGTTTTGCCGCAATATCATCTGCCTGTTTCGTCGATCCGGTGAAGACAATCGCTTCTCCGTCGTGATCGATACGCCACGCCAACTCAAATGCTTTAGTCGAGCTCATGCCGGGAATAAATCGGCAAAAGAGTTCGATCACTTGTTGATAGGTATGGCAATCGCAGTTGTACACGACGACGCGCGACTCGAACCCGGTTCCCGAACCGGTTTGCACATCTTCAGTGGTTTCAGGAATTGTCTGTGGCGTGGAAGGTGTCGGCATGGAGCGGAGCTTTTAGCAGCCTGGCGGATACAGTTCAACTCTACGTCGCTGGATGTGATGCAGAGGCTTAGACCTTGTCCATATCAATCACTTCGGTGGCATCCCATAGGTTTTTTAACTCGGCGTCGGCCAAATCCTTTTCTCGATCCTCCGCGGTTTCTGCGCCAAAGGTTTGGGCTGGCGGTTTCGATGCTGCGCGTGTGGGCGTATCCTGAGAAGCCGCCGCCGTAGTCGGATGAGAACGGCGACGTTTCTTTGTCGGATCCATATTTACCGGCATAACGTTCTCTCCAATAGGTCATCATAGTCTCCCCCGGTTGCGAGTGTCTTGTCAATCCGGGAAGAGCTCATCCACGTCTGCCGGGGCGATCGGGAAAGCCTCTGCCGGACACATGAAACGTCAGGTCATGTGACTCCATCAGAAGAGCTTCTCCGCCACGGTATCGGCATATTGCCGTCCCAACGGAGTGAGCCAAACTCGATCACGATCCGAATCGAGCAATCCATGCTTCACGAGTTCGTCGATCTGAAGCTCTCGCTCCGCATCTTGGATTGCCTTTCGTGGAACACCGCGAATGAGGCGCAACCCGAACACCAGCGCATCTCTCTGACGCGCGGAGGCGGAGAGTATTGTGTGATCCGTCATCGGCGGACGCTGGGTGCTCAGCATATCCGCATAGGCTTCGAGGTTCGCAACGTTTCCAAATCTGGCTCCATCGAGATAGGACTGAGCGCTTGGACCGAGTCCCAGATAGTCACCACCGGTCCAGTAGAGCACATTGTGCCGGCAGGCGAATCCAGGCTTGGCATAATTGGAAATCTCGTAGCGCGAAAATCCTGCCTCGGTGAGGAAGCTTTCTGCCGCCGACTCCATGTCGGTCTGAAGCGTCTCATCGGCCGGCACGACGAGATTCCGCGCCACGTCGTGAGCGAGCCGCGTTCCTTCTTCAATGGTGAGCGAGTAACAAGAGATATGCGAGGGTTCAAGCATCAGGAGCAATTCCATCGTATTCGTCCAATCCCTCAGCGACTGACCCGGTAGCCCGTACATCAGATCGAGGTTGATGTTCGTAAAGCCGGCGCGGCGCGCGGCCTGAAGGGCCGTTGCCGTGTCTTGAACCCGTCCAAAACGTCCAATGGGCGCAAAATCCTGGTCCTTCATCGATTCCGCCCCGAGACTGATCCGATTGAATCCGGCATCAGCCAAGACCGAAAGATCTTCGAATGTGACGGAAGATGGGTGCGCTTCCACTGTGACTTCCGCCATCGGACTGGTCGGCCAGGTGTCTCGAATCAGATTCAGAAGCGTGGCCAGGTGATCGGCGGGAAGGGACGTCGGCGTCCCGCCGCCGAAATAGATACTTTGCAGGGAGCGACCGTTCAGAAACTCTTGCCGGCCATAGAGTACAATCTCTTGGACCAGGGCGGAGCGAAACAGGGCCATGCGGTCGGATTGCGCGATTTCCAGGTAGAAGGCGCAAAAGTGACAGCGGCGGCGGCAGAAGGGGACATGGATATAGAGGCCGATGTCCGCTGGGGCTATCATCGTTCGAATGACAATGGAAGAGGTTTGGAAAAATCTCTCGTCAAGACAACTTCGATCTCATCCGCCGGGGATATTCCTCGGTTACGGATGTGGGACGCCCACCCGCCATGTTGACGGAGCGACTCGAAGACCGCCTTGACCAGTTGCGGTTTGATGCGAGATTCCCACTCTCGTACCCATGCGTGCTCATCTTCGTCGCCGGGATAGTCGTCAGGAAACGAAGTCTCGAGTGAGAAGCGAAGGATGAAAGATTTTTCTTCTTGATACATGGAGTCCTGTCGTTGCGATTCAGCTGAGGGGATTTTATAATACCAGCTCACACTAAGGAGTCGTAACGTATGCCTATCTTCGAATATGTGTGCCGTGAATGCAATCATCGATTTGAGATGCTGACCCATGGATCGACGGCGGCGGCCTGCCCCAAGTGCCAGGCGACCGAACTCGACAAGCAGTTTTCTTCCTTTGGAGTGGGGGCCACAGGTGGCTGGGCTTCGTCGAGCGGGTCAGGTGCCTGCGGCAGTTGCGGGGATCCCCGAGGACCCGGCGCCTGTTCGATGAATTGAGCGATGAGCATGGCGGGTGAGCAGGCGCTGCAACAGGCGATCTCGACTATTTCGCAATCCGATCCTCTGATCAAGCTGCTGCAACAAGTGCGACTGGGCCGCATGAAATCGACGGATGCGGGATTGCGCGCCGTGACGGACTCATGGCTCGGCATCTATGGTAAGGCGCTGACCGCTGACGGCCTGACTGAATCCGGCCTTCGGCGACTGAATCCCGCCCCTCGGCTGGCGGTCCTTATCGAGGCCGGAGTGCTCACTGACGAACACTCGGGCGTCATGGCTTTGAGGGCCTCTTACGATGAACTGCTTGCTCGCGCTCCTGTTGAGTAGGCTGCCCGCGTCTCTATTTTCGCTCCTGTGCGTATCTAGTCTGATCCTTCTGCCGGCTGCAGTGCGCTCGGAAGATACGGTGGGACCGCATCCCCTGAAAACGATTCCCCTGACGCAACTCGATTCGCTTTTACCCTCGGGTACTCATCTCTTGTTCGAACGGAGCGCCATCGAGGCGTTTCTGACGGCGTTGGACGGAGCGCCTCCCGATTGGGCTGCGGTATATGGCTCTGGCCATCATGATCCAGGCCATGACGAGCGGCTGTTCAACCTGAACCGTGAGCGGGATGCAACTCGCGAAGGGAACCCGTCTCTGAATCGGCGCGTGGCATTCGTGTGGACCGGAGAATTGTCGCAATTCGATCCCGAGGCCAAGGGGTATGGGGTGGCGGTCGGGCCTGAGTTCACTTCAACAAGTTGGGGAATGGTTCGTTTCAAGCCTGAGGAATTGCCGAGCAATCTTCGTGTAAGACCGGACAAGACCGTCGCCGATCTCATCAGCCAGCGTCTCGCCAGGCATGAAAAGGTGCGGGTGATCGTCGTAATGGCCGGTGCGTTGAGCCCGTCCGAGTCGATTATCTACGACTTCTCGCACGACGAGGAAGGCGTTGGCCTGATCATGCCCGTGGTGAGGATTGACCACGTAGAGGTTGTTTTGAGGAATCCACAAGCGTCCTGAGCGCATCGGTTAATGCGCGTCTGTTGCGCAGCGAAACCCGGTCCCGCTGGGACGGCTATCCATCGTTCCCCAATCACGATCGCTCGTTCGGAGGCTTGCTGCCGGTTTCAGCCATGACCCGCCGCGCATGCCTTTAATTGCTCCTCGGCTCGGGCCCTGAGGATCGCTGAGAGGTGCATGGCGGTAATAGTTTGGATCGTACCAGTCCTGCACCCATTCCGCGGCATTGCCGGCCAGGCCGAATACACCGTACGGGCTGACCGATTGTGGGAAGCGGTCCACCGGCGTCGTTAGGATTTCTCCTTGTATGCCTTTTTCTTTGGCCAGTCGGGCTCCGTCGCCCCTGATCCAGAAGGCCTCCCACTCCGCTCCGCTGTTGAATTCGATCGTTCGTTCTGCCCAGTAGCTGGCGCTATTGGCTTTGGTAAGGTCCCAGTCGTTTCCCCACGGATAGCGCCGGCCATCGGTTCCGCGTGCCGCCTTTTCCCATTCGGCTTCAGTAGGCAGGCGCTTTCCAGCCCAGCGACAATAGGCGTCGGCATCTTCCCAACTGACGTTGACGACGGGATGGTGTTCGATGCCGGACAGAGGCCGATCGTGTGCCCACACCGTCGCGGCTTGGTTCGAATTCGCCGGAGAGCGATGCCCCATCGCCTCGACGAACGCGGCATAGGCCTCGTTGGTCACCTCGTACCGATCGAGTAGGTATCCACTGAGGTGGACACGACGTTCCGGGCGTTCGTCAGGAAAGCCGTCGCTCCCCTCGGGAGTCCCCATCGTAAACTCTCCGGGAGGAATCAAGACCATGTCTCGAGGAATTTCTGTGCCGTCAGCAGACGATAGATGACTGATGGTGATCAATAGCACATACAACGGGAGAAAGGACCATATCATTGGGGTTTGGTGAGGTTGCAGGCCTTGGCGACGGCATCGCGATAGTTCAGCCACAAACACAAACTTCGTTTGACGCACGTCAGGACCGATGGTCGTAGTGCCGGCGGTGTGTAGTTCACGACCATGTCATAGGCGGCATATCGATGTCCCGCTTCAACCTGTTGGTGGGCTCGAACCAGGTCCATGCGGCCGGGGGAAACACCATAATAGCGGACGAGCGGATGAATGCCGACTATGGATTCAATCTCTTCCGCGCTTTTGGCCTTTGACGGGCTATGAAGTTCTTGACGATCCTTCACGCTACCCTCGACGAAAACCGTCAACGTCGCAGCGGCGAGCATCCAATGGCGGTGGTTGGACATTCTGTCCAGCCAGGCTCGATAGGTGCGGGCTGCAGGCAGGAGCGGATCTCGTTCGAAATCCTTACGCCTGAACCCCAATCCTTCCATCATCGTCAAGAAGAGTTCGGGATGGGACTGTCCCAAGGATAGTCTTCCGGTTTCTTCCTCATAGATATTTTCGGCCAACATGTGACGGACTGGCAACGGCGGGTTCTTTCCAAGGATCCGAGCCAAGTAGACTGGAAAGTCTCGAACATAGACGGCGTACTCATGCTGAAAGTGAGTCTTGAGCCTGGATTTGGCGAGCCGGCCCGAAGAAAAATGTTCCCAGGCCCAGTGATGTTTGGTGTCCATGATATCGAGCAGAGCGTCAAGAAACGCGGATTTCTTCATGTGCGTGGACACGATATCTTGCCTTCTAGGGTCGTGCGTCGTTACAATTTGTGTTGAAAAGGAACAGTCGATGAATCCACTAACGATACAGAATCCCGACGAAATCCTGAATGTGTTGGCCGATGTCACCCTTCGCGGGACAGGTTTTACAACTGAGTCGTTGCTCGATTACGTGTTGGAAGAGGGATTTACCGAACCCATCTTCCTTAATGCCAGCGGTGAAGATCCTACCGCTTTCTTCAAGGGCCAACCGAACGCGTGGGCGATCTACCAAGTCCGTGAATGGAAACGCGTGCTCACCATTTCTGGGGGCCCAGGCAAAGAACGGCGTGCCCGAATCACGGAAACCCCGTGACGTGTGTTCGAGTGTAAAGCGATGAGCGGCAAAGTGCAATCAAGGGGCGGGTTTCAAGCATGAAGGAGCGGGTGGCAGGCGGCGCATGCGGCAGATGATCCATCTTACCAACGCGCAGGACGTCGGCGAGCTCGCGATGATCAAGAGCTTGCTCGATGGCAACCGCATCGCCTACATCGTCCATGGCGAACATGTCAGCAGCTTGTATCCGGGGATGCCGTTTTTTGTGAGCCGCATCTTGGTTGATGTGGCTGATCAAGTCCGTGCCGAAGTTTTGCTGAGCCGGCTCCGGCTCTCCATCCGCGAAGCATCCGCCTGAGGAGGCCGTACAAGCCTTTCCAGGTGGTTCTCGCTTCCCTTAAGCTCGACGAGCTGTGACCGGTACCCGCGCCTGCCGTTACGGCTGAAGTTTTGGGTGGGGTCTCTCTGTCGGAAAGTCGGGAGAGCGGCGCTCGCCGGATCCTTCGTACCATCCTCCGATGAGAATCCCCTCTTCAAAATAGAGATAACGGTGACGGACGACCGCCGCACTTTCCCAATCCTCGAATATCCATTCCTCTTGCCGTATGCCATCTTTGGTGAACGTGGTATTGATGGTCTGCGGCCCGCCCCACGATTGCAGCACTTGCTCCTTGCTCATGCCTACCATGACGCGGTGTTGTTCGATGTGCTTCCGAAAGTCGGGGTCACCCAGCTGAACGATCAGCGGCCAGACCACAGCCATGAGGACAAACAGTGCGAGACCGGCATAGATGATGATCCTCACCGGGCGGCGGCGAATAAACGACGGCTCTTCGGGGTGTGATTCGGGCGGAGCCGGCTGAAGGTCGGTGGTCATGATGTAACGCCGAAGCGGCGCATGCTAACAACGGAGTGTGACGGAGTCAAGGAATGGGCTGTTTTCAGTAATCAATTCCAAATCATACGCGACGCGATATACTGACAGGCATGTCCTCTCGAGGATGCTGGCGTATCGTTCTGCTCCGCTTGATCGTCGCTGTCATCGCTGTCTGGCAATGGGGAGCCGCCGGAGGCTACGCTGCGACCGTGTATTCCTACATCGACGATCAAGGGACCCCGGTTTTTACCGACTCGCCGGAGACGATTCCTGAAAAGTACCGCGCCAAAGTCAAGACTCACGAGCGTCCCGATGCGGTGAAAAAAACGCCCTCGATGGTGGACACGGTACGCGATACAGTCAAAGAACAGGTCAAAGGTTTCGGGGTTCACGTGCCCTCGGTCGATATGAAGTCTCCCAGCTGGACCCAGGAACCCATTCTGACCTATGCGGGTATCGCGGCGATGGTCCTGTTGTTCATTATGTATTTGAGCAAAAACAGTCCAATGATCAGGTTGTTGGCCATGGGGCTGCTGATCGTCCTTGCGATCGGGACTCCCGTGCTCATGTACACGAGCGACGGAGGTCCCATGGACACCATGAAGAAAAAGACCGCTGCATCGGGACAAGCTCAACAGGATCGCCTTCACCAAGTTCCGCAGTAAGTCCCATCGCTCTTCGCAGAATTCCGTCGATCACTCCGAATATTTGGGAACTGGAACGGTCCTGGCTCCTGGCTTATCGGGAGCCGGTCGCTGGGCGAATTGATCGGAGTAGGGATTGGTCATGGGCTCATGCGTGTGCCGCTGGCGCTGCGTCACCAAGGGAAGGCTTTGAGCGCTGATTTCCATGCGGTCGATCAGGGCGTCGGTTGTGAAGCGGTCGGGAAGACCCTGCATCGAGAATAACTGAAAGCAGAGGGTCCAATCGAGATGTTCCTTGCCGTGTTCTCTCACAATGAAACGGGCATCCGATGAGGGCTGGCCTTTGAACAACAGCACCCAAATGCTGGATCGAAAGGCCGGGCTGGCTGCATCGGCCGAAGGACGAAACTCCGGGATGATGGCCGGGAGTCTGCTGATCGGCACCGCCGGGGACAATTCGATGTCGACCAGCCGTACGATCAGCGGCCGGTTTTCCTCGTGATTGTTCGGATCGACCGTGTAGCTGAAGGAATAGCGGACGTCGATGCCCTCACGCTTGTAGAAATACACATCTTCACCGTTTTCGGGGGATACCAACTTGCTGAAGTACTTAGACCAATCGGCGATCGTGTAATAGGTGAAGACACGCAGCGCGGATTTTCGGTCCCGTACAGCCTGCGGCATACCGAGTTTGTCGTGCAGTTCCTTCTGGGAGAGCCCTAAAAACCCATCCTCGAAATAGGCCGCCGCAAACGTTGGAGAAGGATTTGCTTGAGAGAGGATCACGCAGAGAAGTAGCTTCAAGGCCGTAACTCGTGGGCAGGTCGAAAGACGCATACGTAAGCATCGTAGCGAGGCTCTTAAATTTATGTCAAGGAAAGGACGTCCGGCTTGCCCGCTCTGAAGACCTTCCAGTATGATCGTGAGTCGAGGGCCGGAGACCACTCAGTCGTTGAAAGGTGATCATGCCGATGCGTCACGAAAATTCCTTGGCCGCTCTGTTGCAAGAGCGCATCCTCATCCTCGACGGAGCAATGGGTACGATGATCCAGCAACGAAAGCTGGATGAGGCCGCCTTTCGCGGGGAACGATTCAAGGATTGGAAGAAGGATCTCAAAGGTCACAACGACCTGTTGAATCTCACCCAGCCCACCATCATTGAGGAGATTCATCGGCAGTATTTGGAGGCCGGTGCGGACATTATCGAGACGAATACGTTCAATTCGCAGGCGATCTCGCTGGCGGATTACGGGATGGACGCCCTGGGCTATGAATTGGCCAAAGCCGGAGCGGAGTGTGCCAGGCGGGCGGCCGTGGCGGTGCAGCAGGCGCAGCCGGGGCGGCGCTGTTTTGTAGCCGGAGCGATCGGACCGACCACAAAGACCTCGTCGATTTCCACCGACGTCAACAGCCCCGCATCCCGTGGGGCGACCTATAAAGAGCTCGTCAATGCCTATGACCAACAAGTTAGGGGTTTGCTCGACGGTGGCGCCGATCTGCTGCTCGTAGAGACCATCTTCGACACGTTGAATGCCAAGGCCGCGTTCTTTGCGATTCAGGAGGCGTTCGCATCCGGCGCACGCTGGGTCCCGATCATGGCGTCGGTCACGTTTATTCAAGCCGGCAGCAATCGGGGTGTGACCGGGCAAACCGTCGAAGCGTTCTGGAATTCCATCTCCCATGTGCCGTTGTTGAGTGTGGGAATGAATTGCGCGCTCGGCCCCACAGAAATGCGCCCCTTGATCGAAGAATTGTCGCAGATCGCGCCGATCTACGTGAGCGCGCATCCCAATGCAGGCTTGCCGAACCCGCTGTTGCCGACCGGATTTCCCGAAACGCCGGAAACGTTGGCGCCCCAGCTGCGGGAATGGGCGGAAAACGGATGGTTGAACATTGTCGGGGGATGTTGCGGCACGACGCCGGCCCATATCCAACGGATTGCCGAGGCGGTGCGCGGAGTGAAGCCGCATGTGCTTTCAAGAGTCGAACCGTACACACGATTGAGCGGTCTTGAGGCCGTCACCATTCGGCCCGATTCGAACTTCGTCAATATCGGCGAGCGAACGAACGTGACCGGCTCGCCGGCCTTCGCGAAGCTGATTCTGGCCGGCGATTATGAGGCGGCGCTCTCGGTGGCACGGCAACAGGTCGAGGGCGGCGCCCAAATCGTCGATGTGAATATGGACGAGGGCATGCTCGATTCCAAGGCGGCGATGGAGAAGTTTCTTCGCTTGGTGGCCTCGGAGCCCGATATCTGTAAAGTGCCCATCATGGTCGACAGCTCCAAGTGGGAGGTGCTGGAGACCGGCCTGCAAAACATTCAAGGCAAGGCCGTCGTCAACAGTATCAGCCTGAAGGAAGGTGAGCAGAAATTTATCGACCAGGCGACACTCGTCCGTCGCTACGGTGCGGCGGTGGTCGTCATGGCGTTCGACGAAAAGGGCCAAGCGGATACACTGGAGCGAAAGAAAGAGATCTGTGCGCGCTCATACAAGATCCTCACGGAGCACGTCGGTTTTCCTCCGCACGATATTATCTTCGATCCGAACATCCTGACTGTGGCGACAGGGATTGAGGAGCATAACAACTACGCCGTGAATTTCATCGAGGCGACGCGCTGGATCAAGCAGAATCTGCCGGGTGCGAAGGTCAGTGGGGGGATCAGCAATATTTCTTTCTCGTTTCGGGGCAACAACGTGGTGCGGGAAGCGATGCACGCGGCGTTCCTGTATCACGCCATCAAGGCCGGGCTTGATATGGGTATCGTCAATGCCGGTCAATTGGCGGTCTACGAAGAGATTCCCAAGGACTTACTGGAACTTGTGGAAGATGTGTTGTTCAACCGGCGGCCGGATGCAACCGAACGTCTGGTGACGTTTGCGGAAACCGTGAAGGCGAAAGGGAAAGCGGTTGTCAGGGACGATGAATGGCGTAAGGAGACGGTCGAGGAACGGTTATCCCATGCGCTCATCAAGGGCATTACGGATTACATCGAGCAAGATACGGAGGAGGCGCGCCGGAAGTATGCTAAACCGTTGGAGGTGATCGAAGGACCGTTGATGGCCGGCATGAACGTGGTCGGCGATCTGTTTGGCTCCGGCAAGATGTTCCTGCCTCAGGTCGTCAAAAGCGCGCGCGTGATGAAAAAGGCGGTGGCCTATCTCATGCCGTTCATGGAAGAAGAAAAGAAGCGGTCCGGTAATTTCCAGGCACAAGGAAAAATCTTGCTCGCTACCGTCAAGGGCGATGTGCACGACATCGGGAAAAACATCGTCGGCGTCGTGCTTGGCTGTAACAACTATGAAGTCATCGATCTCGGTGTGATGGTGCCCTGCGAGAAGATTCTCGCCGCGGCTCGAGAGAGCAAACCCGACATCATCGGCCTGAGCGGGCTCATTACTCCATCGCTCGATGAAATGGTCCATGTCGCGAAAGAAATGACGCGCGAAGGCTTTGATCTGCCGCTCTTGATCGGCGGTGCGACGACCAGTAAGGCGCACACGGCGGTCAAGATCGCGCCCTCCTACGAACCAGGTGTGGTCCATGTGTTGGACGCCTCGCGAGCGGTCGGGGTCGTGGGGAGTCTGGTTAGCCACACGCAGAAGCCAGATTTCGTGAAACGAGTGCGGGACGACTATGAGCGAGTGAGACAATCGCACCGCGAACGAGGCGAGAAACCGCTTGTCTCGATCGTTCAGGCGCGCGCCAACCGGTTCATATCGGACTGGGAGAAGGCCGATATTCCTTTGCCGTCGGCCTTGGGTGTTCGGGCGATCTCCGATCAATCGTTGGTGGAACTGATTCCGTTTATCGACTGGTCGCCTTTCTTCCACACCTGGGAATTGAGAGGGCGTTATCCGACAATCTTTGAGGATCCGACCGTCGGCCCCAAAGCCAAGGAACTGTACGACGATGCGCGGCGACTCCTCGACGAGATTGTTCAGAAGAGCCAGCTTAAGGCCAAGGGCGTCTATGGATTCTTTCCGGCAGCAAGCCTCGGGGATGATATCGAGATCTATCAGAATACGTCTCGCGAAACTGTACTCACGACGATTCATCATCTGCGGCAGCAATCGGAAAAACCGGCGGGCCAGCCCAATCTGTCATTGGCCGACTATGTTGCGACGAAGGAATCAGGTCGGCAGGACTACATGGGAGCCTTCGCCGTCACGGCCGGCATTGGGCTGGACGAACTGTGTAAACGGTTTGATAAGGATCATGACGACTATAACTCGATTATGGCCAAGGCCCTCGCGGATCGGTTGGCCGAAGCGTTTGCCGAATTTCTCCATAAACGGGTTCGAGAAGAGTGGGGGTACGGCTATACGGAACAATTGACGAACGACGATTTGATTCGTGAGCGATACCGTGGGATCCGTCCGGCGCCCGGGTACCCGGCATGTCCGGATCATACGGAAAAGCGGTTGCTCTTTGATCTCTTGTCGGCGGAAAAGCACACCGGGATTATCCTGACTGAAAGCTATGCCATGTTGCCCGCCGCAGCAGTCAGCGGGTTCTATTTTGCCTATCCGGACGCCAAGTATTTTGCCGTGGGCAAGATCGGGAAGGATCAAGTCGAAGACTATGCCCGCCGCAAGGGGATGGACCTCCGCACCATCGAACGCTGGCTCTCGCCCAACCTCAACTACGAACCGGCCTGATGTTCCTCACGAACATCGACAGTCCTTAGACCACAGATAGGTAGGAACCCATGTGGATATACCGCGCCATATGCCCTGTAGTCTGTCGTCAGTGAGATGGGCGTCACATTTCATACTTGAATAATTCGGTAGGAGAGTGGCTTACTAGCGGCTCATTGGCAGAGGTCATGCCATCCCCTATGGACGCGTTGGAGTCCGTCTTGCGATGAGGGTTCGATGACGGCCAAATTTCTGATCGTAGACGATGATTCCGACATCATCGAATCGCTGAAGAACCGTCTCAAATGGATTGGGCACGAGGTGGTGACGGCCGCGGACGGCCATGCCGCTCTCGAGGTCGTCGAAAAAGAATCCCCGGATCTCATGCTCCTTGATTTGGAAATGCCCCATGTGTCAGGCCTCGATGTGCTCGCTCGGTTGGCTGCATCACACAACCAAAAGGAGAAACTCAAACCCTTTCTGAATGAACCCGTTGTCATCGTTATGACGGCGTTCGCCACGGTGAACAGCGCGGTCGAAGCCATGCGGCTCGGCGCGTTCGATTTTTTGACCAAGCCGTTCAAGATGGACCATCTCACCGTCGTCATCGACAAAGCGCTTGCCAACCTGTCACTCACACGTCGGCTCGAGACCTTGACCGGAGAACTCGACAAGGCCTATGAGGTCGTCATGGGAAAAAGCCCCGCCGTGAAGAGTGTGGTCGATACCGCTCGCCAAGCGGCTGGTTCGTCGGTCACGGTATTATTGTTGGGAGAAACCGGGACGGGGAAAGAAGTCATTGCCCGCGCCATTCATCGGTGGAGCAGCCGGGCGTCGAAACCTTTCATGGTGGTTAATTGCGCGGCGATGCCGGAAAACCTACTCGAGAATGAGCTGTTCGGGCATGAAAAAGGGGCGTTTACGGGCGCCACGACGAGAGAGCTCGGGAAGATTGAAGCGGCGGACGACGGGACCGTATTTCTCGATGAGATCGGGGACCTGCCGCTCGCTCTTCAAGCGAGACTGCTGCGTGTGTTGCAGGACCAGGAGTTCCACCGCATCGGCGGGCACCAGCATGTACGTACCAATGTACGATTTATCGCGGCGACGAACCGAGACCTCCAAGCGGCCGTCCGAAACCAGACGTTTCGTGCAGATCTCTATTTTCGATTGGATGTGATGACGCTCACGATGCCGCCACTTCGAGAGCGGGCGGACGATATTCCCGAGCTCGTTCAGCACTTCCTTAGTCGACACGCCGTCACGGTGCGCAAGCGAGGGATGACGATCAGCTCGGAGGCGATGGCCTGCCTCTCAAGCTATGGCTGGCCGGGTAATGTGCGGGAGTTGGAAAATGTCCTGGCTCGCGCCGTCATTCTTTGTCCGGACGAGGCGATCAGGCCGGCTCATCTCCGCCTGTCGTCGCTGCAGCCGTACGAAGGCAATCACGTGAGTGAGGACGCGTCAGGTTCGTTGTATTACGATGCGATGGATCGGTGTAGCCGAAAACTGATCGAAGAAGCCTTGAGCCGTGCCGGATGGAACCAGACAAAAGCCGCGAAGGCTCTCGGAATCCAGCGGACGTACCTCACAAAATTGTTGCGGCAAAAGGGCATATCGGGCCATCCTCCCCAGAACCATTAACGGGGCTCGGTTAGTGCCCAGATGGTCCCGGCAAGCCGAGGTTGCCGACCGCTGAGGAACGTCTCGACAGGAGAACCGGCTCCTCGTGATCGGCCGAGCATGGGTTGGGCTCAGTCCATTTGGCCAAGGTGAAGAAGAAGCAGGCGCCTCGCCCCATGACGCTTTCCGCCCACAAGTGGCCTCGATGAAGTTCGACCAAATGTTTGGCGATCGGTAGGCCTAACCCGGTTCCACGCGTCTCAAGGGGGACGTGCTCCGACCGGTAAAACGGTTCGAAGATTCTCTCCGTTTCCCCGTGCGTAATTCCACATCCTGAATCTTGGACGGCGATGCGGATAAAGCCGTCGTCGGTCGGTTGGCCTGTGATCCGAATACTCCCGTGGTCCGGCGAAAATTTGACGGCGTTATGCAGGAGATTGGTCACGATTTGATGAAGCTTCGCAGCGTCTGCTTCGACAAATGGAAGTGTCGGGGGAAGGTGCACTTCGAAGAGCAACCTTTTTCGTGCGGCCAGAGAGTGCAACCCGTCGATCGCCTGACTGACGACAACCGCCGTATTGACCGCGCGAAGATTCAACGTGGTCTCTCCGAGCTCAATCTTAGACAGGTCAAGCAACTCCACGAGCAAATGCTGGAGGCGCCCGATGTTCACTTGGACACGTTCGAGTGTCTTCGCCTGTTCCGTTGTCAACGGGCCATCGACGCCCATCAGGAGGTTCTCGATGCGGCAGGTAATCGAGGTCAGTGGAGTCTTGATTTCGTGGGAAGCCGTAGAAACGAAGAATGATTTCCGTCGATCCAGTTCCCGAAGTTTGCTGTTTGCGCGCCGAAGTTCCGAGGTTCTTGCGGCAATCGCGGTCTCCAATGTGTGATTCAGGTTGTGCAACGTGGTTTCCCGTTCATGAATTGAATGCAGCATGTGTGAGAATACGCGGGTCAGGTCGCCGATTTCGTCGGAAGCCGTTGGGTGCAGGTCGATCTGGACGTTCCCCGCGGCGACGCGGTACGCAGCGTCCGTCAGGTGGCGCAGGGACGTGGTGATATGATGGCTGAAGAAGCCAAGCAGGAGAAAGCTTAAGACAAGAATGAGGATGGTAATTCCAATGGCCTGCCATATCAGTCTTCGGAGTTGCTCCTGCATGGACAGGCTCGACATGCCCACTTCGACGATTCCCAGTAGAGACGAGGGTGGCGGAGGAGCGTTCAAAACGGGCGCGTCGTATTGCTCGAACAGAAGCCGCAAGCTCGCGTCCTGCGTGGTCGTGGGTTCGCTTTGGTGAATCGGGACACCGATATCATAATAGAGCGCGACATCTCGACCGACGAGCATGGTCAGAATGCTGGTGAGGGTAAAACCGCTTCTTGAGGAAAACATGGCGCGGCCGTTCACGAGGCGTACTTCACCGGTGACGGGAGAATCCAGGCGGAGAGACGGCAGGACCGGATTGATGGGAAGGACTACAGAGTGCGGGGTGGCCAGCAGGCGCTCCCACAGGCCTTTCCCGAGAGCAACCAGCGGCCGGCCATCCGGCGTGAAAATGGACACGTACGACACGTCTTGCACGGCGAGAATTCCACGGGCCAGCCGGACCAGCTCATCCTGATCGCCCGCCACCACACCATAACGGCTGTTCATCGCAAGGTTTTCGCCGAGGAGGCTGCCGTTTCCGTACAGCCCGTTCGTAATACTGTCGATTTGCTGGCTGACCAAGAACCATCCGAGAGTGATGCAGGCCACGCTGAGCAGCATCGCGGCCATGAGCATGAATTGGCCGCGAAGGCCGTGTGGAACTCCGACGTATCGAAGCGGGGCGGATGAGACGAGAGGCAAGTGTTCCATCAGCGTTCTATCGAATACTCTTGTCCGTGTTCGGATGTTGCGCGACCGCACCAGGACCATAGAGGGTTGCGGCCATGCGAACGAGTTCCGACGACGGCGTGATACCCAAATACTCTGCGACGCGCAAGTTGAGTACGAGTCGCGGTTGTTCGGGATTGACCAGTGAACCCAGAGATTTGATGTCTCCACGGAGTATCCGCTCCGCCTGCCCGCCAGCTTGTCTGCCGAGTTCCCAGGGCTGGAGCACCAGTCCACCCAGCGCGCCTTGGCGGATCATGGTATCGGAGAAGGTGAACATCGGAATCTTGGCGTCAAGCAGGGCCTTCAGAAAAAACGAGACCGAGGCTTCTGTGAGGACGGTGCGGTCCTGGATGACCCACAACGCATCGATCGACGGCAGGAGCGCCTTCAACGTGTCGAACACATCGGATGTTGAACGGACTGGAGCAGGGACCAGGGTGATCCCGAGGCGGCGCGCACTTCGTCCTGCCTCGGCGAGAAATGCGCTACGATCGTCTTCATCGTAGAGAAATCCTACGCGTTGGGCCTGGGGCAACAACTCGTGAAGAGTGGATAATTGCCGGTCCGGGGATACCACGACACGAATGCCTACCATTCGTTCCGTTGGTACCTGATGTGATTCCGGATCCAGCACTTGACCGAACACAACCGGCGTATCAGGCAATTCCAGCTTGGCGGCCAATGTGGCTTTGAGCCCGACCGCAAAGACGAGCGCCGGGGGGTCTCCGCGCAGCATCCTGGCAATCTCCCGTCCATTCGAGAGACTCCCTTCGAGATGGTATTCTTTGACGGTGGTCTGTGGCGGAAGCATCGTGCGAAATCCTTGAATCGCTTCATCGTAATAGGAAATATCGGCGGATTTGAGAATGGCGACCTCTGCCGCGACCGCGAGGTTAAGAGCGGGTAGCATGGCAAGCCATGCCAGCGCGAGGCATGTGAAGAGGAGAGTAGGTTTTCTACGCGGATGTTGATCGATTTGCATGGTGATTTAAACCCGTAAAGCCTAGCCCACTTGTTCTCCGGATTTCAAATGTACGTCCTTGTATCCATCTTCCCTTTAGCGGGGCAGTCCGGCGACGATCGACGACATCTCCAGGGCTACTTCCGTATTGAACCTAATACCGCATCGTAAGCCATCCCATTAGCCGACTGCCAATGACATCGCCCAGGGGATGCTCCCGGTGCTTGTCGTTGAGCGCATTGAACGCGGATATCGCGACCTCCGCTTCACGGCGATGGCCGGCCGCCGCTGTCTCCTGCCAGAAGCGATAGGCTCCGCGCAGATTCAGGAGCTGGTAACTCCCGACATGCGGATCGAGCCGGACAACGCCGAAGTCGGAGAACATCGAAAAAGCGGAAGAAAGCGGATAAGTGGCTGCACCAACCCAGTGATAGACGATCTCCCCGCTGAGTCCATTTTCCCACTGGGCTCGGAGACCGGCGTTGTATTTGAAGCGAGGCCCGCCGCGCTGAGAAGTTCCTGTGAGAGTCTGGCCGATCTCCTGATACGAAAAGTTACCGAACCCACTTAGCCATTTGGTCGCGAGGAATTCAAGGCCGGCTTCGCCCCCAAAGATATCGGCCACTCCACCTTGGATGGGTGCCGGGACTGTTGTGGTGATCAAGTCGGAGATGTGGTTATAAAAGAATGCCGCGCGACCCCTGAGCCGGTGTTGTACATACCAACCCTGATACTCCAGTTCATAGGACACGATTTGTTCAGGCCTGAGGTTTCCACTGCCATTTACGTGGATGGGGGGTGGCGAGGGAAAGGGAGATGGGAGGGTGATGAGCACCCGAGAGTCATTATAGGTCTCAAAAAATGTCGGTGGGCGAAACCCTAACGCCACTGTGGTTCGGATTGTGTGGTCCGGCATTGGACGAAAGACAAGCGAGCCGCGCGGACTGAAGGTTGGATTGATGAAGGTGTCGAGATCGTAGCGCACGCCGCCGATTGCTTGGAACATTCGTGTGGGCTTCCATTCGCCCTGCACATAGAACCCCATCCGATCTTCGGTCCGATATCGATCAATACGGTTCATTGCCAGGGTGTTATGGCGGTAGTTGATCCCGGCGGTGAGGCGCGCTGTGGTTCCCACCTCGATTCCCTGCTGAGCTTCGATATTATATGTGTGGCCTCGAGACACCAGATCTGAATTCAAGTTTCGATCGGTGAAGCGCAGGAACGGGGCGATCGAGGGATTGGTCGTGGTGAGAC
>JACXTT010004499.1_pt1 | contig 20680 bp, 16 predicted proteins | sample 9270951 | NCBI WGS metagenome assembly JACXTT01 (sample SAMN15532306, study PRJNA645909) | rock metagenome | isolation source: weathered quartz diorite | place: Puerto Rico | collected 2017-06-21
GGGTGGTTGTTGGTTTTTTGGGTCGGATGGTGATTTCTGTAGTAACCGGTATTGCGTATTTTTCTTGAACGGTTCGCGCGACTTACGGCAAATGGGCGGCGAGGGCAACACGGTGTAGCGTTCGATGCGCGTCGGCAGCGGGATCGGCCCGTGCACGGGGGCGCCGGTGCGCTGGGCCGTGTCGACGATCTCGCGCGCGGTGCGATCGAGCACTTCATGATCGAAGGCTTCCATGCGGATGCGGATACGTTCGCTTTGTTGGCCGGCCACGGGAATTCCTCAACGAAAAACCGATAATTCGCGAAAGAGTAAGATATTTAGATTCGCCGAAGGCGTCAAGGCGAGGGGGTAGATTTTACGCATTTGCTCAGCAACGCCTTCAAATTGCGAATGCTGGCGTCTGCTGAAAATGTGATGCCCGCAGCTGAAACCGCTCCAGATCAAATTCATGGGAGTTGCTTGTGGCTCTCAAGCTTGGCACGCAGAGCGATCTTGCCAGAAGGATTCGAATTCTCCCCCGCCAGATAAATGGTCTATCGCAAGGCCCAGCAGGCGTGAAGCAATGAGACGAAGGTTGGCCGTGCGCTCACGCCAGCACCGGCTCCACCACCTCGCCGTGTACGTCGGTCAGCCGATACTGCCGGCCCTGGAACCGATACGTGAGCCGGGTGTGATCGATCCCCAAGAGGTGCAGGATCGTCGCCTGGAAGTCGTAAGCGCTGACGGGGTTCTCGGCGACGTTGTAGCAGAAGTCGTCGGTGCTGCCGTAGCTCATGCCGGGCTTGATGCCGCCACCGGCCATCCAGATCGTGAAGCAACGGCCGTGATGGTCGCGGCCATATCTTGGCTGCGTCAAATCGCCCTGCACGAAGACCGTGCGGCCGAACTCGCCGCCCCAGATGACCAGCGTGTCGTCGAGCATGCCGCGTTCCTTCAGGTCTTTGACGAGGGCGGCAGACGGTTGATCGGTGTCGCGGCACTGGATGGCGAGCTGCGTCGGCAGGTTGTTGTGCTGGTCCCAGCCGGCGTGCATCAGGTGCACGAAGCGGACGCCGCGCTCCGCCATGCGGCGCGCCATCAGGCAGTTCCAGGCGAAGCTGCCGCGGCGTTCGACGTCGGGGCCGTACATGTCGAGGATGCGGCGCGGCTCGTTGCGGAAATCGGTCAGCTCCGGGATCGACGTCTGCATGCGATACGCCATCTCGTATTGAGCGATGCGCGTCTGGATTTCGGGATCGCCGGTCTCCTGATGGCGCAGGCGATTGAGTTCGGCGAGGTCGTCGAGTTGGCTGCGCCGCACCGGCGCGGGAACGCCTTGCGGGTTGGAGAGGTAGAGCACCGGATCGCCGTTGGAACGCAGCTTGACGCCCTGATAGCTCGACGGCAGGAAGCCGGAGCCCCAATAGTAGTCGTAGAAGATCTGGCCGCACGACAGCTCGCGGTCCTGCGAGGTCATGACGACGAACGCCGGCAGATCGCGATTCATGCTGCCCAGGCCATAGCTGAGCCAGGCCCCCATGCTCGGCCGGCCCGGCTGCTCGGCCCCGGTGAGAAAGAGCGTGACAGCCGGGGCGTGATTGATCGCATCAGTGTGCATCGAGCGGATGACGCAGATGTCGTCGGCGATCGACCCGGTGTGCGGCAGAAAATCGCACATCCACTGGCCGCTGCGTCCCCACTGGCGAAAAGGCGCGATGCCGGGTAGGACGGCGAGGTTCTGTTGTCCCGCGGTCATGGTGGTGAGCCGTTGCCCCATGCGAACGCTGGCCGGCAATTGCGTGCCGCGGTAACGATAGATGTTCGGCTTGTAGTCAAAGAGATCGACATGCGTCGGCGCCCCGGTCTGCATGAGATAGATGACGCGGCGAGCCTTGGGCGGATGATGCGGCAGCGAGCCGAGCCCCGTAAGGGGCCGGGTTGCGTCTTGCGCCGCGCTTTCGTTCAGCAACGACGACAGCGCCGCAAGCCCGAGTGTGCCGCTGACGCCGGTGAGGAACTGGCGGCGGGTTTGACGGATGGCGTGTTCGAGAGTGGGGTGCATGTCATTCTCTCTCGCCGCAGCAAGCGGCGTTGGTCGGCGATGGATCGTAGACATCACGCCCTCCGCGTGATGAAACCGCACCCGCATAAATATTGGCCATAATCCAGGAGGCTGTCCAATCATCACGCGGAGCGTGATGTCTACGATCTTATCACGTCGCGCGGGTTTTGGATGTCCTGTTGCTTCGAGTAATACAAGAATTCGCCGGGTCGCAGGCCAGCTTTCCGAGGGTTGTTGGCAATGTAGTCGCGCAGATACCAAAACTGCTCCTCGCTACGAACCAAATGATCGAAGGCGTCCTGTTGCCAGAAGCGGCCCTTTCTTCCGAGACGGCGATTGATCTGGACCGCGCTAAAGTGCTTCCATGACTCGCATTGGGCCAGCATCGCTTTCTCGTGAGGGAAAGCGGAAACCAGGTGCACATGGTTCGGCATCACAACAAAGTCGAGCAAAATGTACCGCTGATCGTCGAAATGCCGCAAACTGTCCGCAACGACGTTCGCAAGTTCCTGCCGTCGAATCACGCAGGCTCCATGTCCGACGTCCAGGGCATCGTGCCAGCGGTTCCACAGGCGATGGAGAGAATCCCTCAACTGCGGGTTTTTGATCGCCAACACCCGATTGTGCCAATCCGATGCTGTTGGATCGATCCCATGCGACTTCAGCAGGCGATTGCGATCAAGGAACCACTGGTCGAGCACATCTTTCGGCATCGAGTCCTCGGTTCGCCAAGTGATGAAAGTAATTGCACCGGGCTGCGACCAGTGCGGCAACCGACGTTCGACAACCGACACCTCGGCTTCCGGGTCGAACAAGCACGTAGCGAGCGGTGGTGTGTTCATGGTCGGCGCCTGATGGTAGACATCACGCTCCGCGTGATGGTAGAACAGTGTCCCTGGTTGTGCATTGCGTTTTCCGGCTGCTTCATCACGCGGAGCGTGATGTCTACCATCACTCCTTCGTCATCACCTCATCCAGATTCAGAATCATGTTCAGCATCGCCGTCAGGGCCGCCTGCTCTGAAACATCAAGCGTCCTATCGCGTGCATACTCACCCATGCTCACCAATTTCTCCGCGGCTTTCGGGTCGGCTTGATATTGCTTGAGGACGCGCTGGTAGCCGGCGTCGAGCACCTTTTGCTCCGTCGGCGATGGCGGACGCGCCGTGGCCTGGCGCCAGGCGAGCGCTAAACGAAGATCGGGGGTCTTTCCCGTTTTCATCAAGCGCTCAGCCCACACGCGCGACGCTTCGACGAACGTCACGTCGTTCATCAGGATCAGCGCGTGCAGCGGCGTGTTCGTTCTGGCCTGCCTTACCGTGCATACCTGGCGGCTCGGCGTGTCGAACATGTTCGGCGGGCCGATCGAGCGACGCCAAAAGGTGTAGAGACTGCGGCGATAGAGTTTGTCCCCCTTGTCCTGCGTGTATCTGATCTGGTTGAAGCTGAAGTCCTCCCACAGGCCCGGCGGTTGATACGGGCGCACCGGCGGGCCGCCGATCTTGTCAACGAGCAGGTCACTCAGGGCGAGGGCTTGATCGCGCAGTTGGAATGGGCTGAGACGTAGCCGGGGAGCGTGCGCGAGGAGACGATTGTCGGGATCGCGTTCGAGAGCGGCGGGCGTGACCTTCGACAACTGGCGATAGGTGGCGCTGGTGACGATCAATCGGTGCAGCGCTTTCATGTCCCAATTCTGCATGAACTCGACCGCCAGCCAATCGAGCAGTTCGGGATGGCTCGGCATCTCGCCCTGGACGCCGAAGTCTTCCGAGGTCTTGACGAGCCCGAGGCCGAAGGTCTGCTGCCACAATCGATTGACGAAGACGCGGGCCGTCAGCGGGTTGTCCTTCGACACAAGCCAGCGCGCAAGGCCGAGACGGTTGTTCGGGGTGTCCTTCGGCAATGGCGGGAACACCTTCGGGATGCCGGCCTGCACCTTGGCGCCATACTTGTTGTAGATGCCGCGTTCGAGCACGAAGGTCTCGCGTGGGTCCTTGCGTTCCTCCATGATCATGGTGATGAGGGTGCCGTTCTTGGCGTCGGTGAGCTTCTTCTTCTCGGCGTCGATGGCGGTCTGGAGCATTTGCAGGTCCTTGTACTCGGGATGGGTGCCGAGCAGCTTGGCGTAATCGGGGGACTTCTTGTCGGGCAGTTTTTTGTCTTTGGCCTTCAAGTCGTCGAGGATGGTTTTTTCGCGGGCGCTAAACGAAGATTGCAGATCGTTGATGCTCTTCTCGATCTTGGCGATCTTCTCCTTCTGCTCCGGCGTCGGCAGTTCCAGGACCGGTGCCCCCGTGCCGCTGCGGCGATCGACGCCGCCGACTTCGGCGATGCTGTTCCAGTAGGCGTAAAGCTGATAGTACTCCTTCTGAGTGATTGGATCATACTTGTGATCGTGGCAACGGCCGCACGCCACCGTCATGCCGAGCCAGACTGCCCCGGTCGTATCGACGCGATCGACGACGTAATCGACGCGCGACTCCTCGGCAATGCGGCCCCCTTCGCCGTTGAGCATGTGATTGCGATGAAACCCGGTGGCGATCTTCTGCGGGATCGTTGGGTTCGGCAGCATGTCGCCGGCGATCTGCTCGATCGTGAACTGATCGAACGGCATGTTCTTGTTGAGGGCGTCGATGACCCAGTCGCGCCAGGGCCACATGGCGCGGGTGCCATCGGTCTGGTAGCCGTTGGTGTCGGAATAGCGGGCGGCGTCGAGCCATTCGAGCACCATGCGCTCGCCGTAGCGAGGCGACGCCAGCAAGCGATCCACAAGGTTTCGATAAATCGCTTCCCGTTTAGCGCCCGCCGCATCCCACGCGGCGGTAAATTCCTCCACCTCTTTCACCGTCGGCGGCAACCCCGTCAAATCCAAGGTGACGCGCCGAATCAGCGTGCGCGCTTCCGCCTCCGGCGACGGCGTCATTCCTTCCTTCTCCAGGCGCGCCAGGATGAACGCGTCAATCGGATTGCGCACCCATTTCTCATTCTTGACGAACGGCAACCCCGGCCGACGCGGCGCGATGAACGCCCAGTGCTCCTGCCACGGCGCGCCCTGCTCGATCCAGCGGCGAATCAACTCGATCTGCTGCGCGCTCAGCTTCTTGCCGGTCTTCATCGGCGGCATGCGTTCGGTGACGTCGATCGTGGTGAGGCGCTGATAGAGCAGGCTTTCCTTTAGCTTGCCCGGCGTGATCACGGTCATGGCGCCTTCCTTGGTATCGACGCGCAGGTTCTCCTTGCGCGTCGATTTCGCCGGCCCGTGGCAGGTGTAGCAGTTCTCCGAGAGGATGGGCCGAATGTCGCGATTGAATTCGACCTGGCGAGCCGCGTCCCGTAAGGGACCGGGTTGTGCGGCGAGCACGGTCGGGATGAGCAGAATCAACAAAGCGGCGGCAATTCGCGTCATGACGACAGCTTTCACAGGTGGGATGAAGTCGGTTGGGACCTTGTTAATTTACCCGACTTGCGTGCCGGATGCAACTTGCCGATCTCCTCTGAAGGAAAATCTCTGACGTGCCGAGGGGGTTTGCCAACACGCAGCGAGCGACTGAGTTGGCAAACTGGAGTGCTTCCACAACCTATTCTAGATCAGTCACTTGTGGAGTGGAGGTTTGCAGTTTGCCAACTGGCGCGGGGGGTATCTCAACGGACCTTGACTTCTGAAGTGGCGCTCCGTTATTACAGCTGGCCGGTAGCGCTGCGGCCCGCTCACTGAGGATCTGCGAATGCGGCAGAGTCGAATCCTGTGCATGGTTGCCAGCTTGCTGCTCACTTCAGGTTGCCATCGCTACTTGGTCGAAACGCCCAATCTGCTGCGGCATCAAGACGCTCAGCGCTACTTCGCCAACTGCCCCGCGGACTGCGAGACCGCGGACGCGGCGGTGCTCTATGCGACGGATCGTGCTGTTGAGATCGAGACTACGAACACAAAGGAGTATAAATCCAAGGGATATGGGTTCAACCGAGCGACCAGCCTGTCGTTCGGCGTGGCCGGCGTCAGCCTGAATCCAAATCCAACGTGGAAGGAACTGATCAATGAAAGCACGCTGGCGAACCGTGGCCGGGACTTTGAGTTGAAACTCGCTAGCGTGCGGGAAGAAGGGACTTTCGATCTGCGCGCGCTTCCGTCCAAGTCCCCCTTGCCCAACCTGATCGTCCCTGCCAAGACCGAACGAATGGCGGCCATGCATCAAGGCTTATTCGAAAGATTGCTGCGCGATCGATTGTCCAAAGCGGCTGACAAGGACGTGTACATCTTCGTCCATGGTTTCAACAACACCTTTGAAGATTCCGTCTTTCGCGCCGCCGAAGTCTGGCATTTCATGGGCCGTAACGGCGTCCCCATCGCCTACAGTTGGCCCGCGGGGCGCGGCGGCATCCGCGGCTACGCCTACGATCGCGAATCGGGCGAGTTCACCGTCGGGCATCTGCGCCGCTTCATCCACAGCGTCGCCGACTGTCCCGACGTCGAACGCGTCCACCTCGTCGCCCATAGCCGTGGCTGCGATGTGACGATCTCCGCCTTGCGCGAGCTGCACCTCGGCTTCGCCGCCCAGGGCAAATCGACGCAGCAGGAATTGAAGCTCGAAAACCTCGTGCTGGCGGCCCCCGACGTGGACGAGGAAGTCTTCCTGCAACGCTTCGTCGGCGAAGGCCTGCTGAAAGCGGCCCGGCGCACCACGATCTACGCGTCCGAGCACGACAAGGCGATTGAGCTGACCGACGTCATCTTCGCCAGCCGACGCCGGCTCGGCATGTTAGGCGTCAAGGATTTCAACACGAAGATGAAGCACGGCCTTGCCCGGATGCCGAACGTGCAGTTCATCGAGTGCAAGCTGAGTGGCCTGTGGATCGGGCACAGCTACGTCTTCACCCACCCGGCAGCTCTGTCGGATTTGATCCTGGTGCTGCGCGACCGCCGGCCGCCTGGGGCGGAGCATGGCCGGCCGTTGCGCCAGCCCGCGGAGGGGATCTGGGAGCTGACGGACGATTACTTGAAATGAGGAAAAAAAAGCCCCGGGATTCGGAGTTGCCTTATCCCGGGGCTTCTTGTTTTCTCCCCTTCTCCCGCTCTTCCTCCCCAATCGCCTTGCGGCGTTTCGCCACGGCTTCCTTCAAGAGATACTCGATCTGTCCATTGAGACTGCGCAACTCCTGTTGCGCCCATGCTTCGAGCGCCTCGTAGAGGGCCGGGTCCATCCGCAGGAGAAAAGGTTTGCGCTCTTTCATGGTCGGTGGTCCGTCGTCGGTGGTCCGTGGTCCGTAGTCCCGCGGCTTCGCTGCCAAGGACCACGGGCCACGGACTCTTGACTAGTTGTACAACGTCCCCGTATTGATCACCGGATGCACCTCCGCTTCGCCGCACAGGACGACCAGCAGGTTGCTGACCATGGCGGCCTTACGTTCCTCATCGAGCTGGACGACGTTGCGGTCGCTGAGGTCTTGCAGCGCCATCTGCACCATGGTGACGGCGCCGTGGACGATCTTGGTCCGGGCCGCGATGACGGCTTCCGCTTGCTGGCGGCGCAGCATGGCCTGGGCGATTTCCGGGGCGTAGGCCAGGTGTGTCAGCCGGGCTTCATCGACTTCAACGCCGGCCTTGGCAAGCCGTTCCTGAAGTTCCGCGCGCAGCGCTGCCGACACTTCGTCCACGGCGCTGCGCAGCGTGATCTCGATTGGTTCCCCCTGTGGCTTCGAGCTGATGGCGCCCGGCGGCGTGATCTCCTCGCCGTGATCGTAGGCGTAAGAGTTGGCGAGATGGCGCACGGCGGTCTCGCTCTGGACGCGGACGTAGGCCTCGTAATTCTCGACATCGAAGGCGGCCTGGGCGGTGTCCGCGACGCGCCAGACGACGACGACGGCGATCTCGATGGGGTTGCCGCGCTTGTCGTTGACCTTGAGCTTGGCCCCTTCGAGGTTGCGTGCCCGCAGCGACATCTTGCGTTTCATCATGAACGGATTGGCCCACCAGAAGCCGCTCTCGCGCGCTGTGCCGGCGTAGGAGCCGAACAGGGTGAGCAGGCTGGCCTCGTTGGGGAGAAGAATGAGGAAGCCGTTGCACGTGACCATGGTGCAGACGAAGAGGAGTACCGCGCCGGCCATGCCCCAGCCGCCGAGCGGGTCGCGTCGTTCCAGCAACAGGATGCCGCCGATGAACAGGGCGACGCTGGCCAGGAAGGAGAGGATCACCGTGGCCAGCATGACGTAGCCGTTCACCAGTTGCAGGGGTCGTTCTTTGCTCATGGCAGGCTCCCTTCGGGTGTGAGATCGTTTTGATATTTTTATGATATCACATTGATATGTCGAAAGTCAATAGTTCAGCCGAATTCACATAATTTGATCCGTATTTTGTACAAAACTTGTTGCAAAATCGATCCATCAATGTTCATAATTAGTTGTGAGATAAGCCCAACCATGATTTCCCAGTTGGAAGGCGACCATGAGTAATATTGCCACGCTTGATATTTCAGAGGCTCGGAAGCAATTCTCCAAACTTGACGAGCGATTGAAGGCGGAGCAGCTGATTTGGGTAACGCGCCACAACAAGAAGGCGTTTGCTGTCGTTGACTTGGAGCTGATGGAGGCTGTTCTGGAAACGATGGAGATCCTGCAAGATCCGAAGGCGCTGCGGATGCTTCAGGAAAGTCTCGCGGATGTCCAGGCTGGACGACTGCACGATCATGAGGACGTTGAAAGAGAACTCTTGTCATGATGCAAGTAACGGTTCAGTGGGCGGAAACCGCCAAGAACCACCTGGCCGGCCTGCCAAAACCGATCCGCAAGGGACTGATCCGCAAGATCGGTGCCCTGCGCGAATCCGATCCCCGGCTGGCGGGAAAGCCGCTCATCGGTCCCCTCATGGGCTACCGGAGCATCAAGCACGGCCGGTATCGCGCCATCTTCAGCGTGGTGGAGGAGCGTGCAGCCGATGGGGAGACTTTGCTTCGTGTCTGCGTGTACGTCGAAGCTGTCGGTATTCGCCGCGAGCGTGACAAGAAGGACGTCTACAAACTGGCGCAAAAGCTTGTCGAGCTTGGATTGATTCCGGATCGCGAAGTCACCGCGACCGATGACCCCGAGGCGTGATTTTTCCATTTGTGTCGCGCAATAGGAGCGATAAGATAGGATGAGGACATCTTTGGGGGGAAAGCCGATGATTTTGCCAACTTCCTGGACAGGTCTGCTAAATCGCCGCGACATGCTCAAGATCGGCTCGCTAGGCGTTGCAGCTTCGTTGCTGCCCGGCGCGCTATCCGCCAGCGCTACCAGCCGCGCCTCAGCCGATTCGATCATCCTGCTCAACATGATGGGGGGCGTCACGCATCTCGACTCTTTCGATCCGAAACCCGACGCTCCCGAAGAAATTCGCGGCTCCAATGGAACCATGCAGACGGCGCTGCCCGGCGTGCGCTTCGGCGCGGTAATGCCACGGATGGCGGCGTTGACTCGTCACTTCTGCTTGCTCCGCAGTTTTTCGCATGACTCGAACGACCATCTTTTGAGCCAGGTGTACGGACTCTCTGGCCGCAAGGTGACGATGGCGCAGCTCATGACGGAGCCGAACATCGGTTCGATCGTCGCCCATCTGCACGGCTCGCGCGCGGGGTTCCCCGGCTACATCGCCGTGCCGGGGACGACTCGGCCGGGACCGCCGCCGTATGCACTCTTCACCGGCGGCTGGCTGGGGAGGCAGTATGATCCGTTTTGCACCGGCGGCCGGCCGCGCAACGAGGACTTCACCGCGCGCGTTGCCGAAGCGTCCGAGGACGAATTCAATCAGCAAGGGCTGCAACTCCCCGCCGGCACGGATGTCCAGCGCTTGACCGGCCGGCAATCGTTGCGCGGGCGTGTCGAATCATCCATGCGCGCCAACGAGGACGCCCTTGCCCAGCAATACCGCTCGGCGTTCGACATGCTCACTCGGCCCGGCGTGCGCCGCGCCTTCGACCTACACCAGGAGTCGGCCGGCACGCGCGACGGCTATGGCCGAACCAAGATCGGCCAGCGCTGCTTGCTCGCGCGCCGGCTCGTCGAATCCGGGGCTCGCTTCGTCATGGTCGATTACGGCTACGATCCCGAGTATGGCAACCTGTGGGACAACCACAACGCCCCGGTGCAGAACCATCCCAAGATTTGCGACATCGTCAAATACCCCTGGCATCTCGCCGGCGTCGATCGCGCCTGCGCGGCGCTGCTCGATGATCTGCACCAGCGCGGCCTGCTGGAGCGGACGCTGGTCGTCTTCCTGACCGAGTTTGGCCGCACGCCGCGGATCAACCGCGAAGGCGGCCGGGATCACTGGGGCGCCGCGGGTTCGCTGTTCTTCGCCGGCGGCGGCGTGCGCGGCGGCCAAGTCATCGGCGCCACCGATCGCCAGGCCGCCAATCCGGTGACGGCGCCGTGGGGCCCCGGCGACGTCGCGGCAACCATCTATCACGCCCTCGGCATCGACCCGGAGGCGACGCTGTACGATCGGCAGCGTCGGCCGGTGCCGGTGCTGCCGGCGGGGCGGGTGATCGCGGGGATGTTCGATTAGGAGATAATTATGCCGCCAATCGAAAACAATGGCGCCGGTTTGCTCGAACTCGTCAAGAAGCTGCCGCGCGAAGAGTATGACGCGTTCATAGAAACGGCATTGGCGCTGCGTCCACCGGCGCGAACCTCGATGTTGTCCGCAAAAGAGACGAAACTGGTCGAGCGAATCAATCGAGGCCTTCCATTAGAGACGTCGGATCGCTACGGGCATCTCATGAGCCGGCGTAAGAAGCGCTCGCTGACGGATGACGAACAGCAGGAATTGCTCAAGCTTACTCACATCGCGGAAAGCCAGGATGCCGATCGCGCCGCCGCCTTGCTGGAACTCGCGAAGTTGCGCCAGGTTTCCGTGCGTGCGCTGATGAAGCAACTGGGCATCCAAATCCCGGCGATTCATGGCTAGGCGAAAGATCAGTTTGCGTGACCTGGTTGCACGGCGCGCAGGATGGCGGTGCGAGTACTGCCGCAGTCCCGCCGCGTTTGCTCATCAAGCATTCTCACTTGAGCACATTCGGCCGCGCAGTCGCAAAGGAAAACGCACGGCCGCCAACCTTGCATTGTCGTGCCAAGGATGCAACAATCACAAATACGATCGAACGCGCTCGCGCGATCCAGTGACTGGAGCAACCGTTCCGCTGTTTCATCCGCGACGCCATCGCTGGGCTGAACATTTCGCTTGGAGCGACGATGGCACAAGAATTTTGGGCCTGACGCGAATTGGCCGAGCGACCGTGGCGGCATTGTAGTTGAACCGTGAGGCATTGGTGAATTTGCGTCGCGTGCTGGTGGAAGCGGGGGAGCATCCGTCGTAGATTGTGAGCATCGCCTCGCGACGTCGCATTGCCGGCGGGGCGCGTAATCGCAGGGGTGTTTTCCTAGGTCAGCCGAGTCTTGTTGATGCTGGTCTTATCGCGATCCTTGGGGCAGTCGTTGATCTTCGGGCAGCACCATGTCCTGACGTTGAAAAGTGTTGAATCTGGATTGGCAACGGTGAAGCTGACTCAGATCGCAGACAGGAAGCAAGCAAGTAACTACACGCTCCGAGAAGGAGAGTCGTGCGAGATTCTGCCACAGGTGCACGTGATTTTGCTCCGCTCATTTCCTGATCGACCTGACACGTGGCTTTTTGGCGTGACGGCACCCCGAGAGATTAGTGTTTGTCGGCTAGAAGTTTCCAAGCGTAGGTATGGGGATGATTCAGGACCCGAATCGGTTGGAATGCCAAGCCCGCTAAAGCCGAAGCCTTCCTTGGGAGAGGCGGCTGCATTTCGAAAACCACCATCGGATCTGGAATAAGACTGCAGGCAAGAGAAAGTCAGTTGAGTCTATGAATATTACCGCTGTCGCTGACACCATGACCAACCTCGAAAGGGTGGTTGCCGCCGTGAAGGGTGACGAGGACGAATCGAAATTCGCCAAGGCCCTTGCGACACTGCGAACGCTCGCGCGCAAGGAAGATATCCCGCTGGCGATCGTCGGCGGTCTCGCCGCAATTCATCATGGCTATGAGCGATTCACCAAAGATATCGATATCGTAGTTCAGAGTGAAAACCTCAGCAGCATCACGCGCGTCGCTCCGCACTACGGCATCAAGGTGATCTGGAAGGATCCCGACGGCTGGCACAAACTGCAATGCGAAGGCGTGTCGATCGATGTCGTCCCCGAAGGAAGAAAGCCGCGCAAGGATGCCCCGTTAGCTATCCCTGGACCGGAAGAGCTAGGTGTGCACGAAGGCGCCGACTATGCAAACATCGCGGGTTGGATGGAGACCAAGCTCGGCTCCTATCGCGTGCAAGATCAGGCCGATGTCGTGCAAGTCATGAAAGCGACGACGGCCGCGACCTTGCGGCGAATTCGCAAGCACATGGAGAAGACGCACGCGACCTATCTGCGGCGCTTTGAAGAACTGCTCGTGGCCGCCAAGGAAGAGGATGAACAGGAGCGCGAACGCGGCGGAGCGAAATAACCTATAATAGAACGATGGTTCCAAGGCTTGGGATCGGCGGTTTGGTCGAGTACTTCCGGAGGATTCTGCGCTCCATCCTGGGGCTGAATAAATCCATGCCTATCGATTGGTCCCCCTTCGTCGAACTCGTTCGCAAGCATCAGCGCTTCCTCATCACGACGCACGTCCGCCCCGATCCTGATGGCCTCGGCTCGCAGCTCGCGCTCGCCGACGTGCTCGAAGGCATGGGCCGGCAGGTGCAGATGGTGATCGCCAGTTCCTGGCCGCCGCGCTATACGTTTCTCGATCCAGACCGGCGCATCGGCCGATTCGCACCCCCGGGGGACGCCCACAAGGATGTCGAGGTGATTGTCGTGCTCGACACCGGGACATGGAACCAGCTCGGCGACTTCGGCGATTGGATGAAGACCTCGACCGCGAAGAAGCTCGTCGTCGATCATCACATCACGCAAGATAACCTTGGCGGCGTCGCCCTTGTCGATACGTCCTCAGAAGCAACCGGCCGGCTCGTTTTCGAGGCGGCACAAGCGCTCGGGCAACAGCTGTCCCGCAAAGCTGCGTCGTGCCTGTTTGCCGCGGTCGCCACCGATACCGGCTGGTTTCGCCACATGAACACGACGGCCGCCACCTTTGCCCTGGCCGAAAAGCTTGCCCGCGCGGGGGCCGATCCGACGTATCTCTACGATGCGATCTACGAGCAGAACACGGCCGCCCGGATCAACCTGCTCGGCCTGGTGCTGCAACGGCTGGTCGTGACCGACGGGGGCAAGATCGCTTATTCCGAGGTGTTCAAGGAGGATTACGCCCGGACCGGCGCCATTCCGCAAGACACCGAGGACGCCGTCCAGTACACGCGCAGCATCGTCGGCGTCGAGGTCGGTATGCTGTTCCTCGAACAGCCCGCGGGAGGCATCAAGGTCAGCTTCCGCTCACGCGGCAAAGTGGACGTCGCGGCCATCGCCAACTCCTTCGACGGCGGCGGGCACAAGCTTGCCTCGGGGGCGACGCTGCATACCTCGATCGACGAGGCGAAAAAGCGCGTGCTGGACGCGGTGCGGCAGGCGCTGTAATTCTTTTCGTCTTTCATGCAATTTTCACTTGCAATTACTTATCGCCAGTGCGATAAGCCAAATACCTAAAACGCAAACGAGGCTTGGCAGCTGCAGTGCGGTTGCCGTCGACCGGTTGGCGTCGTTGCGCTGGTTGCGAAACGATGGTCCCAGTCGAACCCTATTTTCAAAGGAGTTGCATCATGCCCAGACTGATGTGCAGGGGAGTTGGATTGTTGTTGGGTTTGTTCTTGCTGGCGTCGCCTGCGTATTCCTGGAATGCTTTCGGACATCGCACCGTGGCCAAGATCGCGTGCCTGGAAACCAAGGACGGCCAGCTGACGGCTATTTTCGAGCTGCTGAAGAGCCACCCGCACTTCGCCACGCTGAAGGACTTTCCCAAGAAGGGACAGGACACCGATTTTTTCAGCCAGGATCGGCCAACCGGGGTCAGCGAGGTGGAGTGGGCGATCTTGCAGGCGGCCACGTGGCCCGATTTCGTGCGCGTGCCGAAGTTCTCCAAGCTGACCCCCGAGGAAATCGCGGTGCATCCGGTCCACAAGTATCATCGCAAGTTCGATCACTTTGCCGACATTCCGCTGATCGATCCCAAGTTCAAGATGCCGGTGAAGCAAGAGAATCCGGGCTCGCTGTTGAAGGCGATTGCCGACGCCGAGAACGATTTGAGGGACAAGAAGAAAACGCCGGCGGAGAAAGCGATCGCGTTCTGCTGGCTAGCTCATTTGGCGGGCGATATCCATCAGCCGCTGCACTGCACGAGTTACTTCTCCAAGGATTTTCCGACGGGGGACGGCGGCGGGAATGCGTTCCTGATCGGCAAGACAAACTTGCACTCCTTCTGGGACGAAGTTCTCGGCACGGGCACCAACTTCGAGCATTTCGATGCCGTCGCCAACGGCATTCACCGCGCGCCGCAGCTGCAGCGCGCCAAATTGCTGGAGCTGAAGCAGAACACGACCTACCAATCATGGGCTGAGGAAAGCCACAAGGTTGCCGTCAATTCTGCTTACAAGGACGGCAAGAAGATGTTGCAGGGAGGCCATGCGAATCACGATCACGATCATGGCCCGCTGGCAATCCCCGATTTTCCCGCGAACTACAAGACTCAAGCCAAGAGCGTCGCCGAGCGAAGGGTTGCCCTGGGGGGCTATCGCCTGGCTGACAAGATCGGCAGCATCTTCAAGTAAGGTAATGAACAGATCCCCCAAACCCAAGGAGTTGCACCGCGATGCCCTCAGCCCTTGGGTTTGGGCCACTCCATCTTGACACTTTCCCCGGTTTTCACGGATGATGGGGACGCTCAGGAGGAGGTCTGGTCATGGATGACGCCTGCGAAATCTCGCTTATTCTCCCCGCCTACAACGAAGAAGCCGGCATTGCAAACGCGATTGCCGAGGCCGACGATGCGCTGCGGCGCCTCGGCGTCTCCTACGAGATTATCGTCGTCGATGACGGCAGCGGCGATCAGACTGCGGCAGCCGTCGAGCAGACGCGGCGCGACCGTCCATGCGTTCGGCTCGTGCGCCATGATGTTAATCGCGGCTATGGCTCGGCCCTGCGCACCGGCTTCGAGGCGGCGCGCGGCCGACGCATCGCCTTCACTGACGCGGATTGCCAGTTCGATCTCGCCGATCTCGCCTTGCTCCTTCCCCTCACTGAACAACATCCCATCGCCGTCGGTTATCGCATCGATCGGCAAGATTCGTGGCTGCGCAAGTTCTATTCGCGCGGCTACAACCTGCTCGCGCGCACACTGCTCGGCATCAGCGTGCGCGATATCGATTGTGCGTTGAAAGTCTTTTGCCGGGACGCTCTCGCGCAGATCTTGCCGGAGACGGGGGGATTCTTCGTAAACACCGAAATGTTGACGAAGGCCCGGCAGTTGCGGCTGTCCATTGCCGAGGTCGGCGTGCGGCATCGGCAGCGGCGCGCCGGCGTCAGCAAGGTATCGGTGGGGGATATTCCGCGCACGCTCAACGCCCTGTTGCCTTTCTGGTGGATGCGGGTGATGTTTCCGGCGGGAGATGTCGCTTCCGCGCGGCACTCTGCGGACGCTAAACAAAATCCGAACTTCCTGATGCTGGTGCTGTTCGCGATGACGTGCGTGCTGTTCCTCGCCCGGCTCGATCATCCGCTGCTGGAGCCGGAGGAGGCACGCTACGCCGAGATCCCAAGGCAGATGCTGCTGGACGGGCGCTTCGTGACGCCGGTATTGCACCACCAGGACTACTGGCAGAAGCCGCCGCTGTTGTACTGGCTCGTCATGTTGAGCTACAAGGTCTTCGGCGTCCACGACTGGGCGGCACGGCTGGTGCCGTGTCTGGCGGGCATCGCTTGCGTCGTCATCACGACATGGTGGGGGCGGCGGGCGCTCGGATTCTGGGCCGGTCTGGTGAGCGGCACGATCCTGACGCTGTCGGTGCGCTATCTCTATCTCGCGGGCATGCTCTCGATGGACGGCCTATTGTGTACCTTCGTCATCGCGGGCCTGGCGTGCGGGCATCTTGCCCTGACGGACGACCGACGCCGCACGCGCTGGCTGGCGCTCTCGGCGGCGGCAGGTGCGCTGGGCGTTCTTACGAAAGGGCCGGTGGCGATCGTGTTGATCGGCGCGCCGTTGATCGCCCTGGCGTTTCTCGATCGTCGCCGTCAGTTCTTGACGAAACTCGAGGCGTGCCTATATCTCGGCATCGTTGCGTTGATCGCGGGCCCGTGGTTCGTCGTGATGGCAGCCAGCGCCCCGGAAGCGGCGGGCTCGTACTTATGGCTGCACCATCTGCTGCGTTACCTCGCGCCGGTCGATCATGAAAAGCCGGCGTGGTTTTACGTGCCCAGCTTGCTCCTGGGCATGTTGCCTTGGTCGCTCCTGCTGATTCCGCTGGTGCCGTATCTGTTGCGCAAGTCGCGACGGGCAACTGAGCGTCGGCCGGCAGTGCTGGGGGTCTTCGTGCTGGCGTTCGTGTGGTGCGTGCTGTTCTTCTCGCTGTCGGGCTGCAAACGGCAAGGGTACATCCTGCCGGCGCTGCCGTTGTTCGCGCTGATCGTCGGCGCCTTCGTCACGCATGGCTTGCCATGGCAGCGCTGGCTGGAGGCGGCGCCGAGGTTGGCCCATGCATCGGGCCATCGCTGGGCGCGGCGGCTGACGGCCATGACGTTCGCGATGGGTGTAGCGCTGAGCGTGGCGGCGGGTTTGAGCGGGTTGTGGCCGATGTCAATGGCCGCGATCGCAGCGGCGGTATTCGCAACGTTCGCCCTGGTAGTCCTCGTCGCGCCGCTGCGCGGGCCGGCCTGGATGTCGTGGGCTGGGTGTAGTCTGGTCGTGTTTCTTGTCGTCGGCTTCGGCCAGCGCACCTGGCTGCCCGATTACCATGAACGCTTCGGCTTACGCCGGCAGGTCGAGATCGCCTCCGAGTACGAGCAAGAAGAATTGCCGATCGTCATGTATCCGAAACGCTGGGATTCGGTGGGCTATTATGCGCAACGCAGCGACGTCGAAAGCTACACGCCCGCGGAGCTGGCGCAGCTCGTACACGATCTGCATAAGCGCGGCAAGGCACTGGTCTTCGTGCGGCGCGACGGATCGCTTGGTGAATTGTTGAACGCGCTGCCGGACCATCTCGAAGTGGAAATGCTGGGGCGCGAAGAAGACTTTATCGTGGTCGCCCTGGTGCGGCCGCGCTGATCGGCCGCTAGCGTTGCAGCCATTTCACGGCTCCGCGCGAACGCTAAACGAAGACCGGCATCAGTTCTTGCTGAACACGACCTTCTGGGAATGCTCGCGGCCGAGCGGGTCGTGCAGGAAACGGCGATAGCAGTCGCCGCACAGATCGTGGCGAAAACGCTTCGATGTCGGCAAAAGCTCGGCCTCGGCGCCGGTTTCCTCCAACTCTTGAAGCTCTTGACTGACTTTCTCCATGTGATCGTCGTCCAGATCGTCTTCCGTCAACTCGGCGGGATCGTGAGCCGCGTACGTTTCGATCTTCACCACGAAGCGCGCCTCGCCGCCGAGGTCTTTGGCGCACAGATCACAGGTGTAATGAATCATGGGTGGGAGCCCTTCTTCCAGCGGCGCCGCGCGAGTGGAATACGTGAGTCTCCGCGGCTGACCGGTTCGAGATGAAATGAAAGGTACGATAACGCCATATATCTATCCGTCGCAAGTTTTCACCTGTCTGTCAAGCACTTTCTGCACGCGCGGTGGGAATTCTGCAAAGATGGGGAGTCCCGAGTTGCCTCGCGCGGATGGACGCTCGCTTGGTGTCCCGTGAACGTAAAGCCGCGCGAAGCTTGTGCAGGTTCGCCAGATTATCCGACAAGCACATCCGACAAAAGCGGCGTTGCCGTCAAAGGCGGTGGATGGCGAAGGGGCAGAAAACCGCTAAGCGTTCATCGTGTCCTTCAGGAAGCGCCGATAAACAAGATGGCATGGTTGAGGGCGTTCCGCGACTGGGGTCAGGGACGCGATAAGCCATTGCTGGTCAATCCCGGCAAGGTCGGGGTTCCACCTTGTTTTCGAATGTTTCCACCCGTTCGGACGGGCCTGTCCCGATCCATTGTGCCGATGAGGAGGCGTGTTATCATGAGGATTCGCAAGGGAGCGCCGCTGCTGTTCGCCCTGGCTGCCCTGCTCGGAGTGGCTCAGGCTGCGTCCGCGTCGCATTGCGGCTTTTTCCGTTTTTCCAGCTGCCGAGATGCCTGCGGCGACGCGCAGAATTGCTACTCGTCTTGCCAGCAGCAGAATCGCGTTTGCTACAAGCTCGTCTATGACACCGTCGAAGAGAAGCGGTGGCATACCTGCTACAAGACCGTCCAGGAGACGGTCCAGAAGCAGGTCACCCGCACTTGCTACAAGGACGAGTGCAAGACCATGTACAAGGACTGCCACGTTACAAAGTACAAGGACGTGATCCAGGAATGCACCCGGCCCGTGACGAAGCAGGGCTGGAAAGAAGTGCAATGCGTCGAGAATCGCCCGTGCATCGAGCATTGCCACAAGGACGTGGTGTGCGTGGTGCGCCGCTGCGTGCCGAAGCACTGCGAAAAGGATTGCCACTATACGGTGTGCGTGCCGAAGTACGAGCAGCACTGCCACGTGCAATGCTGCCAGGTGCAGAAGCAGATTTGCGAACAGCACTGCCGCGAGGTGTGCCAGCGTGTCTGTCGGCAGGTCGTGGAGAACTGCCATCGTGAAGTATGCTGCCAGGTCAGCAAGTGCGTCGAGGAACACTGCATGAAGCAAGTCTGCGTGCCGTGCTGCAAGGATGTCACGGAAACCTGCTACAAGGATTGCGTCAAGCACGTCTGCGAGCCGTGCACGACGTACAAGACCGTGACCAAGCGCGTCACCGAATGCGTCGATGAGCCATGCAATCCAGGCAGCGGCTTCGGCCTCGGCAATGGGGCGTTGCGCGATTGGCTCAATGGGCTCGGCTCGCGCATGAATAGCCGTGACGGCTGCAACGACGGCTGCAAGGACGCCTGCCCGTCGGCCAAGGCGTGTAAGTCCGATTGCAGCGATCCGTGCTTCGACCCGTGTGCTTGCAAGACTTTCCACTTCGGCGCACGCCTCGGCATCCGTCGCGATGCGTGCCCGGACGATTGCAAGGGCAACGCCTGCGGCAATGCGTGCGGCAACGCGCGCGACTGCGGCTCGTGCGCTCCGGTTCCGACCACCCGCAAGGTATGGCGCGTCAAGTGCGTGACCGAGCAGGTACCCTGCACGACCATGGTTACCCGCTGCGTCCACGAAAAGGTCCCTTACACGGTGTGCAAGAAAGTTCATTTCAACGAGATGCGTAACGTCCCCTACACCGTTCGCCGCAATGTCCGCGGCGCCTACGTTGATGACAAGGGCGCCGGCCATGATTGCGACGGCCCCGGCCGCCATTTCAAGGAAGGCGCCGTGGCGCGGAAGATGGTCCCCTACTGCGTCACCCGCAACGTGACCACCATGGAAAAGAAGATGGTCCCCTACACCGTCTCGCGCTGTGCCCGCGGCGCCTACGTCGATGACAAGGGCGTTGGACACGGCAACGACGGGCCGGGCCGCCACTTCAAGGAAGGGGCCAACTTCAACGTCGCCCGTAGCTACACGACCAAGACCATGGTGCAGGAGCAACGCGTCAAGAAGGTCTGCTACACCGTCAACGAGATCGTCGAAGAGAAGCAGATCAAGCGCGTGCCGTACCAGGTGTGCAAGATGGTTCCGCACACGGTTTGCAAGAAGGTCCCCTACACCGTGTGCGAGCAGGAAAAGTACACCGTTTGCCGCAAGGTTGCTTACACGGAATGCGTCAAGCAGCCGTACACGGTTCACTGCAAGGTGCCGTACACGGTTTGCGAAACGATCGCGTGCCCGGTGACCAAGCAGGTGAAGGTATGCGTGCCGGAAACCGTGCTGGTCAAGAAGCCGCGCATGGTGCCGGTCACCGTCACTCCCGAAGCGCCGTGTGCCCCCGCCGGCCCGGCCTGCCACGACAAGGGTTGCGGCAATGCCTGCGGCGACAAGGGTTGTGGCAACGCTTGCTGCGAATCGAAGTCATGCTTCATGGATAAGCTGCGTCAACGCTGGTTCGCCTCGCTGTGCAGCACCGGCTGCTGCGAGCAGACCTGCAAGACAAGCAGCCCGGCCCACTGCACGACCGCTTGCAAGGACGACTGCAATGACATCTGCCGTGAAGGCCTGTTGCAGCGTCTGTTCCGCAATCGCTTCGCTTGCGAGCCGACTTGTGGCGACACCGGTTGCAGCAACACTGGCAGCGCGACGCCGTCGCCGATGCCGTCGGCTGAGCCAATCAACCTGCCCAAGGCTCTGCCGAAGAACTAGCCGCCTCGCGTGATCGGAACTCCCTTCCGATCACGGCACAACCGTCGGCCAGGAATCTCCCCAGGTTCCTGGCCGATTTTCGTTGACTGAATCACGAAAGACGAAAACACGAAATCAAGCGTTAGGCAATAGTGTTCGGCACAGTATTTGTTACGCGGCTCGCGCTCGTGGGACGTACCTTTCCCGCATTTTGTTTCGGTTTGGCATGAAAGCAGCTGTATTCATTCCCGACAGGCCGATCGG
>JACXTT010004500.1_pt1 | contig 20680 bp, 18 predicted proteins | sample 9270951 | NCBI WGS metagenome assembly JACXTT01 (sample SAMN15532306, study PRJNA645909) | rock metagenome | isolation source: weathered quartz diorite | place: Puerto Rico | collected 2017-06-21
TCGGCTGGCATGTCGATCTGTATCTGGAGGCCGCCCTGCTCGACGAATTCGCTCCCCGCCTCGAGGCGCTCCCGGTGCGATACGTCATCGATCACATGGGCGTGGTGGATGCCTCCGCCGGCCTCGAGCAGCCGGCATTTCGAAAGCTGCTGTCGCTCGTCAAGCGGGACGAGAAATGCTGGGTGAAGATCACCGGACCCGAGCGGATCTCGCGGACGGGTCCGCCGTTCCACGACGCCGTTCCATTCGCTCGGGCGCTCGTCGAGACCGCGGCGCGGCGTGTGCTGTGGGGCACCGACTGGCCACACCCCAATGTTCCGTTCATGCCGAACGACGGCGATCTGATGGATCTCGTCGCGCTATATGCCCCCGACGATGAGCATCGCCGGTTGCTGCTCGTCGACAATCCGGCGCGGCTGTTTCGGTTTCGATCATGAGCGTGGCCGTTGACGTTGCGCGAGCGCAGATTTCGGCCACGAGGCCTCGCTGGTACGCACAGCTGTGGGTTCATGTCGTCGCCGGAATGATCGGCGGCGTGCTGCTGGGACATTTCGCGCCGCAGGCCGGCGAGAGCCTGCAGCCGCTCGGCGATGCGTTCGTGAAAGCGATGCGGATGCTGATCGCGCCCATCGTGTTCTCGACTGTCGTGGTCGGCATTGCGAAGACGGGCGACATGGCGCGGGTGGGTCGCGTCGCTCTCAAGGCGTTGATCTATTTCGAAGTGATGACCACGATCGCGCTGATCCTCGGACTGGTCATCGTCAACGTGTGGAAGCCGGGCGTCGGGATGCACATCGATGCGCGCGGGCTCGACTCGTCTTCGGTCGCTCCGTACGTTGCGCTCGCCCCCGAGCAGGGCGTCGTTCCGTACCTGATGAACATCATTCCAGCCAGCATCTTCGGCGCCTTCGCCGAGGGTAACGTGCTGCAGGTGTTGTTCGTTGCGGTCCTGTTCGGCGCGGCGCTGAGCCGACTGGGTAAGCGGAGTCGCCCGCTGATTGCCATTCTTGACGCCGCGTGCGGGGCGCTCTTCCGTGTGGTCGGAATTGTGATGTGGGCCGCGCCGCTCGGCGCGCTCGGTGCGATGGCGTTCACAGTAGGACGCTATGGAACCGGCGCACTCTGGTCGCTTGGAGAGCTGCTTATCTCGTTTTACGTGACGTGCCTCATCTTCGTGTTCGGCGCGCTTGGCGCGGTGGCATGGCTCTGCGGCTTCAGCCTGCTCTCGCTCATTCGGTGGATTCGCGAAGAGCTTTTGATCGTGTTCGCGACCACGTCGTCGGAAACGGTGCTTCCGCGGATCATCTCCAAACTCGAGCAGCTCGGCTGCCGGCGTGACGTCGTTGGTCTCGTCATTCCGACGGGATATTCGTTCAACCTCGATGGCACGTGTCTCTACCTCGCTACGACAACCGTGTTCCTCGCACAGGCCACCGACACCCCACTGACGCTGGTGCAACAACTTGGGCTGTTGACGGTGCTGCTGCTGACGTCCAAAGGCTCGGCAGCCGTAGCAGGCGCGGCGTTCGTCGTACTCGTCGCGACGCTATCCACCGTGGGCCAGATTCCAGTGGCGAGTGTCGCCATTGTTCTCGGCATTCACCGGCTGATGTCGGAAGGGATGACGCCGACCAACCTGATTGGCAACGCCGTCGCGACGATTGCCATCGCGCGGTGGGAGAACGCGCTCGACGAGGATGAACTCCGGCGTCATCTGGGGTCGGCATGATCTCCTCACCGATAGTCTCCTCTGATGACGAGCCGCTCGTGCTCGTCAACGATGCCGACGAAGAGATCGGATTCGCAACGAAGGCGCGATGCCACGACGGGGAAGGGCTGCTGCACCGGGCCTTTTCGGTGTTCCTGTTTTCTCCCGACGGTGACGTGTTGTTGCAGCAGCGCAGCTCACAGAAGCGCCTGTGGCCAGGCGCCTGGTCCAACGCGTGCTGCAGTCATCCTCACCACGGTGAGACGCTCGAGGCAGCGCTGCGTCGGCGCCTCCGCGAAGAGCTATCGCTGGCGACGCCGGTACGCTTTCTTTTCAAGTTCCGATACCACGCGCGCTACGAGACGAGCGGAGCCGAGCACGAGCTCTGTCATGTCTATGCCGGGCTGTTCACGGGTCAGCCGGCCGTCAATGCGAACGAGATCGCCGCCACCACGATCATGACTGCGGCGGAACTCGACCACGACATTGAAACCCGTCCCGAGCGCTATACACCCTGGCTGACGCTCGAATGGGCGCGACTCCGTGGCGAGACCTGGTCCAGCTTTCAGCAATTCCTCGCGGAGACCCGCCGCCTCAACGCGAAGGGGTAACGAGCGGCGCAGACATACGCTGGAAGGCAAAACCGTTGGCATCCTTCCCGGTGACGAGAACCCGGAAGGCTTCCATGCCTGGAGCAAAACGGGATGTGAACGTCCCTTCCGTCTCACCCACCGCGAGCGGCAAGTCGGCGAGCGAGGTGAATTGACCGCTGACAAGTGACGCGCGGAGGTCAGAGGCTGGACCGCTCACATGAATCCGCAGCGTGTTTTCGACACCGGCCGACGGGATCGCCGCGAAGGGTCCCCCCGGCGTGGGCGCAAATTCCGGCCGTGACATTCCGATTCCGCTGCGAGACTGCACCACGACGCCGGAAATACCGCTGCCCGATACACGCAGGCTCCAGATGCCGGGCTCCGGTCGTCTGACGATCACCATGTGCTGCGCCCGGAAATTCGGGAAATCGGTCACGTCATCGCCGACGGCGAGCGCTCCCGACGGACGCACCACGTCGGCCGTCTGGAGGCATTGCACTGACATGGAGAAGAGAACGCTCTCCACTGTTGAATCGATCGGCACGGTGAACTCGTGGAGCCCCGATGTCATCGAACCGGCAAGCCTGAAGATCGTTTGCGGATGATCTCCGAATGCAATGAGCAGCGTGGCGGAGTCGCCAATTTCCTCCGGCGCCAGCAGCAGCAGGTGCCCGCCGGTTCCTTCGGCCACACGAAAATACGACGGATCGAGGCGCGCGCCGCAGGGAAAGCCGGCGCGCGAGTTCGAAGGCTGTTGTTGCGCGCCGGCCAGCAGGGGGATGGCGAAGACGGCCGCGGGCCCGAACCGTGGCCGCGCGGTGAGGGGTTTGAACTGAGCGTTTACCTTCACGCAGATGTTATCGGCGCCTTGCTGTCGATGTCCTCTATCAACGACTCAATCGTGCTCTTCCGGCCGGCTGCGTGTGCCCGGGCCCATCGGTCGTCGCCGAGACGTGCGCGAACCGCTCGTTCGGTTTCCTGGCGAAGCTCGTTCACCGATCGATCCACGATCGTTGCGCCGGTTGCCTCGGTGACCGCGTGGCGGGCGCCCAGAATCTGCGCTGCCCATACGTCCTCGCCCTTCAGCGCCGCGGCGGCCGCGAGCGGAACGAGCGTGTGCACGAACGCGAACTTGTCGTGCAGCTCGCGGATTGGCGCGAGACTTTCCCGCACGAGCGCCGTTGCCTCGTCGGCGTCGCCCCGCCTGACCGCCAGCGTGGCGCGGAGGAACAGCGGAAGCAGCTGGAACCACGGTCCGCTGCCTTGAAGCGTCGACGCAGCTTCGCGGAGCAGCCGGTCCGCCTCCACGAATTCCCCGGTCGCCATCGCGACGCGGGCCATGCCCGTCAGTGCGTTGCCGATGCGCCAGGGGTTCGTGAACTGACGGGACTCCTGAAGGCTGCGAGCGTATCGGTCGAGCGCCGCTTGTTCGTTTCCGCCGATATGTTCGAGATGACCGAGCAGCAGCTCCGCTACGGCGATCCAATCCCGGTCGGCGGCACTCGAGGCCAGCGCAAGCGCGCGCGTGGCAGCCGTGCGTGATTTGTCGAACTCGGCCTGCGTGTAGCGCATGACCGCAGCGCCGATGAGTGCAGTCGCTTCGACCGACGGTGGGGGTGACGGAACGTCAAGGACTCGTTCGTACCATTCGAGGCCTTCGCTGGCATGGCCGCGGATCACCCAGAAGAAGAACAGCCGGTAGACGATGGTCGCCGCTTCGACCGAGCGACCGCGCTCGATGAGCCAGATCAGCACGGACCGATAGTTCTCGAGGTCGTCGCGCACGCGGTCGAGCCACTCGCCTTGCGCGTGGCCGACCAGTCCCTCCGCCGCAAAGCGGGACTCGGTGGCGCAGTAGCGCACCAGCCCCTCCATTGCATCGTCGCGCTCACCTGCAGCGTTCAGTTCGGCTGCGGCATACGCACGCACGGTTTCGAGCGTGCAGTAGAGCGGTCGCGCGGGTATGGAGCTTTCCGCCCGAAGCAAGAGACTCTTGTCGATGAGACCTGCGGCGGCCGCCAGCACATCGTCGCTTCCGCCCATGGGCCCCTCACGGCCCGCCAGGACTGCCGCCGCCGCTTCGATTGGAAAATCGCCGGACAGCACCCCAAGGCGGCGGAAGACGCGCTGCTCCGTCGGATCGAGCAGCCGATAACTCCACGCCACCGTTGCGTTCATCGTCTGCTGGCGTTCCGGCAGATCGCGCGGCCCGGATGTCGAGAACAGGACATCCTGAGCGAGTCGCCGCAGCAGATCTTCCGGCGTCAGCACCTTCAACCACGGCGCCGCGAGTTCGAGCGCGAGCGGCAGCGCGTCGAGTCGGCGACAAATCGCGGTCACGGTCTGGCCATTGCCGGGCGTCAGCTGAAACTCGGGCCGCACATCGCGAACGCGTTCCACGAACAGCCGCACTGCCGGCGAGCGCGCGACATCGTCGGCCGACCCATCCTCGGCGACGTTCAACGCGAGCGGACCGACGACGTATTCCCGCTCGCCCCGTACGCGCAGCGGGGCGCGGCTCGTGACCAGGACGCGCAGGGCCGCCACTGACGTCAGAAGCTCTGCCACGAGGGGTGCTGCATCCAGCACGTGTTCGAAGTTATCTAAGAACAGCAACGTTCGGCGGTTGTCGCACGACGCTCTGACGCGCTTGGCCAGATCGAGTGCGCTGATGTCGAGCAGCCCGAGGGCTTCGGCGATGGCCGCCGCCACAAACGAGACATCATGCACGGCGGCCAGCGGAACGAAAACAACACGCGCGCCACCTTCGAGCTTGATTGCCCGGGCAAGCTCCTGCGCGAGACGCGTTTTTCCCGCGCCCCCCGGCCCCGTCAACGTGACGAGGCGAAATGCGGAATCCGCGAACCACTCGCGCAGAACCTCGAGGTCGTCGTCGCGACCGAGCAGGGACGTCAGAGCCAGCGGCAGCGATCCGCCGCTCCGGTCGTCGAACACCGTGACATGAGCCGCGACCCGGCCGCTCGCGAGAAGCGCGTCGCGCGTCGCGTCGCTGAGATCGAGCGCCGCGGACAACGCCTTCACGGTGTCCACGTGCGGACGACGGCGTTCACCCCGCTCGAGCGCGCTTACGGCGTGGACCGAGAGCCCCGCCACGGTCGCCAGCTCCTCCTGTGTGAAGCCCGCTGCTTCGCGAAGCGCCTTCAACTGCGCCCCAAATGACCCCGAAGCGCCGGATTTCATAACTCCCGATCTTATTACCGCTCGTCTGTGCGGGTTGCGTGCGGGTTGTGTGTGAGTTCCGGACGGGCGTTGTGTGTGGTCGTTGAATCGCTCGGCCTCCAGACTGGACAACGTGGCGAGCGGCATTGCGCGAGGCAGACGCTCGCTGCGTGATCGAAGCAATTGCGTAAGCAGAGAAGGAAGGTCGAGATGAAGAAAGCCGCAATAGTCGTCGTCGGGACGTTACTGGTCGCCGCGTGTGGTCGAAATTACACCCCCGCTGGTCCGTCTCAGGTTTCAGAGATCGGTTCATCGTCGTCAAGCCCTGTGATGGGCGACAACTCCACCCCACTTGCGACATCGCTCGCTGCACTGGCGCAAGGCCACGTCGGGTTTGGCTTCAACGGGACGGTCAGCGGTTTCCCGACCGGGAAGGTATTTGTGAGCGGTGGCGGCTCGTACGAACGCGACTCGCATTTTGTCCACGCGGGCGGAGGCTTCACGTGCATCGATGCCGTCCGACAGGGCCCGTTGAGCATGAGCATCAATCGAGACGATCCGGGCCCGTGTCTTGACAACCAGGGCATCCGCTGGGATACGGCGGAGCTCGTGGGCAGCACCATGTTCAAATGCACGGCGTCCGCGAGTGATGAGACAGCCGTAACAAGCGACAAGACCGTCGTCCTCCAGGGCGACTTCTATCGGGCCGGCAACGGGAACCACGAGTCGTTTACCGCCAAGATGATCGTGTCGAGCGGCGACATTTCCTCCAACTTCCCGGGTGTGAACCTGTGGGTGCAGGGAGTGGGCTGTGGAATCGCACGGGCCGTCAACTTCAGCCGCTGACGTCGCGGAGTCTTATCGAAAGCGAACCGAGAATCATGTCACCCATTACAGAAGCGATCGGCCACATGCTCCCGTCGTTCACAGGACAACTCCTCCAGCGCGAGGATGCCGGGTACGACAAAAGTCGCCGCGTGCACAACGGCTTGATCAACAAGTACCCGACGATCATCGCGCGCTGTTCCGGCGTCGCTGACATCGTCGATGCGCTGGCGCTCGCACGGACGCTCGATCTCGAAGTTGCGGTGCGTGGCGGAGGTCACAACGTCGCGGGGCGTGCCACCATCGACGGTGGACTTCTGGTCGACCTCTCGCCCATGAAGGGCATACACGTGGACGAGCATGCGCGGACGGCCCGCGCCGACGGAGGGGTCTTGTGGAAGGAGTTCAACCGCGAGACCCAGATGCACGGTCTGGCCACGACCGGCGGCGTCGTCGGGAGCACCGGGATCGCGGGCCTCACGCTCGGGGGTGGTGTCGGATGGCTGATGCCGAAATACGGTCTCGCGCTGGACAATCTGCGCTCGGCCGATGTCGTCACGGCGGACGGCCGGCTGCTTCGCGCCAGCGCCGACGACAACGCCGATCTGTTCTGGGCGATTCGCGGCGGTGGCGGAAACTTCGGAATCGCGGCATCGCTTGAATACGACCTCCACGTTGTCGGGCCGATCATCACCGGCGGAGTCATCGTGCATCCGCTGACGCGCGCGGTCGACGCACTGCGGTTCTTCCGTGATACGTGCTCGGAACTGCCGGACGAGATGATGCTCGTCGCCGCGCTTCAAACCGCGTCAGGGGCCTCGAACGGCAAGGTCGTTGGTGTCGCGGCCGCGCACTGCGGGTCGCTCGAAGAAGGCGGGACGGCGGTCCGTCCGTTGAAAACGTTTGGCTCGCCGGTGATGGATGCGCTCGGCCCGATTCAGTACAGCGTGCTGAATAACATGCTGGATCCCAATTTTCCTCAAGGCGCGTTCAACTACTGGAAGGCGCAGTTCCTGACCGATCTCAGCGATGACGCGATTCGGACGCTCGTCATGGCGTTCGAGGCGTGCCCCTCTCCGATGAGTCAGATCATCATCGAGCACTTCCATGGGGCAGCGAGCCGCGTTCCCGTGGCGAGCACGGCGTGTGCCCTTCGCACGACGGGGTTCAACGTCGTCGTCATCTCGCAGTGGGCGAGTGCAGCGGACACCGCGCGGGGTATTGCCTGGGCGCGAAATACGTTTGCAGCCCTCACGCCGTTCCTGGCGCCGACCCGCTACGTGAACTATCTCGAAGACGACGCAATCGATCCAGCCGCGGTGGCGTACGGACCAAACCTCCCGCGTCTGCGGCAAATCAAGTTGAAGTACGACCCAGAAAACTTCTTCCGGCAGAACGTCAACGTTTTGCCGTTGTGAGGACGTCATGCAACGCACTTCCACGGTCAGCAGGTACGGCATCGTCGGCGCAAGCCAGGCGATGGCCGATGTGATTCATCAGATCGAGCTGGTGTCGGCGGTTCGCAGCACCGTCTTGATCACCGGCGAAACGGGTACGGGCAAGGAGCTCGTCGCCCGCGCCGTGCACAGCCGTGAGCCGCGACCGCACACCCCGTTTGTGAAGGTCAATTGCGCTGCCATTCCCGACGCATTGATCGAATCGGAACTCTTCGGCTATGTCCGCGGCGCCTTTACCGGCGCCGCCGGCTCGAAGCGCGGCAAATTCTCGCTTGCCCATGGCGGCTCGATCTTTCTCGACGAAATCGGCACGATGAACGTCGGCCTGCAGGCCAAGCTGCTGCGCGTGCTGCAGGAGCGCGAGATCGAACCGCTGGGTGCCGAGCGAGCCGAACGCGTGGATGTTCGCGTCATCGCCGCCACCAATCGCGACCTGCGTCAACTCGTCCGCGACGGTCGCTTCCTCGAGGACTTGTTCTATCGCCTCTACGTCGTCCCGATTCTCGTACCGCCGCTTCGCGAACGAATCGAGGACGTTCCGATGCTGGTGCGGTATTTCATCGACAAACACGCGACTCGCAACGGAAAGATCATCGAGGCGCTCGAGGACGGTGTCGTCGAATGGCTCCAGAAGTACCGTTGGCCGGGAAACGTGCGTGAGCTCGAAAACACCATCGAGCGAGCAGTCGTGCTGTCGACCTCTTCAACGATCACGCGCGCGGTCGTGACGATGGATGTGGCGGTGGACGTGATGGCGGCTGCGGTTCCCTCATTGAAGCTGCGTCAGAACATTGAATGGATCGAGCGTGAAACGATTCGCCGGGCACTCGAGATGTCGCCGCTCAAGCGGCAGGCCGCCAGATTGATGGGAATCAGTCCGCGAGCGCTGTCGCACTACCTCGCGAAATACCCCCTCATCGAGCAGTCGGCTTTGGCTTCGAGGCTCCCATGAGGTCTACTCGCCTGCGGTCTCGATGTCGTTGAGCAAGGAGTCGACGGAGGCGGTGCGCCCGCTTTCGTAGGCACGTGCCCACTTGACGACACCGAGATGTGCTCGTGCGTGCTGCTCGACTCGGTCCCGAAGTTCCCGAACCGAGTGGCTGGTCACCGTCGTCCCTGTACGCGCGGTAATCGCATCCCGGGCGCCGAGTATCCTCGCCGCCCACACGTCTTTTCCTTTCAGGCCTGCGGCGGCCGCGAGGGGGACCAGCGCGTATACGAATGCGAACCTGTCCCGCACCTGCCGGCTGCAGAGAAGACTCTCATGGACCAGCGCGATCGTCCCGTCGGCGTCGCCGCGCTGAACAGCCGCGATGGCGCGGATGTACAGAGGCAGGTTCAGGAACCACGGCCCCGCATGTCGAAGCACCGACGTGGCCTGGTCGAGGAAGTGATCCGCCTTCTGGCCGTCACGAGCTGCAAGGGCGATGCTCGCCATGCCGATCAGGGCGTTACCGATGCCCCACGGTATCGCCAGTGTCTTGAACCCGTCGAAACTTTGCGCGAGCAGGACATCGGCGTTATCGACGTTGCCACTCGCCTGCTCGATATGTCCAAGCAGAAGCTGCGCGTGTACGATGACGACTGTGTCGTCTGCTTCAGTCGCCATCGCGAGCGCGGTGGCGACGGCGGTCCGGGCCCGCTCGAGATCACCGCGGGTATGCGCCATCACCGCCAATGCCATGAGCATGCGAGATGTGGACGCGGATGGAAGATCCCGCAGGTTCAATATCCGCTCGTACCACTGAAGGCCTTCGGCGGCGCGTCCACGAATCAGCCAGAAGAACATCAGCCCCCATGCGACATTGGCCGCTTCGACCGGGCGCTCGCGCTCGATCAGCCACGCGAGCACGACCCGGTAGCTGTGGAGGTCGTCCCGAATGCGATTCAGCCATTCGATTTGGGATGGGCCGACCAGCCCTTTTTCAGCAGCGGCCGCTTCGCTGCTGCAGTACTGAGCCAGCCCCTCCAGCGCATCGTCGCGTTCGCCTGCCGCCTCGAGTTCGAGCGCGGCGAACGCACGCACTGCTTCGAGCATTTGATGCAGCGGGCGTGTGGTGACCCAACCTTCCACCTGATAGAGCAGACTCTTCTCTATCAGTGCGGCCGCGGCGCGCAGCGATTCATCGCTGCCGGTGGATTGGCCTGCTTCACCCACAAGAACCGCGGCCGCGGCGTCGAGCGGAAAACGGCCCGGCAGGGCGCCGAGGCGGCGAAACGCACGCTGTTCGTCGCGTTCCAGCAGTTGATAGCTCCAGGCCACGGTGGCACTCATCGTCTGCTGGCGCTCCGGCAGATCACCGCGCGTGACGGTTGGGAGCAGGACACCTTGTTCGAGTCTGCGGAGCAGGCCCTCCGGCGTCAGCACTTTGATCCACGGCGCGGCGAGCTCCAAGGCGAGCGGAAGCGCATCGAGTCGGCGGCAGATTGCGACGACGGCGGGAACATTCGCGGCCGTCAGCTGAAACTCGGGCTGCACGCCGCGAACGCGCTCGATGAAGAGGTGCACGGCGGGGACGTGCACGAGGTCGCCGGGCGACAGCGTCTCGGCGTGCGCGTGGAGGTCGAGCGGGCCAAGCGTATACAGCCGCTCGCCGCGGACGTGCAGTGGCGCTCGGCTCGTCGCGAGGAACCGGAGCGTTGGAGCAGACGTCAGGAGATCGACGACCAGCGGTGCGGCGTCCAGCACGTGCTCGCAGTTGTCGAGCACCAGCAGCATCGGATGGTGGTCGTCGCATGCAGCACAGACTCGCTGCGGCAAGTCCGCAGCGGTGGCGTCGGACAGTCCCAGCGCTTCCATGATTGCGGACGCGACGAATGTCGCGTCGCGAATCGCTCCCAGTTGAACGAAGCCCACGCGCATCGCCCGGTGGTCGGCGACGGCGTGCGCGATCTCGAGAGCGAGCCGCGTCTTGCCTACGCCGCCGGGGCCGACGACTGTGATCAGCCGTGCCAGCGGGTCGTCGAGCCATTGCCGCAGGATCTCCAGGTCGGCGTCGCGTCCGAGCAATGCCGTCAACGCCACGGGAAGCAGCGAGGCGCTCAGCTCGTCGGACGCGGGTTCGTCCGCCTGCGTTCGCGCCGCCTTCACGAGCGCGTCGCGCGCAGCCTCGCTCAGGCCGAGTGCGGCCGCGAGCGCGCGGACGGTTTCCATGTGGGGGCGCCGTCGTTCGCCGCGCTCCAGCGCACTGACGGCGTGAACCGAAAGGCCGGCGTTGGTCGCGAGCGCCTCCTGCGTGAAGCCGGCCGTGACCCGCAACCCCTTCAAGTACGCCCCAAACGATCCCGGAGCGCCGGTCTTCATGGGCAGCCGCTGATCTTACAGCGCGGTCGTGGGGCCACTTGCGGTCCGCGTGTCTCTGTCACATAGTGTGTCCCGCGCATCAGGGGCGCACGCGCAGCCACGGTGACATTGTTCTGCACGGAGGAGCGTATGGCGAGCAACGTGTCCGGACGTCGGGAATTTCTCGGGAAGATCACAGCTCTCGCGGCAGGTGTGCCGGCGCTGGCGGCCTCGTTCCCACCGCTGGCGAGTGCCGCCGCGGAGGGAACAAAGGTCAGCTATAACCCCGCGGCGAAGCTCGACGTCACCGTGTCCGAGCTCGAGCTTCGGCGCAACAGCGCCGGCCGCATGCTGATGGCGCGTATTTATCGCCCGGCGGGTGCCGGGCCGTTCCCCACCATCCTGGATCTGCACGGCGGCGCCTGGAACGCGAAGGATCGCTTTGCTGAAGAGCCGATGGACCGATCCATCGCGAGCAGCGGTGTGGTGGTCGTGGCGGTGGACATGACACGAGCACCGGAAGCGCCGTATCCGGCTGGCGTTCAGGACGCCAACTACGCGCTGCGTTGGCTGAAATGGAAGGCGCCCACGTGGAACGGTGATTCGTCGAGAGTCGGCATCTACGGCAGCTCGAGCGGCGGTCATGTTGCCGAGCTCCTGGCCATGCGTCCGCGCGACCCGCGGTACAACGCGATTCCGCTGCCGCAGGGTGCGCCGAAGGTGGACGCCAGCGTTGCCTACGTGGCGATGCGTTCACCCATCAGCGACACATGGGCGCGCTACGAGAACGCGGAGCATCTGAAACGCGCCGACATGGTCAAGAACAACACCACGTTCTTCAAGCCGTGGGACACCATCCACGAGAGCAACCCGGTCGAGATCCTCCAGCGCCACGAACAGGTCACGCTGGTGCCGATGCTGGTCATGCAGGGCGCGCTCGACGACAACATGATCCCGCCCGCGCAGAAGAAATTCGCGGAGGCGTACAAGGCCGCCGGCGGCGACATCCGGTACGAGCTGTTCGAAGGCTGCGAGCACGAGTGGGTGGCCAAGGAAGGGCCGCAGACCGATCGCGCGCGCGAGATGGTGAAGGCGTTTATTGCGCAACAGCAGAAATCCGGCCGGACCTAACGGGCAATTCGCTCCGCTCGACCGGGGTGCCGGTCACTGATTGGCTGTCAGTGACCGGTACCAGACGTGCGACGACTGCGGCCGAAATGAGCGCAGCGATTTCAATCACGGCCGACGCGGACTCTGAATCGTGCCGGTCGTAGATGTCGCTCCAAGCCTGAACCTGTCGTCGCCCATCGATCAGCCACGCTCCCACCCGGACGCGCCCGCCATACCGACGCACGCTCCCCTCGAGAACGTAGTCCGCCTGGGGAGCGCTGTGCGACGACTGGTCCCACGCGAGCTCGAGTCGGGCGCACCGACCGAGTTCGATGAACACTTCGTCCCTCAGGCCGCGAACGAAGCCGTCATCAAGGGTGTTGCTGGAAAAGGGGAGGACCGCGACTCGAACGCTGCGCAGCATGGAGGCGTGGATCCAGCGATATCCGCGTCGCGGAATCGTCTCGAGGAACCGCGGGTTCTGCGCGGTGTCACCAAGCGCCGCGCGCAGGCGCTTGATGGCCGCATTCAGACTGTGTTCGAAATCGACAAAAGTTCCATTGGGCCAGAGCCGCCGACACAGCTCTTCGCGGTCGACGAGCTCGCCCGGGCGTTCCAGCAGCACGCGGAGGATTTCCAGCGGTTGCCCTGTCAGCGAAACGCGCGAATTCCCCTGGCGCAATTCTCGCGTTTGGAAGTCGATCAGCATCGCCTCGCGCTGAATCGGCGTCCTTTGTGCAATCGCAGCCGTCGCTTTCGTGCCCATCGCTATGTCACAGGCTACCCAACCCCATCGCGCACGTCCCGGGAACGCTCCGGGATTTTCCCGGGATTACGCCGTGGCGGAGGAGAGCTGGATCACATCCATGGATGAAGGCGTTCGTTTCGGCGGCTATCAATTCGATATCGATACTGGTCGATTGTGGTTCGGTCAAGCCGAGATCCGGCTGACGCCCAAAGCAGCGGCCGTTTTGAAGCTGCTCGTGACGCACGCAGGCGAGCCGGTGTCCAAAGAACGGCTGTTCGACTCGGTCTGGAACGGCGTCGCCGTCAGCGACGACGCGCTTACGTCGTGTGTGCAGGAGTTACGCAAAGCGTTGGAGGATGACTCCAGGCGACCGCGTTTCATCGAGACGCGGCATCGCCGAGGCTATCGCTTTGTCGCGCCGCTGATAACTGGCACCGCGAATGCCATCGACGAGACGCAAGCCGCGAGCGCCGACGTCACAGCCATCGCCGTTCTTCCGTTTGCGGACATGAGTCCGGACCGCGATCAGGACTACTTGTGCGAAGGGCTCGCCGAGGAGCTCATTAGCGCGCTCACACACATCGACGGCCTCCGCGTCGCGTCGCGCACGGCCTCGTTTCAGTTTCGCGGCCCGGGCGCAGACGTGCGCGCCATCGGGCAGCAGCTTGGTGTCGGCACGCTGCTCGAAGGCAGCGTGCGCAAGGCCGACGATCGTTTGCGCGTTACCGTGCAGCTCCTGGAGGTTGCCACCGGCTATCATCGGTGGTCACAACGCTTCGATCGCACGCTCGACGACGTGTTCGCCATGCAGGATGAGATCGCTGAAAGCGTGGCGACGTCGTTGCGGGGCAGCCTTCTCTCCCGACGCGAAAAGCAGGCGCTGGTGCGCCCATCGACCGGTGCCGCGGCATACGAGTACTACCTGCGCGGCCGGCAGCACCTCCCGCGCATGACGAAGGCGGAGCTGCAGAAGAGCGGAGAGATGTTCGCACGCGCCATCGAGCTCGACACTGGCTACGCACCGGCGTTTGCCGGCCTCGCAACGGTGCACGCGACGTTGTACGAATGGTTTGGCGCACAGGCCGACGATCTGACGGCAGCGGAGCGTGCCAGTAAGCGCGCCCTCGAACTGGCGCCCGAGATGGCGGAGGCTCACGTCGCGCGAGGCTGTACGCTGGCGCTGTCGCGGCGGTATGACGACGCCGAGCGTGCATTCGACGAAGCCATTCGGATCAATCCCAATCTGTTCGACGCGTATTACTACTCGGGCCGCACCAGCTTTGCGCGCGGCGATATCGCGGGGTCGGCGGCTCGCTTACGCAAGGCGGCAGAAGTCCGACAGGACGACTTTCAGAGTCCGGTGCTGCTTTCGCAGTCACTGCGGATGCTGGGCCGCGTCGATGACGCAGCGCAGGCTAATAAGGAGGGGATCCGCCGTGCCGAGCACGTTCTCGCGTTGAATCCACTCGACAGCCGGGCGCTTTCGCTCGGCGCCTCAGCGCTCTTTCACGACGGCCAGACGACACGCGCGTTCGAATGGTCACGACGTTCGCTCGATCTGTACCCGGACGATATGAGCACGCTGATCAATGCCGCCTGCCTGCGTGCCAAGCTGGGACAGAAGGAGGACGCGTTGGAACTGCTCGAACGTGTCTTTGCCCACGGCTGGGGGAAGCGCGACTGGGTGGACCACGATCCTGACTACAACATCTTGCGTGACGATCCGCGATTCCTGAACCTCCTGGCCCGTCTCAAATAGCGGCGGCTGTCTGACCTGACGTCCTACGGCGTTTGCACCACCAGGTACCGGAACGGCTCCTCGATGTTCCTGTACATGTGCGGCGCATTCGGAGGAATGATCACGACGTCTCCTTTGCTCACGCGGTGCGACTCTCCGCCGCCAATCAACTGGCCACCTTCAGGCGTTTCTCGTGCTCCTCGAGCGGTTGAGGCAGCCCCTGGCGTAATGAACGTCGCCGAGCCGCTCACGATCACGACCACGCCCGTCCAATCCTCATGTGAATGCAACGTCCCTTCGTCGGCTTTGCCGCGGCTGTTGGAATGAATGGCCCACGTGTGGCCCTGCCGGTCCTTGCGCGCGAACAGGTCTCCGCTGCCCGTCGAGGTGAGTGAACGCGCGAACGATGCGTCGACTTTCTCGTGACTGAAGTACGTGATGAGTGGCGCAGGCGCCTTCTGCTGTGCGCTGGTATTGGCCAGCCATCCCGCACCAAACGCCACCACCACCGCCGCGGTCATCATCACTGGTCGTATGGATAGCATTGTCTTCGTCCTTTCGGTGTGCCGTCCCGCGCCGAGAGGATAGCTGTCGCGGTTGCCCCCACGCAATCGCCTTCCGGAGTCTAAGAATCAAAGAAGGACGCGATTGATCTACGGCCTCAATGGTGCGGCAGCTCTCCTGGGTATGAAGCCGACGACCCTCGCATCGCGGATGAAGGCGCTAGTCTGCCCGCAGGCTAAAGGTCAGCCAATAAGCCCAGAGCAGCGTCGTCACAACCGCGATGGTGAGAGGGAACCAGGCGGCGATCAGTGCCAGAAGAGAATAGATCACCAGCGCGAAGTAGCCATTTCGCTGGCCTTCGCGCACGAGCACCGCGGACTTTTCGTCCTTGGTCAAACGCAGTGCCGTCCCAGTGACCAGAATCCAGCTCGCCGCCTGAACGGCCGTCACGGAGTTATAGATGATGACCGCCGGGGCGACGTGGTCCGTCAGAAGGTACTCGCCGACCAACGCGGTGGGAAACGGCATGAACACCACGGTCAGCAGCAGAAAACCGTTCGCGTAGACGAAAGGCCCGGATGACTTGTTCAGCAATCTGAAGAATCTGTGGTGGTTGACCCAGGTAATCAGGATGACGCCAAAGCTCACCACGAACGCAGCGATTGATGGCCCGAGATGCCCGAGCGCAAGCCACAACTCACGCGTGGTACCAATCCCTTCCGGCGGAGGGACTTTGATGTCGATGATCAGGAGCGTGAGCGCGATGGCAAAGACACCATCGCAGAAAGCCTCGAGCCGTGTGTTCGGGTGCGGGTCTGCCATCTCGCGTCGCCGTCTCAGTCTATGCGGTTGACCGCGATGTCACTCGCAATGACACTCGCCGCGTAACTTCTTCAAGGGCAGGCTTCTCAGTCAAGGAACAGATCCGTCAGCAATTCCTTCGCACCGGGAACGAACGCATACCCGTCCAAATCGGTGATTCCCTCGGACGCCAGGACATCCTCGTCGATGCAGAAATTACCGCTGAACTTCCGGCTGTCCCGGTTGATGATGATGTAGGCGCTGTCGGCGAGGACCTCGGGCCTCCTGCCCACCTCCGGCCGCACACCGGGAATCAGCTGCAGCGCGGCGGTGGCCACGATCGTCCTCGGCCAGAGCGCGTTCACGGCAATTCCGTCGGCGCGAAATTCCTCCGCCATACCGAGCACACACATGCTCATTCCGTATTTCGCCATCGTGTATGCCACGTGATCCTTGAACCACTTCGGCTTCATGTTGAGCGGGGGCGCAAGGGTCAGGATGTGCGGGTTCGACGCTTTTTTCAGGTAAGGGACGCAGGCCTGCGAGCAGCAATAGGTACCACGCACGTTGACGGCGAACATGAGGTCGAAGCGCTTCATCGGTGTCGCCAATGTCCCGGTTAGGCTGATGGCGCTGGCGTTGTTGACGAGAATGTCGATCCCGCCGAACGTGTCCGCGGCTTGCTTCGCCGCTGCGTGTACCGCGGGATCGTCGCGGATGTCGAGCGCAATCGGCAATGCGTGTCCGCCCGCTCGCTCGATCGCCTCGGCTGCCGTATGTATAGTGCCCGGAAGCTTCGGATGCGGCTCGCTTGTTTTCGCGGCGACCACGACATTGGCGCCGTCCTTCGCCGCGCGCATCGCGATCGCGAGGCCAATGCCGCGGGACGCACCGGTGATGAAGAGCGTCTTGTTCTTCAGACTCATGACTTCAACAGCTCAACTCACCGTGAACGATCAGGGCGATTCGGTCCGCGTGTGTGCGGGCAGCGTGAGGAAGAATTTCAGCGAGCGTCGTGACCACGTGCTCTCCCTAGGGTGATTGATTTTTCGAAGGAGTCTACTCGCTGGTCGCATTTCTCCTTTTCAGGCCGGCGCTCAAGATGCCGAACCTCAGTGGATACACCGAGCTTCCCGATCGGAAGCACGCGACGCCGAGGCTTAGCGGTTATCCTTAGCGCTCGCCTCGGCAGCCTAGCTCGAGTGATCTCGGCGCCGCAGCGGTCGACGCAATAACGCTGCGCCTCGTGCGCGGGCGCGGGCGATGATCGTCCGCGTCCGCCCTCGAGGAAGGCGATGATGGTGGCCCGATCGAAGACTCCGTCTTCGTTACAGGGTACTGCTATGCCGGCCATGCTCCAGCCGCAATCCGAACGCCATGGAGGGGTTCCCCGGTGGCGGCCTCATGCCGTCGTCATTCTGGCCTTCCTCGCGCTCACAACACTTGTGACCTACCCGCAGATTCGGGGGCTCGGCACCGTCGTTCCCTACCATTCTGATCCGTACTTCACTATCTGGCGGCTCGGATGGATCGCGCACGCGATCGTGTCGAGTCCGGGAGCTCTCTTCGAAGCGAACATCTTCTATCCTGCGCACGCCACGTTGGGGTATTCCGATGCGATGCTCCTGCCCGGTGTTGTCACGGCGCCATTCTTCTGGGGCGGTGTCAATCCGGTCTTGATCTACAACCTCTCGTTATTCGTCGCGTTTGCACTCTCGGGATGGGCAGCGTTTCTGCTCGCGAGAACGTTGACAGCACCTACATCGGCTCAATCTGCGCGGGCGTCGTCTTTGCGTTTGCACCTTACCGCTTTTGTCATTACATGCATCTCGAGCTTCAGATCGTGTTCTGGATTCCGCTCGCGCTGCTGGCGACTCATCGGATCATCGAGAACGGTAGCCTGCGCGACGGCGTGATGCTTGGATTGCTGATGGCTGCACAGCTGCTGTCGTCGATGTACATGGGAATCTTCTCACTCGTGTATCTGGCGGTGCTCATTCCGGTGCTGCTCGTCGTCTCGCGGGTCGGGCACACCCGGCGTCTCATCATCTCGATCTCGGCAGGGGCGTTGATAGCGGGCGCGCTGGTGACGCCATATGCACTGGCTTATAGAGGAGCTGAAGGCCAAGTCGGCTTGCGCGCGCTCGACGATGTAAAGATGTTTAGCGCGTCGATGACGCATTACCTGTCGGCCCCGGCAATGAACCGTGTCTACGGGTGGAGGGCCGGGGATTACAGATGGGCCGACGAAATGAATCTGTTGCCGGGAATCTTCGCGTGCGGGCTCGCTGTGCTGGGTGTCCTGGGAGGACAGGGGCGCGCAAGATTCGCATACCTCGCCGGCCTGGCGATTTCCATCGAGATGACCAGAGGTGCGTCCAGCGCGGTCTACCTCTGGCTGTTCGAACACGTTCCAGCATTTCAGGCGTTTCGATCGCCGGCGCGCTTCGACATTTTCGTGAACCTGTCGCTCGGCGTGTTGAGTGCGTATGGCGTAGCGTGTCTCCTGGCGAAGATCGAGCAACGCTCGTGGAAGAACTGGCGGGCGCCACGATGGTGGCGCTGCTGATCGTCGAGTACGCCTCCTCGCCCGCCCTGGCGCCGGCGCCAGGACCGACAAGCGTAGACGCGGTGCTTTCGACACGACCGCCGTCGGTCATCGTCGAGCTGCCCGTGCTGAAAACGCCAAGAGGTTTCCAGGGATCACTCGACGCCGTGTACATGGCGCAGGGGATCGGCCATTTCCAGAAGATGCTCAACGGGTACAGCGGATTCACGCCGGATTCCTTTGATCAGATCCGGGAAACGATGGAAGCGTTTCCTGACACACGATCGATGGATTTTCTCCGGAACCTGGGCGTCGACTACGTCGTGGTTCGTGCCGGGTTGTACGAGCCCGAGGAACGGGCGGAGCTGCTCCATCGCCTGGGCAGGACGGACGGCCTGTCGCTCGAAGCGATGTGGCTCGACGGACCGATGGGAGCGGAAGCCCTCTACAGGATCAGAAAAGACTGACGCTTACGCAAGACGTCGGTCCGCGGCCTCACCTTGCCCGCGGTTGCTTCCACCGAATTCCATCGGGCCCAAGATACCGCGGCGCGACGTCCATGAGCTCATGAGTCTGGCGCCAGCAGGCCTCTCCCCTCAGGAGGAACTGGCACGCCGTCGCCGACTGCGGAGCAGGCCTCCCTCCGACGAGCACGTCAGCATAATCGTCCCGCCCAAACCACCCATCGAAGGGTTAAACAGGAGTGATAGGGGATGATCGCGCCAAATCTCGACGAGATAGCGGGCGTCATGATCGGGATCGTTTCGAGACTGACGCACGAAACGATAACAGAGAACTGTCGTGCTTCTGCTCCGACCATCAAAGCGTGTAGCCGTCTCACGAAAGAGTGGATTGGAACGTGATCGAAAAACTGCCGTGCACGATCAAGTGGCGAACTCACCTCATCGTGCTGTTCGGCGGTGAGGCATCACTGCTCGGAAGAACGGGCGCCTCCGTTACGTACCGCTAACGGAACGACTCGCGGCTGCGCTCAAGGAGTATCGCCACCTCAGAAGTCAGCGCGTCCTCTGCAAGGATGACGGGACACCGCTGACACGCCAAGGCGCGTGGTCGCACGTCGATATGCGGCTCGACGTGCGAATGTGCCGACAGGTGTCCATATCCTTCGTCACACGTTCTGTTCGCACTTGGCGATGCGAGGAGCACCGGGCAAGGCGATTCAGGAACTCGCTGGACATCAGGAACTCGGAACGACGAGTCGCTACATGCATCTTGGTCCGGCTGCTGGGGAGTCTGCGATCCGGTTGCTGGAGCAGTCGAACCCGCAGAGCGACCGTGGAGACATTTTGGAGACGGGGAAAACCGCTAACGCAAGCTGAGTAACGTTCAAGCGGTTAAATGGCTGGGTGTTCGGGACGATATTCGCGACTGGCTCATGACAGTTGTGTGATTGGCCGTCGGTCAACCTACGTCACGCGCGCGTACAGCGTCTCCCATTGGTAGTGCTGCTGGTGTGATTGGCCACGGCTACCGGCGAAGGTCCGATCCGTGACAACGCAGCTCTCGATCTTGACGACATCGAGCAAGCGCCAGCCGACGGCACCGTTGCCCGAGTCTGGGCCGCGCAGCTGGAAAACCAAGAGGCGCTCGGTTCCATCGATGACGCCGTAGTCGTGTGGCTCCACGAGACGGTCAGCTCTCTTGTAGCGGAGCTCGAGAAGTCGCCTTTCGGCGATAGCGCGCCGGATGCGCTCATCCAAAGAATCGAGCGGCGCGATGGTCATGATGCCTCGATGAACCGGTACACCGGGAATTGATGCTTCGGCCCAGGTGTAAGTTTGCTCACGCCGCGTTCGGTCGCGTCTTCCCCGAAAGCGGCGCGAGGCTCAAGCGGAGCTTGAATGGCTTCAGGAGACGATTGAGCGTGTCCTGCGTCGGGTTATGCCGCGGATTGATCGCGCGCAGCACGTTCGGGCTGGCCATCCGCACCTTGGCCGCGAACTCCTTGACACCCATCGCCCGGATCACCTTCCCGAGCGCGAGCTGCAGGTCCACGCCTTCGTCGACCGATGCCAGCAGGAACTCGCGGGCGAATACCGCGTCGCGAAGATCCTTCGCGAGTCCGATGTTCCAGTCTTCACTTCGTCTTGCCACGACGTTTGCCCTCCTGATACGCCTTCCACGACTCCTGCGCTCGCGCCACGTCCGCCGTCTGGGTGGACTT
>JACXTT010004501.1_pt1 | contig 20679 bp, 20 predicted proteins | sample 9270951 | NCBI WGS metagenome assembly JACXTT01 (sample SAMN15532306, study PRJNA645909) | rock metagenome | isolation source: weathered quartz diorite | place: Puerto Rico | collected 2017-06-21
TGACCCGCGAGCGCTGGCGGCGGGCCACCGGCGAGGTCCTGGCGCCGCCGCCCGACGCCGGCGGCGATCCCTGGCCCGAGCATGTGCCGCCCGCCCTGTTCGGCGTCGAGGTCGGCATCGCGCGCACCGAGCCCGCCTGGAAGGGTCGTCCGGAGGTGGAGGAATGGCGCCAGCTCACGCTGGCCTCGATCGCCGCGGCCCAGCAGACGATCTACCTGGAGAACCAGTACTTCACCTCGCCGCTGATCACCGAGGCGCTCGCCGCCCGGCTGATGGAGCCGGACGGGCCGGAGGTGGTGGTGGTTTCCACCGGCCATGCGCCGAGCTGGTTCGACCACCTGACCATGGACCGGGCGCGCGGCGCGATGATCTGGCGGCTGCGCTCGGCCGACATCTTCGGCCGGTTCCGGGCCTACTGGCCGGCCACCAAGCGTGGCCAGACGGTGATCGTGCATTCCAAGACGTCGATTATCGACGACCGGATCGCCCGCGTCGGCTCATCCAACCTCAACAACCGCTCCGGCGGCTTCGACACCGAGTGCGAGCTGGCGGTGGAGGGCGACACCGACGAGGCCCGCCTGGCGATCGGGGCGTTTCGCGACCGGCTGGTCAGCCATTTCATGGGCTGCACCGGCGACGCGCTGGCCAAGGCCCGCGGCGACTTCGGCGGCCTGATCCCGGCCATCGAGGCGCTGAACAGGGAGGGCCGGCTGCAGCCCATCGAGCCGCCGCATGTGACGGCCTTCGGCGAGTTCGTCGCCAAGTACCACCTGGGCGATCCGCAGGACCCCCGGGACGCCTGGAATCCGGGCCGCCGCCGCGAGCGGCTCTACGAGGCGGTCCGCGCGATGCAGGTGCTGGCGCGACAGGACCCCGCCTAGGCGGCGGCCGCCTCGAAATCCATCACCAGCGGCAGATGGTCCGACGCCACGCGGCTCTTGGGGTCGTAGGGGGCGAAGACGTCACGCACCGTGATCTCGCTACTGACGAACAGGTGGTCGATGCGCAGCACCGGCAGGCGCGAGGGAAAGGTCGCGGTCGGCGTCTGGCGCGGGGCCAGGCGGCGCGCGGGCGTCAGGGTGCGGGTCAAGGTCCGGTAGACCACCGAGGTGGCCGTGGCGTTGAAGTCGCCCAGCAGGATCCGGGCGCCGGTGCAGCGCGGATGGCCGAGCCACGTGGGGCCCGCCAGGTGCTCGGCCTGGATCTGCTGTTCCTTGGGCACGAGACCCAGGTGGGTGTTGATCACCTGCACGGCGACGCCGTCGATATCGACTTCGACCCAGAGCGCGCCGCGCGGCTCGAGCAGCCGGGTCATCGGGTGGCCGGGCAGGGGCCCGACCTGGACCAGCCGCTCGGGATAGGCGGTGAGCAGGGCGTCGCCGTAGAGTTCCTCCTCGACCTTCAGGGCCGCGTGGAAGTGGCAGGCCATGTCCAGCCGCTCGGCGATCTGGTGAGCCTGGTCGACGCCGCCGGTTCGCGCCCGGCCGACGTCGAGCTCCTGCATCGCCACGATGTCCGGCTCCAGGGCGGCCAGCACGTCGGCGACGCGGGCTACGTCGAGGCGCCGGTCGTTCCCGACGCAGCGGCGCACATTGTAGGTGACGATCCTGGGCATTCAGTTCGCTGGCGTGGCCGGTTTCTGTGGCGGGGGCAACCACAACGGCTGGAGCGGCGCAGGGGTTCGCGGTACGGCTGGCGAGCTCGGGGGAGTTGAAAGATGTTGGGATTGATCCTTGCAGTCGTCTTGGCGCAGGCCGCTGGCGCGCCAGACGGTTTGCCGAATGCTGCGCCAAAGCCCGCAATCATGACCAATCCAGACTGGCAGCAAAAACCGACCGGCGAAGACGTCCTGCGCTACTATCCTCAAGGCGCGCAGATGAAGGGCCTTGGCGGCCGCGCCGCGATCAATTGCAACGTGACCGCACAGGGCGCGCTAGCGGACTGCGTGGTGAGCGAGGAGAGCCCGATCGGCGAGGGCTTCGGTGAGGCTGCGTTGAAGCTCGCGCCTAACTTCCGCATGCGGCCGATGTTGAAGAATGGCGTCCCCGTCGATGGCGGCAAGATTCACATACCTATTCGCTTCCAACTGCCGGGCGGGTTGGTCGATCCTCTCACCGTCCAACTCAGCTGCTACGGCCAATCTGCCGCTATGGCTGACCGCCAACCTGATTCAGCGGAGGCCTGGACGGCCTACTTCTCCGCTCAGATCGCGGCCCTGGCGGCGAATTCCAAATCCTCGCCGACCATCTTCGAGGATGAACTGAAGGGCGCGCACCTCAGCGCGGTGCGTGCGAAGGGCCCGGGTCCCTCCGAACCGCAGCTCCGAACCTGCATCGACTTCGCGAACTCGCACAGTGACGCTTACATAGCAACCGGGGGGGCTGCGCCTGTGCCGATCGTCCTTGCCTATGCCGAACCACCGGCCGTCGTAGCTCCACCCGCGCCTGGGGTGCGGGTCAGCGTGATCACCAATCCCGACTGGCTGCGCAAGCCGACCGGCGAGGAGATGATGGCGCTCTATCCGCAGGCGGCGGCCGACAACGGGGTCGAGGGCCGCGCCCTGATCCGCTGCACCGTCAGCGCCCGGGGCACGCTGGTGGACTGTTTCATCGTTTCCGAAGACCCGCCGGGCGCCGGCTTCGGCGCGGCCGCGCTGGCCATGACGCCCTCGTTCCTGATGCGGCCAATGACCAAGGACGGCAGCCCGGTGGATGGCGGCAGGATCCAGATCCCGATCGCCTTCCGTCTGCCCCAGCCGGAACCCGGGCCGCCGCCTTCGTCCATCCCACCGCCGGTGGACCCGCGCGCCGTGACGATGCCGGACTGGCTTCACAAGCCGAACGGTGAAGACATGGCGAGGGTCTATCCTCCAGGCGCAGCCCATGCGGGTCTCAACGGCGGGGCTGTCATCAGCTGCCACGTCACGGCGCTTGGCACATTGGTAGAGTGCAAGGTCGACGACGAAAGGCCGGCAGGCAAAGGCTTCGGCGAGGCCGCCCTAAAGCTCGGCAGGCTCTTCAAGATGAGGCCGATCACTAAGGACGGTCTGCCGGTGGCGGGCGGCACGGTGCACATCCCGATCCGCTTTCAGACCTGGCGCTGATAGCTTCCGCTTACGTTAACGTCATCTTCCCAAGGGGGCAGCTCCCGTCGTAAGGTCTCCTTCTTGTCGATACGGCGTAAACCAACGTGACGGAGCCCCGGCCATGAACCTCGACTTCACCCCGGAAGAGAATGCGTTCCGCCAGGAAGTCCGCGCCTTCATCGCCGACAACTATCCGGCCGATCTGCGCGCCGCCCAGGACGCGGGCCAGACGCTGACCAAGGAACAGTACCTGTCCTGGCACAAGGTGCTGGCGAAGAAGGGCTGGGTGGCGCCGGGCTGGCCGAAGGAGCTGGGCGGCACCGGCTGGACGCCGACGCAGAAGTACATCTGGTCCGAGGAGCAGGCCCGCGCCGACACCCTGGGCATCCTGCCGTTCGGCGTCTCCATGCTGGCGCCGGTGCTCTACACCTTCGGCACCGACGAGCAGAAGGCCAAGTTCCTGCCGGGCATCTACAACGGCGAGGTCTGGTGGTGTCAGGGCTACTCCGAGCCGGGCGCCGGTTCCGACCTGGCCAGCCTGAAGACCAAGGCCGAACGGATCACCGCCGACGACGGCAAGGAGTACTACATCGTCAACGGCCAGAAGACGTGGACGACGCTGGCCCAGAACGCCGACTGGGGCTTCTTCCTGGTCCGCACCGACCCGACGGCCAAGCCGCAGGCCGGCATCTCCTTCCTGCTGATCGACATGAAGAGCCCGGGCGTCACGGTGCGCCCGATCATCACCCTCGAGGGCGGCCACGAGGTGAACGACGTCTTCCTCGACAATGTGAAGGTGCCGGTCGAGAACCGCATCTTCCACGAGAACCAGGGCTGGACCTGCGCCAAGGCGCTCCTGGCCCATGAGCGCTCCGGCATCGCCGGGGTGGCCCGCTCCAAGCGTGGCCTGGAAAAGCTGCGGTCGATCGCCACTACCGAGCGGTCGGACAGCGGCGGCGCCCTGCTCGGCGACAGCTTCTTCCGCCGGAAGGTGGCTGAGCTGGAGATCGACCTGACGGCGCTGGAATTCACCGAGCTGCGCACGCTTGCCGGCGAGGCCAGCGGCAAGGGCCCCGGCCCGGAAAGCTCGATCCTGAAGATCAAGGGCACCGAAATCCAGCAGCGCCTGCAGGAGTTGGTGCTGGAGGCGGCCGGCCACTATGGCGCGCCGTTCCTGCACGACCTCGGCCACAACGCCGGCGTCGGGCCGGACTATGCCGTCGACGCGGCGGGCGACATGTTCAACGGCCGCAAGACCTCGATCTTCGGCGGCTCCAACGAGATCCAGCGCAACATCATCGCCAAGATGGTGCTGGGACTTTAAGGCTCACTCGAACTCACCGTTTCCACCGATCTGACGGAGCCCCTGCGGCGATGGATTTCAGCTTCACCGAAGAACAGTCGATGCTGCGCGACACGGTCGCCAGCTACCTGGCCGACAACTATTCCTTCGACCAGCGCAAGGCCGCGCTCGGCAAGGAGCCGGGCTGGAGCCCGGCGGCCTGGAAGGCCTTCGCCGAGGAGCTCGGCATCCTGGGCGCGCCGTTCTCGGAAGAACTGGGCGGCCTGGGCGGCGGCCCGATCGAGAACATGATCGTCATGGAGGAGTTCGGCAAAGCCCTGGTGGTCGAGCCTTACCTCGGCACCGTGGTGATCGCCGGCGGCTTCCTGAAGCACTCCGGCCACGCCAAGGCCGCCGAGCTGATCGGCCAGATCATCGCGGGCGAAGCGATCTTCGCCTTCGCCTACGCCGAGCCGCAGGGCCGCTACAATCTCGCCGACCTGAAGACCACGGCGAAGAAGGACGGCGGCTCCTGGGTGCTGAACGGCCACAAGGCGGTGGTCATCGGCGCGCCCTACGCCACCCATCTGATCGTCACCGCGCGCACCGACGGCGGCCAGCGCGACGCCACCGGCGTCTCGGTGTTCATCGTGCCGAAGGACGCCGCCGGCGTGACCACGCGCGACTACCCGACGGTCGACGGCTTCCGCGCTTCGGAAGTCTATCTGGAGAACGTCAAGGTCGGCGCCGACGCCCTGGTGGGCCCGGAAGGCCAGGCCCTGCCGCTGGTGGAGACCGTGGTCGACGAGGCGATCGCGGCCACCTGCGCCGAAGCCTGCGGCGTGCTGCGCAAGCTGCACGAGGGCACCTTGGAATACACCAAGCAGCGCAAGCAGTTCGGCCAGCCGATCAGCCAGTTCCAGGTGCTGCAGCACCGCATGGTCGACATGTTCATCGGCGTCGAGCAGTCGATCTCGATGACCTACATGGCCACCATCAAGCTCGACAGCGCCGAGCGCTCCAAGTCGGCCTCCGCCGCCAAGGTGCAGATCGGCAAGGCCTGCAAGTTCGTCGGCCAGAACGCCATCCAGCTGCACGGCGGCATGGGCATGACCGACGAGATGGCGATCGGCCACTACTTCAAGCGGGCCACGATGATCGAGAGCGCCTTCGGCTCCACCGACCACCACCTGGCCCGCTATGAATTCCTGAGCCTCGGCCAGGCGGCGTAGGCCCGAGGGCGGCGATGGACGACGCCGCCGTCACCGATCTGGCCCAGGTGCTTCCGCCGCTGCTGGCGGCCCTGGAGGCGCTGGGCCTGATCGCCCGCTATCTGAACCCGGCGGAGTTCTCGTCCGTGCTGGCCGCCGTGGGCGAGCCGGAGGCGCCGCTCAGCGCCGCCGTCGCGGCCATGTCCGACTGGCCGGATGAGATGGCCGGGGTCCGCGCCGCGCTGATGTCGGCCTGCGACGAAACGCTGGCTGCGTTCGCGGAACTGCACGCCGCAGAGGCCGCGGGCGGCGACCTGGGCCAGATCTTCCGCGCCCTGCGCCACACGCCCCGCGCCCAGGAGGCGCTCTATCCCTTCGCCGGCGGCCTCGCCCCGGTCAGCGCCTATTTCCTGGAGCCGGGCAAGCGCGGCGACGCCGATCTGCTGGCCCGTCTCGCCCAGGCGCCGTCTCGCGAGGACACTGGCGTCATGCACGTCAGCAATGAGCGCGGCTCACGCGGCGGCTTCTCGCTCTATGTGCCGGAAGACTACGACCCGGCGCGGGCTTGGCCGCTGGTCGTCGCCCTGCACGGCGGCTCCGGCCACGGCCGCGCCTTCCTGTGGAGCTGGCTGCGGGACGCGCGCAGTCACGGCGCGATCCTCGTGTCACCCACCGCCACCGGCCCCACCTGGGCGATCAGCGGGCCGGACGGCGACACCCCCAACCTGGCGCGGATCGTCGAGATGGTGCGCGCCCGCTGGACCGTCGATCCCCGCCGCGTGCTGCTCACCGGCCTGAGCGACGGCGGCACCTTCAGCTATGTGAGCGGCCTGGAGCCGCAGTCGCCCTTCACCCACCTCGCGCCCATCGCCTCGGCGTTCCACCCGATGCTGGCCCAGATGGCTGATCCCGACCGGCTCCGCGGCCTGCCGATCCACATCGCGCACGGTGCGCTGGACTGGATGTTCCCCGTCGAGATGGCCCGCGCGGCGAGCCAGGCTCTGGAGGCCGCCGGCGCGCGGGTGACCTATCGCGAGCTGGCCGACCTCAGCCACACCTATCCGCGCGAGCTCAATCCGGACATTCTCGCCTGGCTCGCCGAGACCGCGACGCCGCCGGAGCCTGACTTGGGGGAGACCTGACGTGGGAAAAGACGCCACCGTGACGGCGACCTTCGCGGACGGGCCGGACGAGGGTCGCCTGCAGTACGAGCCGCCGAAGCTGCTGTTCCGCGGCGCCCAGCGCCGGGTGTTCGAAGGCGAGGCGCTGAAGGGCGTGCGCGCCGAAGGCGCCGACCTGGTGCTGGCCGATGGATCGCGCTTCACCCTGGGCGAGAAGCAGGCCGCATCCTGGGCCGACGCCATCCTCAATCCCAAGGGCCGGCTGGACAAGATCGGCGTGAAGCCCGGTATGCGCGCCGCGATCATGGGCGTCGCGGATCCCACCTTCTCGGCGGAACTGGCCGAGCGCGGCGCCGTGCCGGTGAGCGAACTCGCCGACCTGGACCTCTTGTTCTACGCCGCCGACAGCGCCGCCGAACTGGCGCGCGTCGACGCTCTCATCCCGATGCTCAAGCCTGCCGGCGCACTGTGGATCGTCTCGAAGAAGGGCAAGGCCGCCACCGTCAAGGACGTGGAGGTGATGGCCGCCGCCAAGGCCCACGGCCTGGTCGACAACAAGGTGGTCGGCTTTTCCGACACCCTGACCGCCCTGCGCTTCGTGCGCCGCAAAGCCGAGCCGGCGGTCTGAGCCGCCGGCTCGCGGCTCGTTCAGACGCTGACGTCGATCTGGTTCGAGCCCGACGCCACGGGCGGCGGGGCGCTGGAGGACGTGTCGCCGTCGCCGTCCGCGGGCGGCTTGGCGTGATGCTTGTGCGGATGCGCCTGCTGGAACGCCGTCAGCGCGCTTTGCGCATCGTCGAGCTTGCCCGAGCTCAGGGCGTTGCCGATCGAGGTCAGCAGCTGGCCCATCGGGCCCTGCGGCGCCGACGAGCCGGTGGCCTGCTGCAGGCTGGCGTAGGCCTTCTGGGCGGCGTCGAGGTCGCCCGAGCTGATCGCGGAGGTGAGTTGCTGGAAGGCCGCGCGGAACGCGGAGTTCTGCGGCGGCGGCTGTTGCGGCGGTGTGGAATTGGACGTCGCGGATACAGACATGGCTTGCTCCTTAGCCCTGGGCCCCGCTAAGAAATTCGCGCTTTCGATCTAACAAGGACTTAAGCTATACAATAATTATTGGACATATATTCGTAATCGTCGAAACGATCTCAGTATATGTTGCAACGATCGCGACAAACGGCGGACAGTCTCCGCAACAAACCCCGGCGCCACCCGCCGCGTTGAAACATAACGCCGGCGCGCGATCACCCCTTTCAATTGTCCCGATCGCCCCCTCCATCGGCGAGCAGGGCGCCCTCATCTATCGATCCCTTCAAGAGGAAGGGGGCTTGAAAACGGGTAAGGGTTCCCATGAAGACATTTGCATTCCGCTCCGCCGTGCTGGGCGCAGCCGCTGTGGCTCTGGCGCTCGGCGCCTCGGCCGCCCAGGCGACGACGGTCCATGATGGGCAGGGCCTCCTGCCGACCTTCGACCCCAATGGCGCCACGACGACGGACAACTTCCGCGACTTGGACGTGAAGTCGGCGACGGTCAGCTACGACGCCAAGTTCGTCTACCTCAACGCCACCATGTACGGTGACATCGGCTCAACCGAGCACGGCTTCTACGCCTGGGGCATCAACACCGGCGCCGGCACGGACTTCTTCCAGTTCCTGCATGACAAGATGGGCCAAGTCGACGTCGGACCAGACGGCGACACGGTGGCTTTCGACACCTTCATCCTGCTCAATCCAGATGGAACCGGTGCGGTGCACTACCTGACGAAGTCCGACGTCGACCCGCTCGTGAAGCTTACTGTCGACGGGAGCAGCATCCGCGCGGTGATCTCGCGCGAGACCCTGGAAGACGACGCCACCGTCGACATCTCCAAGTGGGGCTTCAACATCTGGCCGCGCACCAACGACCTCGGCAACGCCAGCATCTCCGACTTCGCGCCCAACGGCCACAACTTCAACGCCACCGCCTCGGTGCCCGAACCGGCCACCTGGGCCCTGATGATCGCCGGCTTCGGCCTCGCCGGCTCCACCTTGCGTCGTCGTCGCAGCTCCCCGCTCGCGATGTGACACGCAGGCACGCCGCGCGCCTGGGCCCCCCAACTTCAGGCGCGCGGCGTCACCTGCCGCATTACCTGCCGCGTAATCGACTGGCCTACGCGGCCGCGGTTCTCTCCCGTCATCGCAAGGGAGACTTCGTCATGAACCGCCGCCACATCCTCACGGCCGCCCTGACCGGACCGCTGGCCGCCACCGCCGCCACGCCGCTACAGGCCGCGCCCCATCGCATCGCCGAGCTTCGCGCCCCCGAGGTCCACGCCAAGGACGGCGCGCGCCTGTTCCACCGGGACTGGGGCGAGGGGCCGCCCGTCCTGTTCGCCGCCAGCTGGGCGCTGAGCAGCGAGATGTGGGCCTATCAGGTGGCCCACCTGTCCGAGCGCGGCTTCCGCTGCATCGCCTACGACCGTCGCGGCCACGGCCGGTCCGACACGCCCGCCCACGGGTATGACATGGACACCTTCGCCGACGACATGGCGAGCGTCATCGAGCAACTGAACCTGCGCGACGTCGTGCTGGTCGGCCACTCCACCGGCGGCGCCGAGATCGTCCGCTACCTCGGCCGCCACGGGACCTCGCGGGTGCGCAAGGTCGTGCTGCTGGCCCCGGTCACGCCGTACCTGCTGAAGACCGCCGACAATCCGGTCGGCGCGCCACAGGCCGTCTTCGACGCCACGACCGCCCAGTGGACCAAGGACTTCCCCAAGTGGGTGGCCGACAACACCGATCCGTTCTTCACGCCGCAGACCTCGCCCGCGATGAAGACCTGGCTGGCCGACCAGCTGGTCGCCACGCCCGTGCCGGTGGCCATCGCCACCGCGCGCGCGGTGCCCGCCAAGGACCTGCGGCCCGACCTGGCCAAGATCGACAAGCCCACCTTGGTGATCCACGGCGACAAGGACGTCTCGGCCTATCTGGAGATGACCGGACGCCCCACTGCGGCGGGGATCCGCGGCGCGGAGCTCAAGGTCTACGAAGGCGCGCCGCACGGCCTGTTCGTCACCCACATGGAGCGGGTGAACCGCGACCTCGAGGCCTTCATCCGGGTCTGAGCATCTGGGCGTGACCCGGGCCCCGAAGCCCCTTAAGCGCAGGGACCATGTCCCTGCGCGACTTCGGGCTCCTGGCGCTGGTCTGCCTGGTCTGGGCGTCCAACAATATCGTCTCGAAATATGCGGTGAGCCACCTGGCCACGCCGCCGCTGTTCTATGCGGCGGCCAGGTTCGCGGTGGTGATGGTGGCGACGCTGCCCTGGCTGCTGCCGATGCCGCGGCCACGCCTGCGGCTGGTGCTTGTGGCGCTGCTGATGGGCGGCGGCAACTTCGCCCTGGTCTTCATGGGCCTCAAGTACGCCACGCCGTCATCTGTCGCGGTGGTCAGCCAGCTCGGCGTGCCGATCACGACGCTGCTGTCGGTGGTGATGCTGGGCGAGAAGATCCACTGGCGCCGCGCGCTCGGCATCGGGCTCACCCTGGCCGGCGTCCTGACGGTGATGTGGAGCTCGACCGGGCTCAGCGCCTCGGTCGGCCTGCTCTATGTGGTGGCCTCCTCCATCGCCTCCTCGTTCGGCGCGGTGATGATGAAGCAGATCGAGGGGGTGAAGCCGCTGCAGTTCCAGGCCTGGGTGGGCTTCTGTTCGATCTGGCCGCTGATCGTGCTCACCGCCTGGCTCGAGCCGGGTCAGGTCCAGATGGGGCTGGCGGCCGGCTGGCCGTTCCTGGCCTGCGTGCTCTACTCCGGCCTGGTGGTCTCGGTGGGTGCGCACACCGGCTACTACTTCCTGATCGGCCGCTATGAGGCGAACCTGATCTCGCCGTTGACCCTGATGACGCCGCTGGCCACGATCGCGCTGGGTGTGGCGATCTTCGCCGACCCGTTCGGGGTGCGGATGGCGGCGGGGTCGATCCTGGCGCTGAGCGGCGTCCTGATCATCGCGTTGCGCAGGAACCAGGTCATGCCGCTGCTGCTCGCCATCCGGAACCGCGCGCAATGACGCTCACCTTCATCGATGCGCCCAGCCCCAACTTCGACGCCCGCACCGCGCCGCCGGAGATCCTGGTGCTGCACTACACCGGCATGAAGACCGGGCCCGAGGCGGTGAAGCGGCTGCGCGATCCGGCCTCCAAGGTCAGCTCGCACTATGTGGTCGAGGAGGACGGGCGGATCTTCCGCCTGGTGCCGGAGGAGCGCCGCGCCTGGCATGCGGGCGTCAGCTACTGGAAGGGCCAGCGCAACATCAACGGCGTCTCCATCGGCGTGGAGATCGTCAATCCCGGCCACGAGTTCGGCTACCGCGACTTCCCCAAGCCGCAGATCGACGCGGTGATCGCGCTCTGCACCGACATCCGCGGCCGTTGGACCATCGACGATGGCCATGTCGTCGGCCACTCCGACGTGGCGCCGGCCCGCAAGGACGATCCGGGCGAGCTGTTCCCCTGGAAACGCCTGGCCAAGGAAGGCCACGGCCTGTGGGTGGAGACCGACCCGGCGCCCGGCGCGCCGCTGGCGCTCGGCGACAAGGGCGTGGGTGTCTTTGGCCTCCAGGCCGGGTTCACACGCCTGGGCTACGACCTGCCGCCGTCGGGCGATTTCGACGAGGCGACGCAGCAGGTGGTCACCGCCTTTCAGCGCCATTGGCGCCAGGACAAGGTCGACGGGATTGCGGACGGGGCCACGCGGGCCCAACTGATCGCACTCCTGAGGCTGGCTGGCTGACCCATCGATGCATCCCAACGCGGCGTTCCGAACCGACGACGAAACCCTGCTGCTCGCGCGGCTGGCCGCCCATCCGCTGGCGACCCTGAGCGCCGCGCCCGGCGGGCGCCTGCTGGTGGCGCATGCGCCGGTGGTCGCGCGGCGCGTGGCCGGGGCCCTGGTGCTGGACTTCCACCTGTCGCGCACCAACGCTTTGGCGTCGGCGATCGCCGGTGGCTTCCGCGCCGTGGCGGTCAGTCTGGAGGCCGAGGCCTACATCAGCCCCGACTGGTACGCCGACGCCGACCAGGTGCCGACCTGGAACTATGTGAGCGTCGAGGCCGAGGGGCCGGTCGCGCCCCTGGGCGACGAAGGCCTCGTCGCCCTGCTCGACGACCTGTCGGCCCGGGAAGAGGCCCGGCTGCTGCCGAAGACGCCCTGGACGCGGCACAAGATGAGCCCTGGCCGCTTCGAGGCCATGACACGGGCGATCGTCGGCGGACGGATGACGGTGGAACGCCTGGAAGGGACCACCAAGCTGTCGCAGAACAAGTCCGCCGCCGACGTGGCCGGCGTCGTGGCCGCGCTGGGCGACCATCCCATCGGGCGGCTGATGGCCAGATGAGCGGGGTCTCGATCCGCCCGACCACGCCGGCTGACGCGCCGGCGATCCTGGCCCTGCACATCGCCGCGGCCTCGCGCGGCGGCGGTCTGGCCCGCGAGCCGGACGAGATGGACCTGGCGGCTATTGAGGGCGCGCTCGCCAAGCCGTTCCAGAACGGCGTCGCGCTCACCGCCTGGATCGACGGCGTCCTGGCCGGCGAGATCCACGCCTCGCGCCTGGGCCCGCGCCAGTTCGACCACAACCTCACCGACCTGACCGTGGCGGTACATCCGGACGCGCAAGGGCGCGGCGTCGGCGCGGCGCTGTTCGAAGCGCTGTTCGTTGAAGCCGGCAAGCTCGCGCCGGCCATCGAGCGGGTCGAACTGTTCTGCCGCGAAGGCAACGACCACGCGGTGCGCCTCTATCGGCGCCTGGGCTTCGTCATCGAGGGCCGCTTCCCGCGCCGCGTGCGCCTGAGCGACGGCACGGTCGAGGACGACCTGGCCATGGGCAAGCGGCTCTAGGCCGTTCGTCCGCGCGCGCCCTACTGACGCGTCAGGTTCGCCACGAAGTTCGTCTCCCACGTCCGCCCGCCGTCGTTGGAGAAGGCCTGCTCGAAGTGGTGCGTGGTCGGCGTGATGTCGGACCAGACCTGCCGCACCAGCACCGAGCGGCCGTGCAGCGCCGGCTCCTGGTCGTAGAACTCGCCGCGGCCGTTCCGGAACTCGCCGATCAGTGTCTGGCCCATCGCGCCGTCGCCGCTGGCGGCGGGGTTGAGGCTCCATTGCCCGGTCTGCGGATTGTAGAGGAAGAGCAGCAGGTCCTCGATGTGCCGCCCGGCGCCGTCCGCCACCAGCTCCTCGAGCTGGGCGCGGCCGTCCCAGACCTTCCGGGCCACCAGGGTCCCATCGTATTCGACCCAGCTCGTCGAACCCGTGAGCGGGTGCTGCAAGCTGCGGATGTGCGTCTTCCAGGCGCCGATGTGGAAGTCGAAATCGTGCTGGCCGTCGCGGGGCGGACCGGCCGCCGCGGTCGGGGCCTGCGCGGCCGCGAGGCCAGCCGAAGCGAGGCACAGGCCCGCGGCGAGAATGCCGATGCCGAGCCGCCGAAGGTCATTCATCCCTAACTCCAGGTTCTGATCGCCGGCGCCGGTGGCCGACCGGTCCCGCATCTAGGGCCTCGGCCTTCGCCCCGACAGAAGGCACGCCCAGGTGCCTATGCCCGCGCTTGACCTGACCTGGCTCAGCGACCACTTTCCGCGCGGACCAGACGGCCGGGCGATCGCGGCCCTCGCAAGAGGGTCGAGGAAAGTCCGGGCTCCACGACGACATGGCGGCGGGTAACGCCCGCCGGGGGTGACCCCAGGGATAGCGCCACAGAGAGCAGACCGCCCCGGACTCGTCCGGGGTAAGGGTGAAAGGGTGGGGTAAGAGCCCACCGCGTGCCTGGTAACAGGGACGGCATGGCAAGCCCCGCCAGGAGCAAGACCGAATAGGGACCGTGCGCCTTCCGCAAGGAGGGTAGGGCTGTCGTAGGCCTGAGCGGTCCGGGTAGGTCGCGAGAACCGTCCCGCGAGGGGCGGTCCAGAGGAATGATCGCCAATGCCCGTCGCTTCGCGGCGCCGGGCGGCACAGAACCCGGCTTACAGGCCGTCTGGTCCCACTTTTCCACAGCCGCGCCGCCCGGCAAGCGGGGCCCATGGCTCCGTTTGTTAACAGGTGTGGCCGAAGTTCGCTGTATGTTCTGTGGATAAGTACTTTTGGTTAACCATGACTCTCTGCGACACGTTGGTTTCTCTAGGAAATAGGCATTCAGAGTCATTTACTCCCAATTCATCCCATGTTACCCCGTTCGTACTTCGCTAACCAATCCGGCCTTTGGGGGGCCAGGGCGGCGGCAGAACGGGGCGGATAGTCCGCGTATCAGGGGCTTTGGGCGTGTTTCTCTCGACCTTCGAGAAACAACTGGATGCCAAGCGGCGCATTGTCGTGCCGATGGAATTCCGCGCCCTGGTGGCCGGCCCGTTCGACGGCGTCTTCTGCTTTCCCTCTATCGAGGCCGACTGCATCGAAGGCGGCGGCAAGGCGCTGTTTGACCGCTACGCCGGCGTGATCGAGGAGCTGGAATTCGGCGACCCGCTGCGCAGCGCGCTGGAGACCTCGATCTTCGGCGGCATGGCGAAGCTCAGCTTCGATCCGGCCGGCCGCATCACCCTGCCGGAGCTGCTCTGCGAACAGTTCGGTCTGACCACCGACGTGGTGCTGGTGGGCCTGGGCGACCGCTTCCAGATCTGGGCCAAGGACGCCTTCCAGGCGCATCGCGCCCAACAGCGCGACGTCGCTCGCGAAGGCCTCGCCACCCTGCGCGCCCAGCAGCGCGCCGCCAAACTCGGAGCCGCCGGATGAGCGCCCCGCACGCCCCCGTCATGCTCGACGAGGTCGTGGACGCGCTGCAACCCCGCGCCGGTCAGACGGTGGTGGACGGCACCTTCGGCGCGGGTGGCTATACGCGCGGCATCCTGGCGACCGGCGCGTCCGTCATCGCCTTCGATCGCGACCCCACCGCACGTCGCTTCGCCGGCGACCTGCCCGCCGACCGCTTCCGCCTGGTGGAACGCCGCTTCTCCGAACTGGCCGATGAGACCGGCGAGGGCGCGGTGGACGCCGTGGTGTTCGACATCGGCGTCTCGTCCATGCAGCTCGACGAGGCCGAGCGCGGCTTCTCCTTCATGCGCGACGGCCCCCTGGACATGCGCATGGCGGCCACCGGCCCCACCGCCGCGGACCTGGTCAACGAGGCCGAGCCCGCGGAGCTCGCCCGCATCCTGTTCGTCTACGGCGAGGAGCGCGAGAGCCGCCGGATCGCCCGCGCCATCGCCAAGCGCCGCGACGACCAGCCCTTCACGCGCACCCTGGAGCTGGCTGAGTTCATCGAGAAGGCGCTGGGCGGCCGGCGCGGCGCCAAGGTGCATCCGGCCACCCGCTCGTTCCAGGCGATCCGCATCGCGGTGAACGAAGAGCTTTCCGAACTCGAGGCCGGCCTCGCCGCCGCCGAGCGCGCGCTGAAGACCGGCGGGCGGCTCTGCGTCGTCACGTTCCATTCGCTGGAAGACAGAATCGTGAAGACCTTCTTCTCGGTGCGGGCGGGCAAGACTCCGGCGGGATCGCGCCATGCGCCCCCGGTCGCGGCCGGCGCGGCGCCGAGCTTCCAGCTGCTGTTCAACGGCGCGGAGACGCCGTCGGCGGCCGAGCTGGCGGCGAACCCCCGGGCGCGCTCCGCGAAATTGCGGGCGGCGGTGCGCACCGACGCGCCCGTCTGGAGGGCGGCGGCATGAACTGGCTGAATAAGAGAGTTCGCGGCTTCCGCCTGATCGACCTCGTGGCGCTCGGCCTGCTGACCGTGCTGATCCTCGGCGTCTACCTCGCCAAGACCGTCGCCGGGCGCGAGCGCACCGAGATCGCTCGCGTGGATCGCCAGATCGACGAGGAGAAGGCCCGCATCCGCCTGCTGCAGGCCGAGGTGAGCCACCTGGAGCAACCGGCCCGCATCGAGCGCCTGTCGGAGGCCTATCTCGGCCTGGCGCCGGTCTCCATCAAGCGCGAAGCCGACGTCGAGGCCCTGCCGGAGCTCGCTCGCAAGCCGCTGGCGACGCCGGTCACGCCGGTGTCCCTGACGCCCGATCCCACCGCCGTCGCCGCGCCGGAACCGGTGGCTCCGTCGGCCCCGACGCAATTGGCTGAGGTCGCCCGATGAGCCTTGGGCAGATGACCTTCGGAACGCCCGTCCTCTCGCGCTGGGTCTCGGCCCTGGTCTGGCGCCTGGAGCACGCCTTCGAGCGCGCCCGCGCCTCGGGCCGCGCCGAGGACGACACGCGCATCCGCATCTTCGTGGTGCTGCTGCTGTTCTCCACCCTGTTCGTGCTGGTGCTGGCGGGGGCGACCTGGCGGACCCTGTTCGCCGACACCGGGAAATCGGACTACGTGACCCCGATCGGCGCGGCGCGCGCCGACCTCGTCGACCGCAACGGTCAGATGCTGGCCGCCGACCTCCTGCACTATGGCCTTTACATCGATCCCCGCGAAATCTGGGACACCGCCGAGACCCGCCGCGCCTTGCGCGCGAGCCTTCCCGACCTCACCGCGGAGCGGCTGGAAAAGGCGCTGAAGTCCGGCCGGCGCACCTTCGTGATCGGCGGCCTGACGCCGGAAGTCCGCGCCCAGGTGCACGACATGGGCCTGCCCGGCGTCTCCTTCGAGCCGGAGCAGAAGCGGGTCTATCCGCTGGGCTACACCGCCGCCCACCTGATCGGGTTCGCCGACACCGGCGGCAAGGGCCTGGCCGGCGCCGAGGCCTCGCTGAACAGCGACATCCGCGCCGCCGCCGCCAGCCACGGAACGGTGCCGCTCTCCATCGACCTGCGCATCCAGGCCGCGCTTGAAGACGAGCTCTACAAGGCCACCGCCCAGTTCCACCCCAAGGGCGGCGTCGGCGTCGTGGTCAACGTCCACACCGGCGAGATTCTCGGCCTGGCCAACTACCCGACCTTCGACCCCAACCAGCCGGGCAAGTCGAGCCTGGATGCGCGCCTCAACCGCGCCGCCGGCGCGATCTATGAGATGGGCTCCACCTTCAAGGGCTTCACCGTGGCGACGGGCCTCGACACCGGCGTGGCCACGCCCAGCTCGACCTTCGACGCGACCCACCCGTTCCAGCTCGGCTACCGCACGATCAAGGACTACCACGCCACCCACGCGGTCCTGACCCTGGTGCAGGTCTTCCAGCACTCGTCGAACATCGGCACGGCGCGGCTCGGCGAGCAGATCGGGCCGGAGCGCCTGCACGCCTACTTTACGGCGTTCGGCCTGACGTCGCCGGCCAAGGTGGAGCTGATCGAGACGGCCCGGCCGCTGACGCCGCGGATCTGGAACGAGGACGCCATCGCGTCCACCTCCTTCGGCCACGGCATCAACGTGAGCCCTCTGGCGGTGGCGCGCGCCTATTCAGGTCTCATGAACGGTGGCGAGCTCCTGCCGCTGACCATCAAGAAGCTGCCGGCCGGCACGGTCGTGCACGGCCCGCGGATCGTGTCGGAGAAGACCTCCGCCACCATGCTGCAGATCATGCGCGCCAACGTCACCGGCGGCTCGGGCAAGTCGGCCAACATCGCGGGCCTGAACGTCGGCGGTAAGACCGGCACCGGCGACAAGTGGGATCCGGCGATCAAGCATTATTCGACGGTCCGCCAGGTCTCGTCCTTCGCCGCCGTCTTCCCCACCGACGGGCCGCTGAGCGCGCCGCGCTATCTGGTGCTGATCCTGATGGATGAGCCGCAGCGCGCGACCGGCGTCGACCCCACCGGCGGCATCGCCGCCGCGCCGGCCGCGGGCCGGGTGATCGAGCGCATCGCGCCGTTCCTGGGCGTGAAGACCCGCGCCGAGACCAACCCCTTTGTTCAGGACGCCGACGGCGAGGGCACGGAGGAGCATTGATGACCCAGCGCCTCTCCGACCTGCTGCGCCGCGACCTGGCCGTCGATCCCGAGATCGAGGGCGTCACCGCCGACAGCCGCAAGGTGCGTCCGGGCTGGCTGTTCGCCGCCCTGCCGGGCGCCAAGGTCGATGGCCGCAGCTTCGCGCCGCGCGCGGTGGAGCTGGGCGCCGCCGCGGTCCTCGCCGGGCGCGAGATCGAAGGACTGTCCGCGCCGCTGGTGATCGCTGGCGATCCGCGCCGCGCCTATGCGCTGGCCGCCAGCGCCTTCTGGGGAGCGCAGCCCAAGACCTGCGTCGCGGTCACCGGCACCAACGGCAAGACCTCGGTGGCCGGCTTCTGCCGTCAGGTGTTCGCCGGCGCGGGCCTGAAGGCCGCCAGCATGGGCACCCTCGGCGTCCGCATCAGCGCCCCCGACGCTGACGACGAACAACTCACGCCGCCCGGCCTGACCACGCCGGACGCCGCCGACGTCGCCGAGCTGATGGCCAAGGCCGCGCACGCCGGTGTCACGCACCTCGCGCTGGAAGCCTCCTCGCACGGCATCGATCAGCGCCGCCTGGACGGCGTGAAGCTGACCGCCGCCGGGTTCCTGAACCTCACCCAGGACCACCTCGACTATCACGGCACCATGGGCGTCTATCGCGCCGCCAAGCTGCGCCTGTTCGAGACCCTGCTGACCCGCGGCAAGACCGCCGTGCTGAACGCCGACAGCGACGCCTATCCGGCCTTCGCGGCGACCGCGGTCAGCGCCGGCCAGACGATCATGAGCGTCGGCGAGGCCGGCCAGGGCCTGAAGGTGATCGAGCGCAGCCTGCTGCCGGACGGCCAGCGCCTGCACCTGCTGCATCACGGCCGTGACTGGGACGTGCGCCTGCCGCTGGCCGGCGCCTTCCAGGCCTCCAACGCGCTCGTCGCCGCGGGCCTCTGCCTGGCTGCGGGCCTCTCGCCCGAGCAGGTGTTCGCCGGCCTCGAAAAGCTGGAAGGCGCGCCCGGCCGTCTGCAGCGCGTCGGCGCCGGCAAGAACGGCGGCGAGGCCTACGTCGACTACGCCCACACGCCCGATGGCCTGGAGACCGTGCTGAAGGCGCTGCGCCCCCACGTGCGCGGCAAGCTGATCGTGGTGTTCGGCGCCGGCGGCGACCGCGACCGCACCAAGCGCCCGCTGATGGGCGCCATCGCCGCGGACCTGGCCGACGTCGCCATCGTCACCGACGACAATCCGCGCACCGAAGTCCCGGCCGCGATCCGCGCCGACATCCTGTCCGCCGCCAAGAGCGCCAAGGAAATCGGCGACCGGCGCGAGGCGATCCGCGCGGCCGTGGCGATGCTCGGCGACGGCGACATCCTGGTGGTGGCCGGCAAGGGCCATGAACAGGGCCAGATTGTCGGCGATACCGTCCACCCGTTCGACGATGTGGAAGAGACTGCGAGCGCCCTCAATGGCTGAGCCGCTCTGGACGGCTGACGAGATCGCTGCGGCCACCAGCGGCAAGCTGGCGGGCCAACCCTTCACCGCCACCGGCGTTTCCATCGACACCCGCACGCTTGAGCCCGGCGACCTGTTCGTCGCTCTGGGCGGCGCGCGCGACGGCCACGAGTTCGTCGAGACCGCGCTGGCCGGCGGCGCGGCGGGCGTGCTGGCCTCGCGCCAGGTGTTCGGCTCGGCGGTGATGGTCGATGACACCCTGCAGGCCCTGGAGCGCCTGGGCGTCGCCGCGCGCGAGCGGGCGCCCAAGGCGCGGCGCGGCGCAGTCACCGGTTCGGTGGGCAAGACCAGCGTCACCCAGGCGATCATGGCGGGCCTGATGCTCGCCGGGCGGGCCCACTCGTCCGTGCAGTCCTACAACAATCACATCGGGGTGCCGCTGACCCTCGCGCGGATGCCGCGCGCCACCGAACGCGCGATCTTCGAGATCGGCATGAACCACGCCGACGAGATCCGGCCGCTGACCGGCATGGTCCGGCCGCACGCCGCCGTCGTCACCAACGTGGGCCCGGTGCACACCGAGAACTTCCCGGACGGCGAGACCGGTGTGGCCAAGGCCAAGGCTGAGATCTTCGAAGGCCTCGAGCCCGGCGGTGTCGCCATCCTCGACGCCGACTCCAAGTGGTTCGGCCTGCTCGGCGAGGCCGCGACCAAGGCCGGCGCGCAGATCCGCACCTTCGGCCGCGGCGACGGTTGCGACGCGCGCCTGATCGACTTCCAGCTGGATGGCGACCACGCGGTGGTTCAGGCCCGGCTGCACGGCAAGGGCCTCGACTTCCCGATCCTGCAGACCGGCGCCCACTGGGGCCTCAACGCCATGGCCGTGTTGCTGATGCTGGAGGCGCTGGACGTCGACCTCGGCGACAGCCTGGCCGCGCTCGGGTCGTTCGAGCCGCTGGCGGGCCGCGGGGCCGAGACCGCCATCCACCTTCCGGGCGGCGGCTTCACCCTCATCGACGAGAGCTTCAACGCCAACCCGCTGTCCATGGCCGCGGCGATCGCCACCCTGGGCGCGCGGCCGACCGCGGGGCGCAGGATCGCGGCGCTCACCGACATGCTGGAGCTCGGCCCCGAAACCCGCAGTTTCCACGCCGCCCTGGCCGAGCCGCTGGACGCGGCGAAGGTCGATCTGGTGTTCCTGGCCGGGCCTTTGATGAAGTCCCTGTGGGACGCCCTTCCGCCGACTCGCCGCGGCGGCTACGCCGAAACGGCGGAGGCTCTGTCTCCGCTGGTCGTCCAGGCCGCAGAGCCCGGCGACGTGGTGATGGTGAAGGGTTCGAAGGGCTCCAAGGCCAGCGCGGTGGCGCAGGCGTTGGCGGCGCTCGAACCCAATTCTGGCGCCCATGGGGCGGGGGGAGCCGGCTGATGTTCTATTGGCTCTACGAACACTTCTCGGCCGGCGGCCACGGGCACGTCTCGATCCTCAACCTGGTCCGCTACCTGACCTTCCGCACGATCATGTCGCTGGCCACGGCCCAGTTCGTGGTGGTGCTGATGGGCTCGCGCTTCATCCGCTGGATGCAGGCCAAGCAGGGCAAGGGTCAGCCGATCCGCGCCGAGGGCATCCAGCGCCACATCGTCGAGAAGGCCGGCACGCCGACCATGGGCGGGGTGATGATCCTGGCCGGGCTGATGGTAGGCACCCTGCTCTGGGCGGACCTCT